>Ga0209207_1000943_pt1 | contig 15037 bp, 8 predicted proteins | sample SaghotsprinmetaG_FD_184140 | JGI IMG/M metagenome (GOLD analysis project Ga0209207, IMG submission 184140) | Hot spring microbial communities from South Africa to study Microbial Dark Matter (Phase II) - Sagole hot spring metaG (SPAdes) (version 3) | ecosystem: Environmental > Aquatic > Thermal...
AGCCTGCTCACCCAATCTGCATTCCGCAGATTTTTATTCCTTGGTGGAGGTAAGCGGGATCGAACCGCTGACCTCTTGCATGCCATGCAAGCGCTCTCCCAGCTGAGCTATACCCCCAAAAGAGACGCGCATTCTAGCTTTGGTTTTGCGGTCTGTAAAGAGGGTGACAACAAAAAGGTTGCGAATAGGTTGCGAATTTGTGTCACTGGTTAAGAATCCGCTAATATAGCGGATGATCATTCGCGGGCGGCCCACTCACCCGCTTCTCATGCAACCGCTTGTCGCTCCCCGGATCCGGCAAGCCCCGACAAGGACGTCATCGTGCTGCATCGTTTCTTTCCCTTCCTGCGCTGGTTTCCACTGAGCAAGGAAAAGCTGAAGCTGGATTTCATGGCGGGTTTGACCGTCGCATTGGTCCTGATTCCGCAGTCGATGGCGTATGCGCAGCTGGCCGGGATGCCAGCGTATTATGGGCTCTATGCCGCCTTCCTGCCGGTGGCGGTGGCCTCCATGTGGGGGTCGAGCAACTTCCTGGGCACGGGGCCGGTGGCGGTGGTCTCCCTGCTGACGGCTTCGTCGCTGGCGCCTTTGGCGGCCCCCGGTTCGGAGAACTTCATCGCCCTGGCGATCCTGCTGGCATTCATGATCGGCGTGATCCAGCTCGGCCTGGGCCTGTTCAAGCTGGGTGTGGTGGTCAACTTCCTGTCCCATCCGGTCATCATCGGCTTCACCAATGCCGCCGCGCTGATCATCGGTCTGTCGCAGGTCTCCAAGCTGTTCGGTGTCCCCATGAGCCGCAGTGAGAGCTTTATTACCGATCTGTGGGGGGTGTTCCAGCAACTCGGTGACACGCATCTACCCACCTTGGGGATGGGCGTGCTGGCCATCTTCATGCTCTGGGCGCTGAAAAAATACAGGCCGACCTGGCCGGGTGTGTTGATCGCGGTGATCATCACCACCCTGCTGTCTTGGGCGACCGGTTTCGAACGCAATCTGCCCGGACACATGGACAAGATCGCCGACACCGAGCTGCGCATGATGGTGGGCGCTCTGGCCGATGCAAATACCAGGCTGGACGATCTGAACATGCAAAAGGCCGGACAAACCGATGCCATCCATCAGGCGCGCATGAAGGATGGCAAGTATGGGCCTGCCGTGGCGGTGTTGGAATATCAACTCAGCCTGACCCAGATTGCCATCGACCAGACCGCGGAGCAGGTCAAGCGAACCAAGAAACTGCTGCGCACCCTGCCGGTGGCTCGCGCAATCGATGCGAATGGCGAAACGGTCGGGCTTTATCGCGTATCCAACTTGCCGGCCGGGATGCAGACCGACGGCTACACTTACAATATCCGCAAGGTCAAAGGGGATTCGTTCCAGCTGGTCGGTGGCGGCGAGGTGGTCGGCAAAATTCCCGAGGGCCTGCCGCCCGTCTCGATGCCCCATCTGGATTGGGCCGCCATCACCTCCCTGTTCTCGACCGCTCTGGTCATCGCTCTAGTCGGCTTCATGGAGGCCATCTCGATCGCCAAAGCGCTCGCGGCCAAGCGCAAGCAGAAGGTGGACCCGAACCAGGAGCTGATCGGCCAGGGGTTGGCCAACCTCACGGCCGGATTCACCCAGGCCTTCCCGGTATCGGGTTCGTTCTCGCGCTCGGCGGTGAACTTCAATGCCGGCGCGGTGAGCGGCATGTCGGCGGTGTTCACGGCGCTGTTCGTGCTGCTCACCCTGCTGCTGCTGACACCGCTGCTGTATCACCTGCCGCAGGCGGTGCTGGCTGCCATCATCATCATGGCGGTCGTGGGACTGATCAATTTCGAGGCCATCAAGCATGCCTGGCACACCAGCCGGCACGACGGTATCGCTGCCGCGCTGACTTTTGCCGCCACCATCCTGTTCGCGCCGCATCTGGACATGGGCATTCTGGTGGGCGCGGGCCTGGCGATCCTGCTGTTCCTGTACCGCACCATGACGCCGCGGGTGGCCACCCTCGGTCGTTTCCCCGACGGCACCTTGCGCGACATCAAGGTCAACCCGGACCTGCCCACCAGCCCGCACATCATCGCCATGCGCTTCGACGGCTCGCTGTACTTCGCCAACGTCGCCTATTTCGAGGACACCATCCTGGAGGCGGTGGCCAACAAACCGAGTGCGAAATATCTGCTGGTGGTGGGCGACGCCATCAATCAGCTCGATGCGTCCGGCGAGGAAGTGGTGCACCATCTGGTCGAGCGCCTGCGCGAGACAGGCGTCGAACTGGTGTTTTCCGGCCTCAAGAAACAGGTACTGGACGTGATGCGCAACACGGGCCTGTTCGAGCTCATCGGCCAGCAGAACATCTTCGCCACCGAGGACCAGGCCATTGCCGCGATCTACGAGCGTCTCGGCGACGAGGCGGTAGGCGACCTGTTCTGCGAACTGCCGCAGCGCGCCTGATCCAGGCCGCCGGGACGAGCGGGAAAAGGCCAGGCCGGACATGAACATCGTCCTGGCCAAGACCGTATTCCTGCTGGTCCTGTCCAACCTGTTCATGACCATCGCTTGGTATGCGCATCTCAAGCACCTGAACGACCGGCCCTGGTGGATCGCGGCGCTGGCGAGCTGGGGCGTGGCCTTGTTCGAATACATGCTCATGGTGCCGGCCAATCGCATCGGCTACACCCTGCTGACGCTGCCGCAGCTCAAGATCATGCAGGAGGTGATCACCCTAGCGGTATTCGTGCCGTTCGCGGTGCTCTACATGCATGAGCCGGTCAAGCTCGATTTTCTCTGGGCCGCGCTTTGTCTCCTCGGCGCGGTTTATTTCATCTTCCGCTCGGCCTAACAGGCTGTTGAAAAACGTCGCGAGGATGGCCCGATGCAAGGCGCACGGAGTACTGCGACCGAGAAAACGAGCGAAGCGAGTTTCAGCGAAGGCTCACCTTCAGGTGATGCCGGAGCTCCATCTCAAATCGATCGGCGAGGGCGCGCAAACGAAGTTTTAGCTCGCGCTGAAACTTCGTTTGGCGAAGGCTCACATCGGCGCAGCCGATGTGAAGTGAAGCGGCCGGAGCCCACACCGCGCAACACAGCAGAGGGCCCACCGCAGTCGTTTTTCAACAGCCTGCTAAGCCCGGCGGTGTCCATGCCACACCCCCGCCGTGAAGGGTAGAATTATTGTTTCGATTCACGCCCGGTAAACGACCATGTTCACAACCGACCATACCCTTGCCAATACCGATGCCGAAATCTGGTCCGCGATCCAGGCTGAAGGCCGTCGCCAGGAAACGCACATCGAGCTGATTGCTTCGGAAAACTACACCAGCCCGGCGGTCATGGAGGCGCAGGGTTCGGTACTCACCAACAAATACGCCGAAGGCTACCCCGGAAAGCGCTATTACGGCGGTTGCGAGCACGTCGATGTGGTCGAACGGCTCGCCATCGACCGATTGAAAGCGCTGTTCGGCGCCGAGGCGGCCAACGTCCAGCCCAACTCCGGTTCCCAAGCCAACCAGGCCGTGCTCATGGCCTTCGTCAAGCCGGGCGAGACCATCATGGGCATGTCGCTCGCCGAGGGCGGCCACCTCACCCACGGCATGGCGCTCAACATGTCGGGCAAGTGGTTCAACGTCGTATCCTACGGCCTTAACGACCGGGAGGAGATCGATTACGAGGCCATGGAGGCCAAGGCCCGCGAGCACAAACCCCGCCTCATCATCGCCGGCGCCTCGGCCTACGCACTGCGCATCGACTTCGAGCGCTTCGCCAAAATCGCCCAAGAAGTCGGTGCAATCTTCATGGTGGACATGGCCCATTACGCGGGGCTCATCGCCGCCGGGCTCTATCCCAACCCGGTGCCCTACGCCGACGTGGTGACCTCCACCACCCACAAGACCCTGCGCGGGCCGCGTGGCGGAATCATCCTCATGAAGGCCGAACACGAAAAGGTCATCAACTCCGCCATCTTCCCCGGTCTGCAAGGCGGCCCCCTGATGCATGTCATCGCCGGCAAGGCAGTGGCGTTCAGGGAGGCGGCCTCCAGGGAGTTCAAGCTGTACCAGGAACAGGTGATGGCCAACGCCCGGGTTATGTGCAAGGTGCTGGCCGAGCGCGGTCTGCGCATCGTCTCCGGCCGCACCGAGAGCCATGTGTTCCTGGTCGACCTGCGCGCCAAGAATCTCACCGGCAAGGATGCCGAGGCCGCTCTCGGCCGCGCCCACATCACGGTGAACAAGAACGCCATCCCCAACGACCCGCAAAAGCCCTTCGTCACCAGCGGCATTCGCATCGGCGCGCCGGCCATCACCACGCGCGGCTTCAAGGAGATCGAGGCCGAACAACTCGCCCACATGATCGCCGATGTGCTCGACGCACCCAATGACGAAGCGGTGATCGAACGGGTGAAGGCCGATGTCGCCCGGCTGACCGCGAAGTATCCGGTGTATGGGAAGTGACGCGGTACCCGTCACGCGGCCACTGAAATGAACCTAAAAACCGCAATTGAACTGCGAAAACCCCGCGTACCACCAGTAACCACACGGCTTCCCTCACCCCTGCCCCCTCTCCCGGAGGGAGAGGGGATTTCCAGCCTTCCCCCGCCGGGGGAAGGGCCGGGGATGAGGGCGAAACGTTTTTCTGGCCTGAAAAAACTGCGCTTTTTACGATGAAATGCCCATTCTGCGGTGCGCTTGAAACTCAGGTGGTGGAGACCCGTCTCACCGAGGACGGCGCCAGCATCCGTCGCCGCCGCCGTTGTACCGCCTGCGACAAGCGTTTCACCACCTTCGAGAATGCCGAGGTACGTCTGCCGTTGGTGGTCAAATCGAACGGCACGCGCGAGGAATTCGACGAAGCCAAGCTGCGCGAAGGGTTCCGCCGCGCCCTGCACAAGCGACCGGTTTCCGCGCCGCTGGTGGACGAGGCGGTCGCCCGCATCCGGCAACGCCTGCTCACCCTGGGCGAGCGGGAGATCCCGGCGCGTGAGATCGGCGAGATGGTGATGCAAACTCTCAAGAAGCTGGATAAGGTCGCCTACATCCGCTTTGCCTCCGTGTACCGCAGCTTCCAGGACGTCGAAGACTTCCGCGACGCACTCCGCGAAGTCGACCGTTGAGCGCGGCTTCCATGTTCAGCGTCGCCGACCACGCCCACATGGCCCGCGCATTGCGCCTGGCCGAACGCGGGCTGTGCACCACCACGCCCAATCCCCGGGTCGGTTGTGTCATCGTGCGCGGCGACGAAGTGGTCGGCGAAGGCTGGCACGAACGTGCCGGCGAGGCGCACGCCGAGGTCCATGCCCTGCGCCAGGCCGGCGCGCGGGCGCGTGGCGCCACCGTGTACGTCAGCCTCGAGCCGTGCAGCCACCACGGTCGCACGCCGCCCTGTGCGCATGCATTGATCGATGCGGGCGTGGCGCGTGTGGTGGCGGCCACGACCGACCCCAATCCGCAGGTCTCCGGGCAGGGCATGCAGTTGCTCGCCCTGGCTGGCATCCGCGCCGAAGCCGGACTCATGGAATACGACGCGCGCGAGCTCAACATCGGCTTCTTCAGCCGCATGATCCGGGGCCGCCCCTGGCTGCGCCTGAAGACCGCCGCCTCGCTCGACGGCCAGACCGCGTTGGAGAATGGCGCCTCGCAATGGATCACCGGCCCCGCCGCGCGCCAGGACGTGCAGCACTGGCGGGCACGCGCCTGCGCCATACTCACCGGGGTGGGCACCGTGCTGATCGATGACCCGCGCCTGAACGTGCGCCTGCCCGAAGCCCGTCGCCAGCCCTTGCGCGTGGTGCTGGACAGCGCCCTGCGCACCCCCCCGGGCGCGCGCATCTTGCAGGACGGCGAATGCATCCTGGTCTGCCAGGACGCCGATACCGCTGCAACGCGCCTCAAGCCCTTGCTGGACGCCGGCGCCACGGTGCTGGAACTGCCAGGTCCGGACGGCCGGCCCGATCTTGCCCTGTTGCTGGAAGAACTGGCCCGGCGCGGCGTCAACGAGCTGCACGTCGAGGCTGGCGCCACCGTCAACGGCGCCTTGCTCGAGGCCGGGCTGGTGGACGAATGGCTGGCCTATGTCGCCCCTGTCGCCCTCGGTCGCCAGGGACGCGGCCTGTTCGACCTGCCCGCGCTCGCCCAGCTCGATCAGGCCCACCGCTTCACGCTGCACGATGCGCGCGTGGTGGGGGAAGACCTGCGTTTGACCCTGCGCCCGCGAAAGACTCACTGAGGCCTTGCACGGGCGCACCGAATGCGCGGACTTCAGCGCCGCGTTTCAGCCGCAGCTGCCCACCGCGCCGCAGGCGGTGCAGAAATCGCAGCCGTCTTTCTTGATCACGGTATCGTTGCCGCACTCCTTGCAGCGCGCGCCCTTCATCACCGGCACCCCGATGTGATTGCTTCCCGCATCGGCCGCTGGGGATTCGAGAATCCCCATTTGGCGAACCGGGTGACCGTCCTCGTCGAGCAATCCGAGCATGGCGTAGCGATGGATGATCAGGCGCGCCACGTAGGCCACGGTGGAGGGCCAGGTCTGGCTCTTGTCCGAGCCCGGCACCTTGGCCATGAAGTCGCCCAGCGGCTCCGGGTAATCGAGCAGCTTCCTCAGCTTCATGCCGATCCAGGCCGGATCGAGCACGCGCATGTCGAGCGAGAGCAGTTTGCACAGGCCGTCGAGCGCACGCGGGTATTCGCCCGCGAGCCAGACCGAATAGGGGCGGGTGACGCCGTCCGGCAGGGTGATCTCCTTCAGGCCGAGCACGAAATCGTCGCCGGCCGCGGGATTGAGCACGTCCACGGTCCACGAGATGGTGCCATCGGTGCCGGTCTTGGGCTCCTTGAGGCTGAACAATGCATCGAGCACCGGCGATGGACCCTCTTGGTCGAGTGCGTCGAGCTGATCGAGCTGCCAGCGCACCAGTTGCGCCACCGCCGCGACGATGCTCGGTACCGGCCTCGATTCGCCCTCGGGCGGGAATGGAATGGCGCAGGCGTCGTTGCTGCGCGTCTTGGCCAGGGTTTCCAGTTTCAGTTTCAGCCAGGCGCGGTCGTTGGCGCGCATGTCCATCGACAGGGTCTTGGCCAGCGCGCCCAGGCCGCGCGGCTGCTCAGCGCCGTTGACCCAGACCTCGAACGGCCAGGGCCGGCCGCCGCCGTTGATGACATGCCCGACGAACAGTGCGAAGCTGCCTTGCGGGTACTCGATCATGTAGCTCCAGGCAAGGTTGCCCGAGGGCAGCTTCGGCCGGCCGGGCCATTTCAGGCTTTCCAATACCGGCGCGGGAATGGTCTTGATCTCGATGCGGCGGTTGACGTCCTGGCCGACGAAATCCTGCGGCGCGGTCGCGGCCTTGGCCTTGTCGGCGTCGGTGGACAGCACGCTGCCCAGCACGCTGTTGGGGCGGTAGGTGGCCAAACCCTTGAGGCCTGCCTTCCAGGCGGCGTGATACAGCCCCTCGAACTCGACGTAGGGGTAGTCCTCCGGCACGTTCACGGTCTTGGAGATGCTTGAATCGATCGCGCCCGCCACCGCCGCCACCATCGCCATATGGTCGATGGCCGAGATCTCCAAGGCCGTGACGAAGCCCTCCGGCAGGTTTTCCACGTTGCCGCCCTGCTCGCGGTAGAGGCGATAGGCGTGGTCCTCGACCCGGTGCTCGGTGAAGCCGCCGTTCTTGTCCCGCTTCTTGCGCGTATAGGCCCATGAGAAGGGGGGCTCGATGCCGTTGCTGGCATTGTCGGCGAATGCGAGCGAGATGGTGCCGGTGGGGGCGATCGAGAGCAGATGCGAATTGCGGATGCCGTGCCGACGGATGAGGTCCTTGATCGGCGCGGGCAGGCGGCTGGCGAAACTGTTGCCCGACAGATACAGGTCGGCATTGAAGAGCGGAAAGGCGCCACGCTCGCTGGCGAGCCCCACCGAGGCCTTGTAGGCCGCATCGCGCATGAATTCGCTGACCTGGCGGGCGAATTCGCGCGCCGGCTGGCGGTCGTAGCGCAGACCGAGCATCACCAGGGCATCGCCCAGGCCGGTGAATCCGAGCCCGATGCGCCGCTTGGACATCGCCTCCTGGCGCTGCTTTTCCAGCGGCCAGGCGGTCAGCTCTAAGACGTTGTCGAGCATGCGCACCGCCAGCGGCACGGTACGACCGAACGCGTCGAAATCGAAACGGCCCTCGGCCGTGAATGGCCGGGACACGAACCGGGTGAGGTTGATCGAGCCCAGGCAGCAGCAGCCGTAGGGGGGCAAGGGTTGTTCGGCGCAGGGGTTGGTCGCCTCGATGTGCTCGCAGTAATACAGGTTGTTGTCCTGGTTGATGCGGTCGAGGAACAGCACGCCGGGCTCGGCATGGTCGTAGGTGGAGGCCATGATCTGGGTCCACAGGTCGCGGGCGCGCACCGTGCGGTACACCCACAGACCGTCCTCGCGCTGGCGGGCCTGCGTGTGCTGACCATTGCCGGGTTGGGCGGCATGCACCAGCTCGATCTCGGTGTCATTTTCCACCGCGCGCATGAACGCGTCCGTCACGCCGACCGAGATGTTGAAGTTCTTCAGGTCGCCGTGGTCCTTGGCGTGGATGAACTCCTCGATGTCGGGGTGGTCGCAGCGCAACACCCCCATCTGGGCGCCGCGCCGGCTGCCGGCCGATTCCACCGTCTCGCAGGAACGGTCGAACACCCGCATGTACGAAATGGGTCCCGAGGCGCGTGACTGGGTGCCCTTGACCAGGGCGCCGCGCGGCCGGATGCTGGAAAAATCGTAGCCCACGCCGCCGCCCCGGCGCATGGTCTCGGCGGCCTCCTCGAGGGCGACATAGATGCCGGGGCGGCCATCTACCTCGCCGGAGATGGCGTCGCCCACCGGCTGCACGAAACAGTTGATCAGGGTGGCGGACAGATCGGTGCCGGCGGCCGAATTGATGCGTCCGGCGGGAATGAACCCGGACTCCATCGCCTTGAAAAACTGTCCCTCCCACCAGCCGCGACGCTCTGGCGCCTCCACGGCGGCCAATGCGCGGGCCACCCGCATGCGCACGTCGACGACGTTGCGTTCATCGCCTTTGGCGTATTTTTCGAGCAACACCTCGGTGGAGATGTCCTGTTCTTCGAGCTCCGGAAAAAGACTGTCCTGCATGCGCGGCTCCCTTGCTGTAAACGAAGACCCCGGTGGTTGAACACTAGCCTTGGGGTTCAGGCCCCAGGCCCGACACTATATGCAGGGAACATGCCCGTTTTCCACCGCATCTTGAAGAATCCTGACAAGCCGGCTCAGGGCAGGAACTCGGCGATCACCGGGGTGTGGTCGGATGGGCGTTCCAGCGCACGCGGCGCGGTGTCGATGCGGCAATTCTTGCATGCGGCGGCAAAGGTGTCGCTCGCCAGGACGTGATCGATGCGCAGACCGAGGTTGCGCCGGAACGCGGCCTGACGGTAATCCCACCATGAATATTGACCCGGGGGCTGTTCGAACAACCTGAACGTGTCCTTGAGCCCTAAGCCCAGCAAGGCCCGGAAATGCTCGCGCTCTACATCGGACACCAGCACGTTGCCCTGCCACAACACCGGATCGTGCACGTCACGGTCTTCCGGCGCGATATTGAAGTCGCCCAGCACGGCCAGGCGCGGGTAGCGCTCCAGTTCGTTCGCCAGCCAGTCGTGCAAGGCCGAAAGCCACGCCAGTTTGTACTGGAACTTGTCTGAATCGAGGCTCTGGCCATTGGGCACATAGACGCACACGACCCGCACCCCGTTCAGCGTGGCCGCCAGAACCCGTTTTTGCTCGTCGGCAAAGCCTGGAATTCCAGCCTGCACGTCTGCCAGTGGCGCACGGGAGAGAATCGCCACGCCGTTGTAGGCCTTCTGACCGGAATAGACCACGCCATACCCCGCCGCTTCGATCTCGGCGCAAGGGAAGGCCTCGTCGCTGAGTTTGGTCTCCTGCAGACAAACTACGTCGGGCGACTCGCGCGCCAACCAATCGACGAGATGCGGCAGCCGGACCTTGAGTGAATTGACGTTCCAGGTGGCAATCTTCATGTCTTGATGACCCTTTGATCGGTGTTTTCCAATTCACCCCGGATTTTCCATGAGGACACGTGATGAGGGCGAGGCGCCCATCGCTGGGCCAGGGCGATGCGCACGGACTCGAAGCTGCCCGAAAGCGGCCGCCCGCGCGCGTGTAGGCCGTCAGGCCGCCGAATGGAAAATCCGGGTTCATGGCTTTCTGCCTGCGGCGAGCCCGTACCAGCGCGCCGCATGGTGCGATCAAGCCACATCCCGGTCAGAGCCGGTGGCGGGTCGATGCGGTTCGCGCTAGAATCCCCGCCCTTTACCCGGAAATCCACTGACGATCAAGAACAATATGGACGATCGACAAAGCCGCCTGTGCGGCACGCTCTACAGCCCCGATTTCGAACAGGATAGCTGCGGCTTCGGTCTGATCGCCCAGCTGGACGACCAGGCCTCGCACTGGCTGGTGCAGACCGCGATCACCTCGCTCGGCTGCATGACCCACCGCGGTGCGGTCGCGGCGGACGGCAAATCGGGCGATGGCTGCGGCCTGTTGTTCAAGAAGCCGGACGGCTTTTTGCGCGCCGTGGCCGCCGAGGCGGGCTTCACCCTCGCCGAGCGCTATGCCGCCGGTCCGCTCTTCCTCAACCGCGATGCCGCCCTGGCGCAGCGCGCGCGCGACTTGCTTGGCAGCGAGCTCGAGGCCGAGGGGCTGACCGTAGCCGGCTTCCGCAGCGTGCCCACCGACGAGTCGGCCCTTGGCGAATATGCCCTGAAAAGCCTGCCGGTGATCGAGCAGCTGTTCGTCAACTGCCCCGAGGGCATCGACGCCGAGATCTTCGAGCGCAAGCTCTACATCACCCGGCGCAAGGTCGAGAAGGCGGTCGCGGCCGACGACAAGACCTTCTACGTGCCGACCCTGTCGGCCCGGGTGATTGCCTACAAGGGCCTGGTCATGCCGGCCTATCTGCCGGTGTTCTACCCCGACCTGAACGACGAGCGCTTCGCCTCGTCGCTGGCGGTGTTCCACCAGCGCTTCTCCACCAACACCTGGCCGGAGTGGCGTCTGGCCCAGCCCTTCCGTTATCTTGCCCACAACGGCGAGATCAACACCGTGCAGGGCAACCGCAACTGGGCCCGGGCGCGCGAGCAGAAGTTCGCCTCACCCCTGATCCCGAACATGGCCGAGGTGCGGCCCATGGTCGGCAGCCAGGGTTCGGACTCCATGAGCTTCGACAACATGCTGGAAGGCCTGCTCATGGGCGGCTCCAGCCTGTTCCGCTCCATGCGCCTGATGGTGCCGCCGGCCTGGCAGAACGTGACCCATATGGACCCGGACCTCAAGGCCTTTTACGAATACAACTCCATGCACATGGAGCCGTGGGACGGCCCGGCGGGCATCGTCATGACCGACGGCCGCTACGGCGTGTGCATGCTCGACCGCAACGGCCTGCGTCCGGCGCGCTACGTCATTACCAAGGACCGCCACGTCACCATCGCCTCCGAGATCGGCGTCTGGGGTTACAAGCCCGAGGACGTGGTGATCAAGGGCCGGGTGCGCCCGGGCCAGATGGTGGCGGCGGACCTCGCCACTGGCGCCTTCATGCTGCCCGAGGACATCGACAATCAGCTCAAGTCTGCCCACCCCTACCGCGACTGGCTCAAGCAGCACGCCATCCGTCTCGAACTCGGGCCGGAGCAGGATGCCGACTGCCCGCGGCTCGATGCGCCCAGCCTGAAGACGCACCAGAAGCTGTTCAACGCCAGCTTCGAGGAGCTGGACCAGGTTCTGCGCGTGTTGGCCGAGGACGGCCAGGAAGCGATCGGCTCCATGGGTGACGACACGCCGATGGCGGTATTGAGCCAGAAGGTACGCTCACCCTTCGACTACCTGCGGCAACAGTTCGCGCAAGTCACCAACCCGCCGATCGACCCGATCCGCGAAGCGATCGTGATGTCGCTCAACACCGTGTTCGGGCGGGAGAAGAACCTGTTCGAGGAGACCGCGGATCACGCCCACCGCCTGGAGGTGACCTCGCCGGTGCTGTCGCACGACAAGTTCGTCGCCATCACCACCCAGACCGACCCGGCCTATGCCGCGATCACCTTCGACCTCAACTACGACCCGGCCCAGACCGTGCTCAAGGCCGCTGTGGAGAAGCTGGCGGCGGATGCCGTGGCCGCGGTGCGCTCGGGCAAGGTCATCGTGGTGCTGTCCGACCGCAAGATCGACCGCGCCCGCCTGCCCATCCCCATGCTGTTCGCGGTCGGCGCGGTGCACCATGCCCTCACCGACGCCGGCCTGCGCTGCGATGCCAACATCGTCGCCGAGACTGGCGCCGCGCGCGACCCGCACCAGATCGCGGCCCTCATCGGCTACGGTGCCACCGCCGTCTACCCCTACCTCGCCTACCAGTCCATCCTGGAGATGGTGCGCTCGGGCGAGATCAAGCTGCCGGCCTACAAGGCCCTGGCGAACTACCGCAAGGGCATCGACAAGGGCCTGTACAAGGTGATGTCGAAGATGGGCATCTCCGCCATCGCCAGCTACCGCGGCGCGCAGTTGTTCGAGGTGGTAGGCATGCACGAGGAAGTGGTCGACATGTGTCTGCGCGGCACCGTGTCGCGCATCTCCGGGGCCAACTTCGCCGATTTCGAAGCCGATCAGAAGCAACTCGCTCGCGCCGCCTTCAACCCGCTGCGCATGATCCCGGCCGGCGGCCTGCTCAAGTTCATGCACGGCGAGGAATACCACGCCTATAACCCGGACGTGGTGCAGACCCTGCAGAAAGCGGTACAGACGGGGTCCTACGAGACCTACAAGGAATACGCCCGGCTGGTGAACGAGCGTCCGGTGGCCATGCTGCGCGACCTGATGAGGCTTAAGGAAAACCCGATCGCGATTGACGAGGTCGAGCCGATGGAGGCCGTCCTCAAGCGTTTCGACTCCGCCGGCATGTCCCTGGGCGCGCTTTCCCCCGAAGCCCACGAGGCGCTGGCCGAAGGCATGAACCGCATCGGCGGCCGCTCCAACTCCGGCGAGGGCGGCGAAGACGCGGCCCGCTACGGCACGATCAAGATGTCCAAGATCAAGCAGGTCGCCTCGGGCCGCTTCGGCGTCACACCGCATTATCTGGTCAACGCCGAGGTGCTTCAGATCAAGATCGCCCAAGGCGCCAAGCCCGGCGAGGGCGGGCAGCTGCCCGGCGGCAAGGTCACCGAGCTGATCGCCCGGCTGCGCTGCACCAAGCCCGGCATCTCGCTCATCTCGCCGCCGCCGCACCACGACATCTACTCCATCGAGGATCTGGCGCAACTGATCTTCGACCTGAAGCAGGTCAACCCGCAGGCGCTCGTTTCGGTGAAGCTGGTGGCCGAGCCCGGCGTAGGCACCATCGCCGCCGGCGTGGCCAAGGCCTACGCCGACCTCATCACCATCTCCGGCTACGACGGCGGCACCGGCGCCTCTCCGCTCACCAGCGTGAAATACGCCGGCACCCCGTTCGAGCTCGGCGTGTCCGAGGCGCAGCAGGTGCTGCGTGCCAACGGTCTGCGCGGTCGTGTGCGCCTGCAGGCCGACGGGGGGCTCAAGACCGGGCTGGACGTGGTCAAGGCGGCCATCCTCGGGGCGGAGTCCTTCGGCTTCGGCACCGCGCCGATGATTGCGCTGGGCTGCAAGTACCTGCGCATCTGCCATCTCAACAACTGCGCCACCGGCGTGGCCACCCAGGATGCCACGCTGCGCAAGAAGCACTTCATCGGCCTGCCGGACATGGTGGTCAACTTCTTCACCTTCGTCGCCATGGAGACGCGCGAATGGATGGCCAAACTGGGGGTGCGACGCTTCGAGGACCTGATCGGCCGCACCGACCTGCTTGACCTGCTGGACGGCGAGACGGACAAGCAGCACAAGCTCAAGCTCGATCTGCTCTTGAGTCAGGGCCACATCCCGGCCGAAGAGCCGCGCTTCTGCGTCGAGCCGTCCAATCCCTCGTTCGACAAGGGCGAGCTCGCCGAGCAGATGGTCAAGGACGCCCTCGTCGGCATCCGGTCGAAGACGCCGCAGCGGCTGGAATACACGGTGCGCAACGTCAACCGTTCCATCGGCGCGCGCCTCTCCGGTGAGATCGCCAAGGCGCACGGGGCCGAGGGCCTGCCGGACGATTGCCTGCACATCAAGCTCACCGGCTCGGCCGGCCAGAGCTTCGGGGTCTGGAACCACAAGGGGCTCACCCTCGAGATCGAGGGCGACGCCAACGACTACGTCGGCAAGGGCATGGCCGGCGGCCGTCTGATCGTCTATCCGCCCAAGGGCTCGGCCTTCGAGTCGCACCAGGCCAGCATCGTCGGCAACACCTGCCTGTACGGCGCCACCGGCGGCGAACTGTACGCCGCAGGCATGGCCGGCGAGCGCTTCGGCGTGCGCAACTCCGGGGCCCATGCCGTGATCGAGGGGGCGGGCGATCACTGCTGCGAATACATGACCGGCGGCTCCATCGTCGTGCTCGGCGACACCGGCCTCAACCTCGGCGCCGGCATGACCGGCGGCTTCGCCCTCGTCTATGACGAGCACGAAAGGTTGCCCATGCGCTACAACAACGAGCTCGTCGATCTGAACCGCATCAACGACGAGAAAACCGGGGAATACCGCGCCTACCTGCGCGGCCGGATCGAGAAGCACGTTCTCTTCACCGGCAGCACCCGCGGTCGCTGGATGCTAGAAAACTTCGACGATGTGGTGAACCGCTTCTGGCTGGTCAAACCCAAGGCCCTCACCCTGGACAGCCTGCTGAAGGATTGATGCCATGTCCGACGTCTTCCAATTCCTCAACATCCCCCGCCGCGACGGCGCCAAGACGCCCGCCGAGGTGCGCAGGATCGAGTTCCGCGAGATCTACGCCCAGATGGACGCCGACCAGGCGCGCGAGCAGGCCGGCCGCTGTCTTGCCTGCGGCAACCCTTACTGCGAGTGGAAGTGCCCGGTGCACAACTACATCCCCAACTGGCTCAAGCTGGTCGAGGAGGGCCGCCTGTTCGAGGCCGCCGAGTTGTCG
>Ga0209207_1000949_pt1 | contig 14987 bp, 12 predicted proteins | sample SaghotsprinmetaG_FD_184140 | JGI IMG/M metagenome (GOLD analysis project Ga0209207, IMG submission 184140) | Hot spring microbial communities from South Africa to study Microbial Dark Matter (Phase II) - Sagole hot spring metaG (SPAdes) (version 3) | ecosystem: Environmental > Aquatic > Thermal...
ACTTTGAACTGGCCCGTGGCGACAGCGACCAACCCCTGCTGCGCAGCGGCCACTACCTCGACCTGTGCGAACACAGCCGCGAAGACTTCAACCAGCTCTGGCTGCTGACCGCAGTCAGCCATAAAGGCAAACAGCCCCAGGTGCTGGAAGAGTCCATCACCAGCCATACCCGGGCCGAGGACGGTTTCCAGCAGGGCTATCGCAACCACTTTACCGCCACCCCCTGGGATGTGCCGCACCGCCCGGCGCTGCGCCACCCCAAAGCCAAGATCCTCGGCAGCCAGACCGCCGTGGTCACAGGGCCGATAAACGAGGAAATCCACTGCGACCCATACGGCCGGGTCAAGGTGCACTTCTTTTGGGATAGGGGGCACTGGGATCGCGAGGGACAGGGCGACGACAGCAGCAGTTGCTGGCTGCGCGTAGCCTCCAGCTGGGCCGGCGATGGCTACGGCGGCATCGCCATTCCGCGTGTCGGCATGGAAGTGCTGGTCACCTTCCTCGAAGGCGACCCCGATCAGCCCCTGGTCACCGGCTGCCTGTACCACGCCGCCCATGTGGTGCCTTACGAGCTGCCGGCCAACAAGACCCGCAGCCTATTCAAGACCCTCAGCAGCCTTGGCGGCGGTGGCTACAACGAACTGCGCATCGAAGATAAGAAGGGCGAAGAGCAGATCTACCTGCACGCCGAGCGCGACTGGGACGAGAACATCGAACACGACCAGAAAATCCGTATCGGCAACCAGCGCCACGACACGGTCGAGGCCAACAGCTACAGCGAATTCCAGGCCGAAGAACATCGCACCACCCACCTGGATCGCAAGGTGGAAACCCGCAGCAACGACCACCTGACCGTGGCCAACACCCAGCACGTAAAAGTCGGCGTCTGCCAGTTCGTCGAAGCCGGCAACGAAATCCACTACTACGCTGGCAGCAAAGTGGTAATCGACGCCGGCATGGAACTCACCGCCACAGGCGGCGGCAGCTTCCTCAAACTCGATCCGGGCGGCGTCACCCTGAGTGGCGCGACGATCAAGATCAACTCCGGTGGTGCGCCGGGTAAGGGCAGCGGGATAAGCATTCTGCCGCCGATAATTCCGTGGGCTGTAGATCAGGATAAGGCAGGGGAAAAGCCTCAGCTCGCCTTGACCAATGCCCAACTGCAAATGGCTCGCAAGGCCCGTCAGCCCTTGGTCGATCGCTGTCCGATCTGTGAAAAGAGCCATGAAGGTCCATGTGCGCTGCCAACAGAAGCCGCGAACGCTACCGCCTCTGCACCCTCGCCTGCGGCAACCAACAGTCTGGAAGCCACGCCTCAGCCATCAGTAGCTGTGCAACAAACCGATAGCGGCCCCGGCAAGTGGGTTACCCAGGAAGTCGACTATGACGGCATCAGCAACACCCTAAAGATGTTCATCAACCGACTCGGCTCCATGGGCGATGAGGGGCGCGTATTTGGCTCCGATGGCAAGGATTACCAGAACACCACTCGTCGAATGATTCAAGCCTGGGTGCCACTGGATGAAAGTGAGCAACATCTCGCTTCAAACTCAGCCTCCAATCCCTACGGCCAGCGTCGAGAAATCATTCAGCGCTATCTAGAGGGCAACGATAACTGGCAGGTATCCGGCAAGTCTTGGCACTGGCAGCCAGTGACAGCCAACACCGTCTACGAACAAAAAGGCGAGCAACAGTGACATCCATGGAAACCAACCTTCAGCGCACCATCACTTACCTTACATGGGCTGCGCTGGATGGCTTTTATATCGTCTGGTATTGCGTCAACAGCTGGACAGGTGGGCGTTCACCCTATCTGACAGACTTCAACGCGACCCTGAGCCTGCTGGAACAGCAAGGCGGGATAAATGCCGCAACCGCAGTTGCATCCTGGCTCATGCAACTTTCCATCATCCTTTCATTCCTGCTGTTTCTCTGCAGGGCGCAGCTGGCCAAGTACCTTGCCTATATCCAGATCCCGTTTCGCCTGTTCTTTCTCCTACCCTCAGTGTCTGTGCTGTTACTGGCAGCGCAATTTTTGCCCGGGTTCAGTTTGCTCTTTCTCGTGCTGATCATCCTCTCCGAGCTTCTTAAAGGCTGGTCACTCTGGAGGCTTGCATGAGGCGTGCAGGCCAACACAGCGCAGAAATTTCACCAATCGGTCCAATCAATAGACATAGCGTGGACGACGTCAACGACAGACCGAATGTCGTCCTAGAAAATTGCCGCCGTTTGACATGGAACGTTCACCCGACAGGCAGGAAGCCTATGTTCAGCGACAACGCCTATCAACCTGCACTCATTAACCTGCTCTACAAAGGCACGGCGGTTTCTTCACGCGTCGTGCAAAACGTTTCAGCACTCATGAAGGCCCGCTTCCGGGTTTCCGCCCCCATCATTCGGACCTTCTTGCAGCCATGAGCAGTATCAATCTATCCCTGGCCTTTCGCCTGACAACCCCATTGCCCACTGCCCAGGCGCATGCCGATGCACTGTGGCAGGTGGCGCAATTGCTGAAGCGTTATGGATTGCCAGAGCATCAATGGCATCCGCCAGCGGATACGCCACAGGCATCAATTGCCCTGCAAGCATTCGAGCCAAGCGGCGCCTCGCAAGCACTGTTAGACGCCGCCTTGCAGGCCGAAAAAGACTCGCCCGATGCCCTGCTAGGTAACTGGCGCAGCCTGGGGGTCTGGAACGGGCGGGAGAAAGAGGGTGCCGCAGCATTCGACTTGACCCTGTCGACCTTATCCAGCTCACCTTGCGCCCTGACCTTGCAGACCAAGGCGCTAGCGGAGCTGGACCGGCTTGAGCCGCTGATTGAGCTGCTGCGTGAACTGATCAGCACATGGTCCTGGCCTGTGACCATGGCCTCCGTTGGGCCTGCGCGCTATTTCGCCATGCACCAGGTCTTCAAGGATCGCCTGGGTGCTGGCTGGGTTTTGTACTTGCCGCAAATCATTACAGAAAGCGCGCTCCCCGATAACGCCGGCATCTTCCCTGTCTCTCGTGCAGAGACACAACTGGGAACGCTGATCGTCAGCGTCTGCGATGCGCCCTTCGACGTACGCAACCCCGCCCATATTCAAGCAGCCAACGCCATCGAAATCAGCCTCGCTGACCGCGATCTGCTGCCTTTGCACACCGCACTTTGAATCACTTATCGAATATTCACTCAGGCGTTGCGCCCTCCCAAACGACAAGGAGTCCCCATGCTGAAACCCTTCTGCACCACCACCCTGATCGCCCTGGCCCTATGCCTGTCCGCCTGCAGCGGCAACTACAAGTTCAGCGACGATGACTACCGCCCCCTGGGCGAACCGCAAGCAGTAAGCCGCGGCAACTGACCGCAAGGAGTTAACAACCATGGAACTGGTTTTCGATGTGGTCAGTGCACAGCAGTTCGTGCCAGGTCTATTGACCAGCAAAACCTTCAAGCAGGCCGGCGGCATTATCGGCCGGGCCGAGGATTGCGACTGGGTGATTCCGGATCGCAAGCGCGTGCTGTCCGGGCGTCATGCCGAGGTGAGCTATCGCGATGGTTCGTTCTTTCTGACCGATACCAGCAGCAATGGCATCCAGCTCAAGGACAGCGGCGCCGGCCTGCGCAAGGGCCAGCCGCAGCGTATCGAGCATGGCAGCGTGTATTGCCTGGGCGACTTCGAGATTCGTGCGCGGCTGATCCAGGATCCGGCCATGTTCGAGGGCGATATCGGCCATGCCCAGCCGGCCGGCAGCATTATCCCGGACGATGCCTTTCTCGACCTCGACCCGCTGACCGCGCTCGATCAGCAGGAGCGCGTTTATGCCCAGGTGGATGACCTGACCGCCATCATCCGTCCCCAGGTGGCGCCAGCGCAGCAGCGCGACTATGCGCAGATCGACGAGGAAAACCTGCTGGTGCCGCAACTGGTCGAGCCCAAGGCAGAGCCCGTGGCCCAGCCTGCGCCGGAACCGGTACGTCTGCCGCCGAGCTTCTGGGACAAGTTTGGCGAAGCCCTGGGCGTACGCCTGGATGACCTCGACGACGAGGCTCGCGAAGCCCTGGCGATTAATGCAGCCAAGCTGCTCAAGCAGAGCGTTGGCAGCCTGCAGCAGGCCCTGCGCACCCGCAGCGAGCTGAAAAACGAGCTGCGCCTGGCCCTGACCACGGTGCAGAGCGCCGGCAATAACCCGCTCAAGCACAGCACAGATAGCGCGGAGGCCTTGACCACGCTGCTGCGCGGCGGCAAGCCGGGTGCGCTGTCGCCCGAGCAGAGCATCAGCCGCGGTTTCCGCGATCTGCAGGCCCATCAGGTGGCTCTGCTTGCCGCCAGCCGCGCCGCGCTCAAGGGCATGTTCCAGCAGCTGTCGCCGGAGCAGCTGAGCCTGCGTTTCGAGCGTGAGGGGCGCAAGCCGCTGATCGCCACCGCCGGCAGCCGCTGGCGCGCCTATCGCCGCCTGCACAGTGCCCTGGAACAGAACGATGAGTGGAGTGAACGCCTGTTCGCCCGCGACTTCGCCCACAGCTATGAAGAACAGGTTCGCCTGATCGCCACCCTCAACACCGACGTTCAAGGATGATTGCCATGTCCCGCCTTACCCTGCTCGCCCTGCTGGCCGCCGTTCTCGGGCTGACCGGCTGCGCGGCACTGTCGCCCTATTCGGAGATGACCAAGCTCGACCTGACCCTTGCGGGCAGTGAAGCGCTCAACCCGGATCTGCACGGCCGGCCCTCGCCCATCGTGCTGCGCCTGATCGAACTCAAGCACCCGGTGGCCTTCGAGAATGCCGATTTCTTCAGCCTCTACCAGCGCCCCAAGGAAGCCCTGGCCCCGGATATGGTGGTGCAGGAAGAGCTGGAACTGCGCCCCGGCGAAACCCGCGAGCTGAAACTCTCGGTGCAGCCGGGCAGCCGCTATGTCGGCGTGCTGGCCGCCTACCGCGACCTGCCGGAAAGCCACTGGCGCCTGGTCATCCCCCTGCAGGAGCAGCAGCGCAACCGCAGCGAACTGCGCCTGGATGCCCAGGGTATCCAGACCATCCAGGACGAGGACTGAGCCATGACCATGCATAAAGTGGTCTGGCAGGAAGGCATGCTGCTGCGCCCGCAGCACTTCCAGCAGAACGACCGTTACTACGACCAGCAGCTGAAGATCCGCACACAGAAGCTGTCCAGCTATGCCTGGGGCTTTTTCGAGCTGGAGATCGACCGCCAGTTCCTCAATATGGGCAAGCTGGTGCTGAGCAAGGCCAGTGGCATCCTGCCCGATGGCAGCCTGTTCGATATCGGTGCCGAGCGCGAACCCCTGGCCCTGGATGTGCCGCCGAACACCGGCAATACGCCGATCTACCTGGCCCTGCCCCTGGTCACCGGCAACCATATCGAGAGCCGCCGCCCGGAGCAGCAGGACGTGCTGGCGCGCTACACCGCCTTCGACGAGGAAGTGGTCGACTCCAACGCCGGCGACAGCGCCACCAGCCAGGTCAGCTGCGGCCGCCCGGACTTCCGCCTGCTGCTCGGCGAACAGCAGAGCGACCAGGCCTATGTGAAGCTCAAGCTGTGCGACGTGCTGGACACCACGCCGGACGGGGTGATCAGCCTCGACCCGGAATTTATCCCCACCTACGTCAACTTCCAGGCTTCCGGCTACCTGCTCAGTTGCCTTAAGGAAGTGATCAGCATGCTCGCCCACCGCGGCGATATCCTCGCCGAGCGTATCCGCGCCACCGGCAAGGTGGGCGGCGCCGAGTTCGGCGACTTTATGATGCTGCAGCTGATCAACCGCTTCGAGCCGGTGCTGCGCCATTACCTGGGCATCGAGCAGGTGCACCCGGAGGAGATCTACCGCGAGCTGCTCGGCCTGCTTGGCGAGCTGTCGACCTTCTCCAGCGAGATCAAGCGCCCGCGCCTGGACAGCCGCTACCTGCACAGCGACCAGGGCCTGAGCTTTCGCAAGCTGATGGATGCGATCCGCCAGGTGCTGTCCATGGTGCTGGAGCAGCATGCCATCGAGCTGCTGCTGCAACAGCGTCAGTACGGCATCCAGGTGTCGCCGCTGCACGACCACAAGCTGCTCGGCACCTCCAGCTTCGTCCTCGCTGCCAGCGCCCAGTGCGACTCCGAAGAGCTGCGCAACCGCCTGCCGGCGCACCTCAAGGTCGGCCCGGTGGAGCGCATCCGCCAGCTGGTCAACCTGCATTTGCCGGGGATCAAGGTCAAACCCCTGCCGGTGGCGCCGCGGCAGATCCCCTTCCACTCGGGCAAGACCTACTTCGCCCTGGAACTCAGCTCCGAGGAGCTGGCGCAACTGGAGCGCTCCGGCGGCTTCGCCTTCCACGTGTCCGGGGAGTTCTCCGGGCTTGAGCTGAAATTCTGGGCGATCAGGAACTGATGATGAGCACCAAGGAAATGGAATACGGCCAGGACGACAAGACCGTCATCCTCAACCGTCGCGGCGACGCCGCCGAACACAGCCCGCTGACCGACTTCAGCGCCCCGCCCCGTTTCGAGCAGCTGGAGGAGCGGATGATCTACGCCGCTCGTCTGCGCCCGGCCGAGGCCTTCAATGTCAGCCTCAACCCGCTGGTGGCAGCGGCGGCCAGCCTGCTCTCGGAGGTGGTGCGGCTCAAGCACAGCTTCGAGGCCGAAGATATGCAGGCGCTCAACCAGCGTCTGTCCAGCGCCATCAAGCTGTTCGAGCACCGCGCCCTGCATGACGGCGCCGAGAGCAGCCAGGTGATGGCCGCCCGCTATGTGCTCTGTACCGTGGTCGACGAGGCGGTGGTCACCACCCCCTGGGGCAACGAGAGCCAGTGGGCGCAGATCAGCCTGCTGTCGTCCTTCCACAACGAAACCTTTGGCGGCGAGAAGTTCTTCCAGCTGCTCGAACGCCTGTCGCGCAACCCGGTCAAGCACCTGCCCATGCTGGAGCTGATGTACCTGTGCCTGTCCCTCGGCTTCGAGGGCAAGTACCGCGTGTTGCCACGCGGCATGCTGGAACTGGAAGCGGTGCGCGACAGCCTGTATCGGCAGATCCGCCAGATGCGCGGTGACGTGCCGCGGGAAATCTCGCCGCACTGGCAGGGCCTCAAGGACACCCGCCGGCGCCTGATCCGTATCGTCCCGTGGTGGCTGGTGGCGCTGTTCACCCTGGTCTGCCTGGCGGTGATGTACGGCGGTTTTGCCTGGGTGTTGGGCGAGCAGCGCGAAACGATTCTGCAGCCCTATGAGCAACTCGACCCGTCCGCGGGTATCAGCATGGATGATCGGTAATGAAGAGTTTTTTCGGCAAGTTAGCCGCCTTTTTCCGCAAGACCTGGGTCTGGAGCCTGTGCCTGGTGCTGCTTCTGGCCCTGCTGGTGTGGTTTGTCGGCCCGCTGCTGGCGGTCAACGATTACAAGTTCTGGGAGTCGGCCAGCAGCCGCCTGCTAAGCATCAGCCTGCTGTTTCTGTGCTGGGGCCTGGCCATGGTCTTTGTCAGCTGGCGGGCCAGCGCGCGCAAGAAGGCCGAGGAAGATGACGCCGAGGCCCAGGAGCGCCTGCGCCGCGAAGACCTGATCAACGAAGAACAGAGCGAGCTGCGCAGCCGCTTCAAACAAGCCCTGCACACCCTCAAGCGCTCCAGCCTGTACCGGGGCCGCAGCGAGAAGTGGCGCAACGAGCTGCCCTGGTACCTGCTGCTTGGCCCCCAGGGCAGCGGCAAGACCAGCCTGCTGGACTTCTCCGGCCTGGACTTCCCGCTTAACCGTGGCGACCAGCAACGCCTGACCAAGGATGTGTCCGGCACCCGTTACGCCGACTGGTATTTCGCCGATCACGCCGTGCTGATCGACACCGCCGGGCGCTACCTGAGCCAGCCCGACCCGCAGGTCGACGGCCGCGGCTGGGGCACCCTGCTGGAGTTGCTGCGCAAGCGCCGCGCCCGTCCGCTCAATGGCGTACTGGTCAATATCCCCCTGGAACAACTGCAGGGTGGCAGCGAGCTGGAGCTGGAAAACCTGGCCCGGCAGACCCGCCAGCGCCTGCAGGATATCCAGCAGCGCCTGGGCGCCGATGTGCCGGTGTATCTGGTGCTGAGCAAGGCCGACAAGGTGCTCGGTTTCGACGAGTTCTTCGACCAGCTGTCGCGCGAGGAAAGCGACCAGGTGCTCGGGGCCAGCTTGCGCAAGGAGCAGAACAGCAGCGATATCCAAGTGCTGCGCCACGAATTCGAAGAGTTGCTGCGCCGCCTTAACAGCCAGGTGATCCTGCGCATGCACCAGGAGCGCGACACCCAGCGCCGCGGACGCATCCTCGACTTCCCGCACCAGCTGGGCCTAATCGGCGAGCGCCTGTGCCTGTTCTGCGAGCTGGCCTTCAGCGGCAACCGCTACCAGCGCGCCAGCCAGCTGCGCGGCTTCTACCTGACCAGCGCGCCGCAGCTGGGTGAGCAGCTGGATCCGCTGACCGCCGGCATCGGCCGCAACCTGGGCCTGGCCGGCAGTGCCCTGCCGACCTTCCGCAGTGGTCGCGCGCGCTTTATCAATCATCTGCTGACCCGGGTGATCTTCCCCGAGGCCGACCTGGCCAGCCTGGACCAGAAGGAAGTACGGCGCATCGACTGGGGCCAGCGCGCCCTGTATGCCGGCGCCTTCGCCTGCCTGGCGCTGTTCGGCCTGGTCTGGGCCAGCGGCTTCTCGGCCAACCACGGCCGCCTGGAACAGCTGCGCGACCTGGCCCAGCAACTGCTGCAACAGCATCAGAACCTGAGTCCGCAGGACGACGCCCTGCGCACCCTCAAGGCCCTGGACCAGAGCTACGCCGCCACCCAGGTGTTCCCGCCCAAGGGCGAGGTGTCCTACCTGCAGCGCGGCGGCCTGTACCAGGGCGAGCCGGTCGAGCCGAGCGTCCAGCGCGCCTACCGTGGCGAACTGGAACGCCTGCTGCTGAGCCGGGTCGGCCGTCAGCTGGAGGCCCAGGTACGGGCCAATCTGAACGACCGCGAGCGCCTGCTTAACAGCCTGCGCGCCTACCTGATGCTCAATCTGGAGGAGCGCCGCGACAAGGCCTTCCTGCAGGAGTGGCTGGCCGCCGACTGGTCGCTGCGCTATGCCGGCAACAGCGCCGGGCAACGCGGCCTCAACCAGCACTTCGAGCGCCTGCTGGCCGAGTCCTTCAGCCCCTATGCGCTGGACGCCAATCTGGTGGCCGAGGCGCGCAAGGTGCTGCGCAGCGAATCCCTGGCCAGCGTGGTCTACCGCATGCTGCGCGACCAGGCCCGCAGCCTGCCGGACTATCGCCTGAGCCAGAAGCTGGGGCCCCAGGGCCACCTGTTCCTCGGCGCCGAGCACAGCTTCCCCGGCTTCTACACCCAGCGCGGTTACCAGAAGATGTTCGTCGCCCAGGGTTCCGACCTGGTGCGCGACATCCTGCGTGACAACTGGGTGCTGGGCGAAAGCGACAGCCTCAGCGTCGCCGATCTCGGCCGCCTGATGATCGAGCTGGAGCAGCTGTACTTCCGCGACTATGCCAACTACTGGGGTGAGGCCCTGGCACAGCTCAGCCTGCAGCCGATCAGCAGCGCCAGCCAGGGCGCGCGCCAGCTGGCCGGCCTCAGCGCCGCCAGCTCGCCGCTGCTGCTCTTGCTCAGCGAGGTGCGCGAGAACACCCGCTTCAAGGGCCTGGCCGAAGCCGCCGACGCCACTGCGGATGCCGCCGATGCGCTGAAAGGCGCCAAGGGCAAACTGGGCAAGGTCGCCAAACTGGCCAGCTCGGCCGCCGAGCAAACCCAGGCAGCCCTGCTGAAAAACACCCCGGACACCGCGCGCAAGACCCTGGAACGGCGCTTCGAGCCGCTGCATCGCCTGCTCGACGATGAGGGTGCCCCCAGTGCCGAGCTGGATAACAGCCTGCAGGCCCTGGATGCCCTGCAACTGCAGCTGGCCAGCCTGGCTCATGCAAGTGCCCCGCAACAGGCCGCCTTCGAACTGGCCAAGGCGCGCATGGGTGGCCGTCGTGATGCCATCAATGAGCTGCGCAGCAGCGCCGCGCGCCTGCCGCAGCCGGTCGGCAACTGGCTTGGCCTGCTCGCCGAAGACAGCTGGGGCATGGTCCTCGCCGACGCCTACCACCATCTCAACCAGCGCTACCGCAGCGAGCTGTACGCCGCCTACCAGGGCTCGCTGCAGCAGCGCTACCCGTTCAGCGCCCACAGCGAAAGCGACGTGGCCATCGCCGACTTCCGCGAATTCTTCAAGGCCCAGGGCATTGCCGAGCGCTTCTTCGATGGCTACCTCAAGCCCTTCGTCAGCGGCAGCGCCGGCCAGTACCAGCTGCGCCGGGTCGATGGTCGCGGCCTGCCGCTGTCGGGGGAGTTCCTGCAGCAGATGAGCCATGCGCAAACCATCCGCCGCAGTTTCTTCGCCGAAAACCCCAACGAGCCCAAGGTGCTGTTCAAGCTGGAGCCCTATTCGCTGGATTCCAGCCTCAGCCGCGCCGACTTCCGCTTCGGCAACCAGCAGATGGAATACCGCCACGGCCCCATCCTGCAGACCGCCTTCAGCTGGCCGGCCGAAGGCAGCGAAGGGCGCACCAGCCTGGCGGTGGAAGAACTGACCGGGCGCCGCGTCGGTATCGAGAAGAACAGCGGCCCCTGGTCGCTGTTCCGCCTGCTCGACCTGATGCAGGTGGACTACCACAGCGGCCGCGACGTGCTGATGCTCAAGGCCGACCTGGGCGGCCTGCGCGCCAACTACCTGCTGCACAGCCAGCGCTCGCCGAACCCCTTCGACCTCGGCCTGCTGCGCAGCTTCGAGCTGCCGGCCAAGCTGTGATGAGCGAACTGGCCGTACGCCACTGGCGCAGCGCCGCGCGCACCGACACCGGCAAGGTGCGCGCGCGCAACGAGGATGCCTTCCTGGCCCTGCCCGAGCAGGGCCTGTGGGTGGTGGCCGATGGTATGGGCGGGCACCAGAACGGCGCCCTGGCCAGCCGCCTGATCGTCGAGCAGCTGGCCGAGCCCAGCGCAGGCGACCTGCAGCAGCGCCTGAATGAGCTGCGCAAGCGCCTGCACGTCCTTAACCGCCGCCTCGGCCAGGAGCTGACGGTCACCGCCGCGCGCCCCGACCCGGTGATCGGCAGCACCGTGGTCGCCCTGCTGATCGAGGGTGACCGCGCCGCCTGCGTCTGGGCCGGCGACAGCCGCTGCTACCTGTGGCGTGGCGCGCGCCTGTACCAGCTCAGCCGCGACCATTCGTTGCTGCAGCAACTGATCGACGAACAGGGCCTGGCGCCGCAGGAGGCCGCCCGCCACCCGGCCGCCCATGCCCTGACCCGAGCCATCGGCGCCAGCGAGGAGCTCAAGCTGGAGATCCTCGAACTGGAGCTGCTGCCTGGCGATGCCTTTCTGCTGTGCAGCGATGGCCTGTACCAGGGCCTGTCAGCCGACGATCTGGGCGCGGCCCTGAGCCTGCCCTCGCCACAACTCACGCTCAATCGCTTGTTCCAGCAGGCCCTCGACGGCCCGGCGCGGGACAACCTGAGCGCCGTGGTGATCCGCCAATGAGGAACCCTGCATGAGCGAAACCCTGCTCGACCCGGCACCGGCCGCCGCCAGCGACCTCACCTACTTCGCCCTGGCCGCCACCGCCGCCCCCTCGCAGATCGCTGCGGAGCGGATACCCCGCGCCCCCGGCGAGCTGCCGGAGGTGCTCGGCGGGCGTTACAAGATCGAACGCCTGCTCGGGGTCGGCGGCATGGGCGCGGTGTATCGCGCCCGCGACCTGCTGCGCGAACAGTTTGGCGACCCCGAGCCCTATGTGGCGCTCAAGACCCTGAGCGACGACTTCGCCGAATACCCGGACGCCAACGCCCTGCTCTACAGCGAATTCGCCCTGACTGCGCGCCTGACCCATCCCCATGTGGTGCGCCTGTTCGGCTTCGAGGTGGATGTGGCGAGCCAGCGCGCCTTCCTCACCCTGGAGCTGCTCAAGGGCCTGACTCTCGATCAGCTGCTCAGTGAGCACCCCGAGGGCCTGCCCTGGGCCGAACTGCAGGGCATCGCCGTGCCCCTGCTCGACGCCCTCAGCCACTCGCACCAGCTGGGCGTGCTGCATGGCGATCTCAAACCGAGCAATGTGATGCTCGCCGAAGACGGCCTGCGCCTGTTCGATTATGGTCTGGGCCAGCCGGTGGAGGGCCTGCTGCCCGGCCTGCCGCGCCTGTGTCGTAATCGCTTTAGCGCCTGGACACCGCGCTACGCCGCCCTGGAACTGCTCGACGGCGCCGCCCTAAGTGCCCCCGCCGATATCTATGCGGTGGCCTGCGTGCTCTATGAACTGGCCGGCGGCCGCCATCCGTTCCGCCGCCTGAGCGCCAAACAGGCCAAGGCCATGGAGCTGGACAAGGTGCTGCAGTGCCCGGCGCAATTGCCCGCCGCCGTCTGGCCAGCCCTGCGCACGGCCCTGGCCTTCGACGAACAGGCGCGCTGTATCGACAGCGCCGAACTGCTGCAGGCCTTCCGGCACCACCCCCGAACCCGCTGGCAACGCTGGCTTGGGCGCTAACCGGCGCCCTCCCCATGGAAGACTTTGCCCTTAAAGGAAACCACAATGTTCAACCCGGCCAATGAAACCCACTTCAGCCTGAGCATTCCCTCGGTCGAGCATGATCTGCAGGTGCTTGAATTCAGCGGCCGCGAGGCCATCAGCCAGCCCTATCGCTTCGAGCTGGAGCTGATCAGCGAACGCCCCGACCTGGACCTGCAGAGCCTGCTGCACCAGCCGGCCTTTCTCGCCTTTAGCCCGGATGGCCTGGGCATCCATGGCCTGATCTTTCAGGTGGCCCAGGGCGAATCCGGCAAGCGCCTGACCCGCTACAAACTGAGCATCGTGCCGCAGCTGAGCTACCTGGCCCTGCGCAGCAACCAGCGCATCTTCCAGCACCTGACGGTGCCCGAGATCGTCGCCACACTGCTGGAAGAGCACGGCATCGTCCAGGGCGGCTATCAGTTCCTGCTCGGCCCCACGGTCTATCCAAAGCGTGAATACTGCGTGCAGTACGACGAGAGCGACCTGCACTTTATCCAGCGCCTGTGCGAGGAAGAGGGCATCCACTACCACTTCCAGCACAGCCCCCAGGGCCATGTATTGGTGTTTGGCGACGAGCAGAGCGCCTTCGGCAAACTCGGCCAGCCCACCGCCTACTTGCAGGACAACGGCATGGTCGCCGATGAACCGGTGATCAAGCGCTTTGCCGTACGCCTGGAAACCCGCACCAGCCGGGTCAGCCGCAGCGACTATGACTTCGAGAAACCGCGCCTGAAACTGGACAGCGCTTACCAGGCCGAGCGCGACCCCGAAACCGCACCCCTGCCCGATCTGGAAGACTACGACTACCCCGGCCGCTACACCGAGCGCACCCGCGGCAAGCACCTGAGCCAGCGCGCCCTGCAGCGCCACCGCGCCGACTACCGTCTGGCCGAAGGCCGCAGCGACCAACCCAAGCTGCTTAGCGGCCACCTGCTGGAACTCTCCGACCACCCGCGCCAGGACTACAACGACCTCTGGCTGCTGCATGAAGTCACCCACCAGGGCAAACAACCACAGGTGCTGGAGGAATCCATCACCGACTTTTCGCCCCACCGCGGACCAACCCCCTCGCCCCTGCGGGGAGAGGGCTGGGGAGACGACTACAGGGATGTAGGAGGTAGGGCGACGCAGGATGCCAAAGCCGAGGGGCCGGGGGAGAGGGACTCAGGCAACGCGGACTTTATCCAGGGCTACCGCAACCACTTCACCGCCACCCCCTGGGATGTCCCCTACCGCCCGCCCCTGGCCCATCCCAAACCCCGTGTGCTGGGCAGCCAGAGCGCCGTGGTCACCGGCCCTGCCGGCGAAGAAATCCACTGCGATCAATACGGCCGGATCAAGGTGCAGTTCTTCTGGGATCGTGAAGGTCAGGCCGACGACAAAACCAGCTGCTGGCTGCGCGTGGCCCACGGCTGGGCCGGCGACGGCTATGGCGCCATCGCCATCCCGCGTATCGGCATGGAAGTGCTGGTGACCTTCCTCGAAGGCGACCCCGACCAGCCCCTGGTCACCGGCTGCCTGTACCACGCCGAACACGTGGTGCCCTACGACCTGCCGGCCAACAAGACCCGCTCCGTGTTCAAAACCCTCAGCACCCCGGGCGGTGGCGGCTACAACGAACTGCGCATCGAAGATAAAAAAGGCGCCGAGCAGATCTATATCCACGCCCAGCGCGACTGGGACGAAAACATCGAACACGACCAGAAGATCCGCGTCGGTAACGAGCGCCACGACCGTGTGGAAAACAACAGCTACACCGAGCTCAAAGCCGAAGAACACCTGACCGTCAAAGCCGAGCGCAAGGTCGAGGTCAAACCCGACGACCACCTCACCGTCGGGCAAAACCAGCACCTCAAACTCGGCACCGCGCAACTGACCAAAGCCGGCCGCGAAATCCACCTCAAGGCCGGGCAGAAGATGGTCATCGAAGCCGGCAGCGAACTCACCCTCAAAGCCGGCGGCAGCTTTATCAAACTCGACCCCGGCGGCATCACCCTGCTCGGCCCGCTGGCCAAAATCAACGCCGGCGGCGCACCGGGCAAGGGCTCGGGGATCAAGATCAAACCACCGGTGCTGCCGGGGATGGCGGATAGCGACAAGGCGGGGAGTTTGCTGGAGCAGGCGCAGCCTGGCCTGCTTAGCAACTGCCTGAACAAGCCTCAGCCGGCGGTCTGCGAAGAATGCCTGCGCCAGGCCCGCAATCAGGTACAGGGGCTGGTACCCCGTTAAGGGCACCATGGAGGGAGAAGCATGAACACAAGCACCCACGCCTGGCTGGAATCGCTGAAAGAGCGGGCTCAGGCCAATAGACTTGAACACCTAGATCTGCTGATCGACGCCACCGCCCTGCAGTACCCCCTGCTAGACAACCTGCAGGCACTGAACGAGCCGCCGGCCCAGGCGCTGCTGCTGGAGGGCCTACCGGAGGCGGCGCTGGCCGA
>Ga0209207_1000951_pt1 | contig 14927 bp, 11 predicted proteins | sample SaghotsprinmetaG_FD_184140 | JGI IMG/M metagenome (GOLD analysis project Ga0209207, IMG submission 184140) | Hot spring microbial communities from South Africa to study Microbial Dark Matter (Phase II) - Sagole hot spring metaG (SPAdes) (version 3) | ecosystem: Environmental > Aquatic > Thermal...
ATGGCGTAGCATAGGGTACGTGCCATATAGGAACGTAGAAGTTATCAACCCGGCCCTTAACTACCCTGAGCTGCGTAGCAGGCGGCCGGATGGTTGAAATCAGCCTTGACCCGCTCGGGGAGCTTGCTGAGTTGCTCCATGAACGCCGTCGCCTTTTCGAGCCAGGAAGCCGTGGCTCATTGCTCCGTTACGCTGAGCGGTTTTGAAGTCCCGGTTGAGATACTCGTCGGGATTGGAGTCAGGCGCATAGGGCGGCAGAAAGACGAGCTCGATCCTGCCCATGCATTTGTTATAACATGACTGGTCTATTTATGGGACAGGATAATATTGGCATTGGCCGTGATCAGAGGCTTTCGACCTCGGCGCGGATCCGATCCGGTTCGTCCAGGCGCAACAGGCGGGCGACCTTGCCGGCCAGTTCGCCGGCATCGCTGTTCAGGATCTGTTGCTTGACCTCGAGGATCTGCGCTGGGTGCATCGAGAACTGGCGCAGGCCCATGCCGAGCAGCAGGCGCGTCATCTTCGCGTCGCCGGCCAACTCGCCGCAGACGGCGACGGGAATCTCGGCGCGGTGGGCAGCGGCGATCGTGCCGGCGATCAGCTGCAACACGGCTGGATGCAGTGGATCATAGAGATGGGCGACGGCCGCGTCGGCTCGGTCGATGGCTAGCGCGTACTGGATCAGGTCGTTGGTGCCGATAGAAAGGAAGTTCAGGCGGCGGATGAACGGCCCAGGCGTCAGTGCGGCAGCGGGGATCTCGATCATGCCGCCGACCTCGATGTTCTCATCGAACTTGACCTTGGCGGCCTTCAGTTGCGCCTTGGCCTGCTCGATCAGCGCCAGCGTCTGTTCGATTTCACGGACCTGGGCGAGCATGGGGATGAGGATGCGCACCCGCCCCAGGGCGCTGGCGCGCAACAGCGCGCGCAGCTGGGTGAGAAAGATCTGCGGTTCGGCGAGACAGTAACGGATGGCGCGCAGGCCGAGCGCCGGGTTGGGCGCCTGGCGCGCCGCGGCGTCCATCGCGCGCGCCGTCTTGTCGGCGCCGACATCGAGCGTGCGTATCGTCACCGGCTTGCCGTTCATCGCTTTGACGACGCTTCTGTAGGCTTCGAACTGTTCCTGTTCGTCCGGCAGCGTCTCGCGCGTCAGAAAAAGGAACTCGGTGCGGAACAGACCGATGCCGTCGGCGGCGGCTTCCTTGACCTCCTCGACATCCTGCGGCAGCTCGATGTTCGCCTGCAACGAGACCTCGACGCCATCGAGCGTCGTCGCGCGCGCGCTTTTCAGCCGCTTGAGTTTCAACCGGTCGGCTTCGAGTTCGCTTTTGCGCTGACGGTACTCCTCGAGCACACGCGCATCCGGCTCGACAATCAGCACGCCGCGCGTGCCATCGACGATGAGAAGGTCGTCTTCACGCACCAGCGGACGGGCATGATGCAGACCAACCACCGCCGGGATAGCCAGCGAACGGGCGACGATGGCCGTGTGCGAAGTCGCACCGCCCAGATCGGTAACGAAGCCGGCGATCTTCTGGTTTTTGAACTGGATGGTGTCGGCTGGCGACAGATCGTGCGCGACGATGATCAGCTCGCATTCGTCGCGCCCTTTGCGGCCGATTTTGTGCGGTTTGTTCATCAACACTTTGAGCAGGCGCTCGACGACTTGCACGACATCTTGCCCTCGCTCGCGCAGATAGCTGTCCTCGATCTCGGCGAACTGCTCGAGCAGCGTCTGCATCTGCTGTACCAGGGCCCATTCGGCATTGCAGCGCCGGGCGCGGATCAGGTTCTGCGGCTGTTTGCTGAGCGTCGGGTCGGCGAGCAGCATGGCATGCACATCGATGAATGCCGCCAGCTCGGTCGGCGAGCTCTGCTGGGTCGCCTCGCTGCGCAGCGCTTCGAGCTCGGCCTGCACGGTGGCGACCGCGGCTTCGAAGCGCGCCACTTCGCTTTCGATGTCCTTTTCCCGCAGCTGGTAGTGCGCCACTTCGAGCGTGGCATGCGAGACGAGATGGGCGCGGCCAATGGCGATGCCCCCCGAAACCGCCAGCCCATGCAGTGAAAAACTCATCGCCGCCCTCCTCCCACTTCAGTCCTCTTCGCCGAAGCGGTCGGCGATCAGCCGCTGGATCGCGGCGAGCGCCTCTTCGCCCTGCTCACCCTCGCAGTCGATCAGCACCGTGCTGCCCTTGCCGGCGGCGAGCATCATCACCCCCATGATGCTTTTGGCATTGATGCGCCGGCCGTTGCGTTCCATCCAGATTTCGCAGGGATAGGCACTGGCCAGCTGGGTCAGTTTGGCCGAGGCACGGGCGTGCAGGCCGAGCCTGTTGATGATTTCGACTTCGGCGCGCGGCATGATCGGGGTTCCACAAGGCTCAAGGTTGAACGTGCATGATGCCATCGCGGCCGCCGGTGGTCGCGCGGGCGAGCAGGGTCTCAAAGCCCTTGGCGCGATAAGTGAGCGCACGCAGCAGCATCGGCAGATTGACGCCGGCGACGAGCTCGACCTTGCCCGGATCGACGAGCTTCATCGCGATGTTCGACGGTGTGGCGCCGAAGATGTCGGTCATCACCAGCACGCCTTCGCCTTCATCGACCAGGCGCAGCAACTGGCGGGCGAGCGGCAGCGCATCGAGCGGATCGTCCTGGGCGGCGACGCCGAGCTGAGTGATGAGCGGCGGACGTTTGTTCAGCACATGGCAGGCGCACTGGATGAGCGATTCACCATAGGTGCCGTGCGTGATGAGGAAGAGACCGATCATGAATGCATTTTACTCACGCAGTCGGTCGATCTTCGCGCCGCCGTGCAGCGTCAGGCGTTCGGCCATCTGCGGTGTCGCTTCGATGGTGCCATCGGCAGCGATGCGCAACACGTGGCCGACACCGAGGCGGCGCGCCATCGCCGGCCAATCTTCGCCAAGGATGAAAAGCGGTTTCGAGAGCGCGTCCGAACGCGTACCGCTCTCCGCTCCCGGCGGGATGAGCACGGTCAGCGCTTGCGTCTGCTGCGCCGGCACGCCGCTACGCGGGTCGATGAGATGGCAATAGCGGCGACCCTCGAGTTCGAAAAACCGCTGGTAATCGCCCGAAGTACCGATCGCCTCGCCGGCGTGCAGCGCGAGCGTAGCCAGAGGTTCCGGCCGGCGGGGATGCTGGATGCCCACCCGCCAGGGCGTGCCGCCCTTGCTGCCCAGCGCCAGGATGTTCCCGCCGATGTTGATCAGCGCATTGTCGATACCCTGCGCGCGCAGGATGCTGGCGGCGCGATCGAGGGCGACGCCTTTCAGATAGCCGCCGAAATCGAGCGCGACGCTGCGCTTGCGGCTCAATAGCATGCGGCCGTCGAGCTCAAGATCGGCGATCGACGGCCGCTCGGCCTGCAGGGCGGCTAACGCTGCGGCATCGGGCAGGCGGGCGGCGAATTCTTCGCCGTGAAAGCCCCACAGCGCGACGAGTCGGCCGATGCCGGGATCGAAAAGGTAGTCGCTGGAGCGGGCGAGCTTTTGCGCCGCAGCGATGTGTAAGGCCAACTCGTCATTCACTTCGATGGCTTGAGCGGCGGCAAAGGCGGCATTGGCCTCGCTGACTGGCGAAGGTTGCCAGGCGTGAAAGGCGCGATGCAGGCGGTCGAATTCGCGCAGCACGGCATCGGCGGCAGCGAGCGCCACGTGTTCGCGCTGGCCCCAGATGAGCACTTCGACGCGCGTGCCGAAGACATAGCTCTCGCGGCTGTGCAGGCTGGGGCGAAGGCAGCCGGCGAGCATGCAGGCAATCAGCGCGAGCAGCAGCAGGCGTGCCCCGGCCAAGGCGTCGTTCCGCGCCAACGCCGTGCCCGCCGGGCTGACTTTCGCGTGCGCGCGGTTCATGGCGCGCTGCGTTCGAGTTCGAGCGCCGCGGCGAGCAGGGCGAGACGGGCGATGACGCCGTAGGCATAGAAGCGGTTCGGCGGCGCATCGGGTGTTTGGCGGACGTCGGGCAACTGGCAGCCGGTCTCGAAGTCGAGCGGTTTGAAATGCGCGCCGGGCGCGTTCAGGTTTTCGTCGCGACCGCGCTGCAAATGCACGCGGTAGAAGCCACCGACGACGAAGCGATCGATCAGGTAAACCACTGGTTCGGCGACGCCCTCATCGACCGTCTCACAGGTCGGCACACCTTCCTGGATGATCACTTCGCTCACCGCCAGCCCTTCTTTGACGACGGCCATCTTGTTGCGCTGACGGCGATTGAGACCGATGACTTCGTCGGGCGAACGCACGCGCATGATGCCCATGCCGTAAGTGCCGGCATTGGCCTTGACGATGACGAAGGGGGTGGTTTCGATGCAGTAGTCGCGATATTTGATGGCGATGCGCGCGAGCAGCGCGCCGACGCGATCGGCCAGGCATTCTTCGCCCTCGCGGCTCATGAAGTCGATGGCACCGCAGACTTCGAAATCGGGGTCGATCAGCCAGGGGTCGAAGCCCAAGTGGTCAGCAAAGGCGGTGGCAATTTCGCGATAGGCGGCGAAATGACGCGACTTGCGGCGGATGTGCCAGCCAGCGTGCAGCGGCGGGATGACGAATTGCTCTTCGAGACCGTGCAGGATGGCCGGAACGCCGGCTGACAGATCGTTGTTGAGCAGGATGGCGCAGGGATCGAACGCGTTGCCCACCGGGTCGACCAGTCCCAGGCGCCGGCCTTGGGCACCCAGCCGTTTGAGAGGTTCGAGCCGCAAACTCTGGCCGTCAGGCAAAACGAGCGGCGTTGGCGCGACGATTTCCGGCAGCAGCGAGCCGATGCACACATTCAAGCCGGTGTGGCGCAGGATGTCGGCCAGGCGGGCGACGTTGGCGAGGTAGTGCAGATTGCGCGTGTGGTTTTCCGGGATCAACAGCAGGTTGCGCGCCACGGGGCAGATCTTTTCGATCGCCGTCATCGCTGCCTGCACGGCGAGCGGCAAAAAGGCCGGATTGAGGTTGTTGAAACCGCCGGGAAAGAGGTTGGTATCGACCGGCGCCAGCTTGTAACCGGCGTTGCGCAGATCGACCGAGGCGTAAAACGGCGGCGTGTGCTCTTGCCAGAAGGAGCGCAGCCATTGCTCGATGCGCGCCTCATCGTTCAAGAAGCGTTTTTCGAGCTCAAGCAAAGGGCCGGTGAGCGCAGTGGTCAGCCGAGGAACCATGCCGGGATCAGCCTGCCCTCAGCGCGCTGAAATCGTCGATGGCGGGAAAGTCGCCAGTGTCGGTGTGCGGCGCGCGGCTATCCGGCTTGCGGATGGCGAGCAGATGGCCGATGCCGAATCGCCGCGCGGCGGCGAGTACCGGCAGGCTGTCGTCGATGAGCACGGTGCGCGCCGGATCGAAGGCAAAGAGGGTTTGCAGGCGCTGCCAGAAACGCTGATCTTCCTTCGGCGCGCCGAGCGCGTGCGAGCTGATCAGCGCATCGAAGTGCAGATCGAGCCGGGTGCGCGCCATCTTCAGTGTCAGACTCTTGTGGTGGGCATTCGTCGCCAGCACGAGCCGCTTGCCGGCCTGGCGCAGCGCGACCAGAAAATCGGGTACCGCCGGATGGACGGCGATCAGGTGTGCGACTTCCTCTTTCAGGCGCATGATGTCGAGTTCGAGTTCGCTCTGCCAGTAATCGACCGAGTACCATTCGAGCGAGCCGGCCCGAGCCGAATAGCGCGCCATCAGTTCCGCGCGCGCCTGCTCGTAGCTCAGGCCCTTGGCTTCGCCATAGCGGCGCGGCAAATGAACGCGCCAAAAATGGTTGTCGAAATGCAGATCGAGCAAGGTGCCGTCCAGATCGAGCAGCACGGTGTCGATGCGGCTGAAATCCACCGGCTCGTCTTTCAATAGCCACCTCGGGACGCCGCGAGCGTCATTCGCCGCTTGCAAGGATGGGCGAGCACAGCAGAGCTCTTCGGTGAGGGCATTCATGGCCGCAGATAGCTAAAGCCGGCGCGCTGCAGGCGGACGATCTCGACATAGCCGGCCTTGGCGATGTCTACCCGCTCAATGAGATCGTCGCGCGGTATGTTGAGCGCCTGCATCGAATTGCCACAGGCGACAAAGCGCACGCCAGAGGCCTGAGCATCGAGCACATCGTTGGCGACCACCGAATCCGCCTTCAGCATGCCTAAGCCCCCGCCGATGGCCACGACGGCGATTTCCACGAGCTCGCGACCAAGCTCGGCCTGGATGTTGCGCAGATTGCCGAGGATGGTGTGCCATTTGCGGCCGTCCTCTTCATTGACCTGCACGACGATGCGCTCCTTCGCGCCCAGCGCCGTGCCGGCGGGGCTGACTTTCCCCGGCTGGGCAGCGAACAGGTTTGCGGTGCAGAAAAGACCGAGAAGGACGAAGAAAAGCGCTGAAGCTGCGCGGGCGCATTGCGGCGTTGCGCGGTGTTCGCTCCATCGCCTATCTCGTTGATATGTCTCGGTCGCTGCGCACCGCGCACCTTGCACTGCATTCCGCTCGCCGATTTTTTCAGCGTTTCCAATGAGGCGCACAGCAAAGGAACGACGCAGCGAAAGATATGCGCTTGCGCAATCGTCGGCTGGGGTGAGCGGGGGCGCAGCCGGACGGATCAACGGGATCGTATCTGGCGTTTCCTCATGTCTCGATCGCTGTGCGCGACGCGCCAGCTGATTCCTCCCAGGCGCACCTTTTGTCAGCGTTGCCTTCATTCGTCTTCCCCCTCATGGCTGACCAGCTCGAATTCGCGTCCGCAGGCCAGCAGACGACGCATGACGCTGGGCGGGATATAGCTGGCGGCGATCATCAGCTGCGGCCGGTAGCCGGTTTCCTCCTCGTAGGCTTGCGCCGAAGCCAGCAGTTTGTCCACATCGCGCTGACGCAGAAAAGAGGTGATCTCGAGAAGTAAATGGTGGCCATTGCGGACGACGACATCGACTTCCCTTTGCCCGTGGTAGCCCCGTTGGACTTGCAACCCCTGGCGGGACAGTAAGGCTTCGATCGTGCGCCGGAACACATCCTCGGTCTGGATGCCCCAACGGCTGCCGAGCGCGGCGATCTTGTCGAACACCTTTTGAAAGCCTTCGTGCATCATGCGCTCGGTCTTTTCCTGCGCTCGGGTCAGGGCATCCAGCCGCTCGTCGGTGCGCTTTTGTAACGCGGTGAGCCGTTCGTCGGTACGCTTCTGCGCCTCGATCAGTTCCGCGACGCGTTCTTCTGTGCGCTTTTGCGCCTCGATCAGTTCCGCGACGCGTTCTTCGGTGCGCTTCTGCGCTTCGGTCAGTTCCGCAATGCGTTCGTCGGCGCGCTTCTGTGCTTCGGTCAGTTCCGCAATGCGTTCGTCGGTGCGCTTCTGCGCTTCGGCGAGTTCGGCAAAGCCTTCGTCGGTGCGCTTTTGTAACGCGGCAAGTCGTTCGTCGGCGCGCTTTTGCGCTTCGGTCAGTTCCGCAATGCGTTCGTCGGCGCGCTTCTGCGCTTCGGCGAGTTCGGCAAAGCGTTCGTCGGTGCGCTTTTGTAACGCGGCAAGTCGTTCGTCGGTGCGCTTTTGCGCTTCGGTCAGTTCCGCGATGCGTTCGTCGGCGCGCTTCTGCGCTTCGGCGAGTTCGGCAAAGCGCTCGTCGGTGCGCTTTTGCGCTTCGGCGAGTTCGGCGAAGCGTTCGTCGGTGCGCTTTTGTAACGCGGCAAGTCGTTCGTCGGTGCGCGTCTGTGCCTCGGTCAGTTCCGCGATGCGCACGGTCAGCTGGCCAATCCGCTCATCGGTTTGTTTCTGGGCCAAGGTCAGATCGAGCACCGTCTGACGCAGCTCGCCGAACTCGCGCTGGATGATCGTGGCTGCCCAAGCTTCACGTTGCTTATCGACTTCTTCGGCGATCGATAGCAGCAATTCGCTCAGCTTCGGGTCCACGCCTTGCAGCTTGCGCAGCATTTCAGTGGCAACGGACATCGTGTCGTCCTAGGCAGGTAATTGGTTGCGTTGGCAAACCGGCCTCACTCGATCCGGCAGACTTGGGTGAATTCGAAGCGTGGGCTGCGCGGGAATAGCTTGGAGACGTCGCCGACGCCGAGATTGCACAGTACGTGCGAACGGTAACGCCCGTCGGGAAAGAACGTCGCATCGACCATTGCGTTGTCGAAACCGGTCATCGGTCCGCAATCGAGGCCAAGCGCGCGCGCGGCGAGGATGAAATAAGCGACTTGCAGCGAGGCGTTGAGCACGGCGGCTGCGCGGGCGGATTCCTCCTTGCCCGGTCCATCGAACCAGGCACGTGCGTCGGTGTGCGGAAAGAGAAAGGGCAGGTGTTCGTAAAACCGGATATCATAGGCGAGAATCGCCGTCACCGGTGCGCTCATCGTCTTTTCGACATTGCCGGCCATCAGCGCCGGCTTCAGCCTTTCCTTGGCGGTAGCCGACTTGACGAAGACGATGCGCAGAGGCGAGCAGTTGGCCGAAGTCGGCGCCATGCGCATCAGCGCCCACAGGCGTTCGAGCAATTCGTCTTCGACTGGCTCGGCCAGCCAGCCGTTGTGGGTACGTGCAGAGAGAAACAACTGGTCCAGTGCTTCGGGAGAGAGGGCTGGTTTCATCGTCGACTCCAGAAAATGGGCCTGGCTGCCTTGCCGGTTGGCACCGTGGGCCGGAACAGGCACTTGACGGCGCATGGCCGGTTGGGCAATCCCGGTCGATGGAACTGCGGCGATACCGGTCGATGCGTCGTTTCCCGCCAACCGGGGCTTGCACCATCACCGCGACGGGCGTGAACGGCAAGGTTTGGAGCGGCCTGACGCTGGCGGGCTGAGGGCAGAAAGACCGAGTGCGGCAGTGTGCCACAATGCGCCCGTGCGGTACGATCCTTTTCGTCGTTGCGACGCGACGCGGCGGTGCCGCGCCGCAAAACGTTGCCAGTGGGGTTGATCCGCCGGCGGCGCGTGTTGCGGCAGTGACCGCCGCTGTGGAGCTCAGACCGACCGACGAAGCAGGAAAACACCGAAAAAAGTCACAGGCGGAATGCAGCGCGAACCGCGTCTGGCCTGTCTGTGGCGTTTCTGCCATCACGGAGCAAACCGCCTGACCACCGAAACAGTCCATACCGGGTGTATCGCGCGCGTGGCGCTCGATCTGCCCTTGCCCGGCCTGTTCGACTATCTGGCCGGTGACGCCAGTGAGACGGATGTCGGACGTCTGGTGCGCGTGCCCTTCGGCCGGAGTGAAAAGACGGCGTTGCTGGTCGAACTGGTCAGCCAAAGCGAAGTGCCGCGGGAACGGCTCAAGCCGCTCGCTTCGGTGCTGCGCGAACTGCCGCCCTTGCCCGCCGACTGGCAGGCCTTGTGCCAGTTCGCCAGCCGCTACTACCATCATCCTTATGGTCAGGTCGTTGCGCTGGCGCTGCCGCCGCTGCTGCGCCGCGGGCGCTTGCCGCGCCGCAAGCCGGCCGGCGGGCAAGGACCGGTGCCGACTCCGCCGCCGCCGCTGACCGGCGAACAGCGCGATGCCGTGGCCGCCATCGCCGCCGCGCGCGGATTCGCGGTCTTCCTGCTCCATGGCGTCACCGGCAGCGGCAAGACCGAGGTCTATCTGCACGCCATCGAGGCGGTGCTGGCCGACGGCGGTCAAGCATTGATGCTCGTGCCCGAAATCGCGCTCACGCCGCAGCTCACCGCACGCGTCCAGGCCCGTTTTCCTGACCGGCGCCTCGTCGCCGCCCACAGTGGCGTGGCCGAAGCGGCGCGCGCCCACGCCTTCGTCGCCGCCTGGCTGGGTGAGGCCGACATCGTCCTCGGCACGCGCCTGGCGGTGTTCATGCCGCTGCCGCGTCTCGCGCTGATCGTCATCGACGAGGAGCACGACCCCTCATTCAAACAGCAGGACGGCTTGCGCTACTCGGCGCGCGATCTGGCCATCTGGCGCGCCAGCTCGCGCGGCATCGCCGTCGTGCTGGGATCGGCGACGCCGGCGCTGGAAAGTTACCACCACGCGCTGGCCGGCCGTTACCACCTGCTGCCGCTCAGGCAGCGCGCGGTCGCCCAGACGCTGCCGACGGTGCGGTTGATCGACACGCGACGGCAGACACTGCAGGATGGTTGCTCCATCGAGCTGCTCCAGGCCATCGAACAGCGACTGATGCGAGGCGAGCAGAGCCTGATCTTTCTCAACCGGCGCGGCTATGCGCCGGTGCTCGCCTGTCCGGCCTGTGGCTGGATCTCGCGCTGCCGGCGCTGTGCCGCCAATCTGGTCGTGCATCTGGCCGACCGTCGCCTGCGCTGTCATCACTGCGGTTTCGAAGTCTACATCCCGCGCGCCTGTCCCGATTGCGGCAACGTCGACATCCATCCTTTCGGGCGTGGCACGCAGCGTCTCGAACAAAATCTCGCCAGCCGCTTTCCGGAGGCGCGCATCCTGCGCATCGACCGCGATTCGGCGAACACGCCGGCCAGATGGCAGGCACTGCTCGCCGCGATTCACGAGGGCGCGGCCGACCTGCTCATCGGCACGCAGATGCTGGCCAAGGGCCACGACTTCCCGCGCCTGACGCTGGTCGGCGTGCTTTCGGCCGATGCGGCCCTGTACGCCGCCGATTTCCGCGCCCCGGAGCGCCTGTTCGCCCAGCTGATGCAGGTCGGCGGGCGCAGCGGCCGCCATGACCTGCCCGGCGAGGTGCTGATCCAGACCGAGGTTCCGGAACACCCGCTCTACCAGGCCTTGCAGACGCACGATTACGAACGCCATGCCGCACTGCTGCTCGAGGAGCGGCGCAGCGCAGGCTTCCCGCCCTACAGCCATCAGGCGCTGCTGCGTGCCGAGGCGCCGGCCATCGAGCAGGCACTGGGCTTCCTGAGCAGCGCCCGGGCGTTGGCCGAGCCGCTGGCCGATGAAGTCACGCTCTACGATGCGGTACCGATGCGCATGGTGCGCCTGATGAATCTCGAACGGGCGCAGTTGCTGATCGAAGCCCGCCGGCGACCGCCCTTGCAGTCCTTCCTGACTCGCTGGCTGCCGATGCTGGCAACGATCGCGACGCCACGCGCGCTGCGCTGGCACATCGATGTCGATCCGCTGGAATTGTGATCGCCCGACGGCAGGGGAGTGGAAGTCCGCCGATAAGCCGGGTTCTGTCGTGGGCAGCCATTCCTCTGGGACCACCGTTACCGATGGCCTCTAGCAGCCAACCCGGGAGCGGCGCGAGCCACGCCATCGCTCCCCTATTCGGCCTTGCCCCGGATGGGGTTTGCCTAGCCGGTCGTGTTACCACGTTCCGCGGTGAGCTCTTACCTCGCCGTTTCACCCTTGCCGGTCCTGCCGGACGAATCGGCAGGACGTAGGCGGTCTGTTCTCTGTTGCACTTTCCGTCGCCTTGGGCCATCGGTTGCCCGACGGCTTGCTGCGCCCGGCCGTTAGCCGGCATCCTGCTCTGCGGGGCCCGGACTTTCCTCGACACGCCTGCGCATGCCGCGGCTGCCTAGCGGACTTCCTCGACCATTATCGCCGAGCGGTCTGCGAAAGTCAGCCCGGCGGGCACGGCGACGCGATGCTGCAAAAACACGCCACCGTACTCTGGCGCAAGGGGCGAAAGAGGACGATAATCCGCCCATGTTTTCACGACGCAGTGTATGGGTAGGCTTGGTGCTCATGGTCTTGGCCGCCGGCGGAATCGCATTCTGGCGCACGCTGTTTCCGCTTTCGCGTCCTGACGAGCGTCCAGCCAAGCCATCGTTCAACCGTGCGTCGACGGCGCTGACGCCGCTGCCCGCGACGCTGGGCGCGGCAACGCCTGCGCTGATCGAACTCGGTCGCCGCCTGTTTCATGACGGCCGGCTGTCGCGCGACGGCAGCATCGCCTGTGCCAGCTGTCATCCGGTGCATCAGGGCGGCGCCGACAACCGGCCGACTTCGGTCGGCGTCGATGGCCGTAGCGGTCAAGCCAATGCTCCGACCGTGCTCAATGCCGCCTTCAACTTCCGTCAGTTCTGGGACGGTCGCGCTGCGACGCTCGAGGAACAGGTCGCCGGCCCGATCCACAATCCGGTCGAGATGGACAGCAACTGGAAGGCGGTGCTGACGGCGCTCGACGGCGACCCGGAGTATGGACGACTGGCGCGGGAGCTGGACGCGCCCTTCGATGCCGATCTGATTGCTCGGGCCATCGCCGCGTACGAGCGCACGCTCATCACGCCCGACGCCCCCTTCGATCGCTTCCTGTCCGGTGAGACAGGGGCACTGTCTACTCAGGCAAGGCGAGGTTATGACCTCTTTCAGGGCCTGGGCTGCATCGCCTGTCATCAGGGGGTCAATATCGGCGGCAACCTGTTCGCCCATCTTGGCGTGATGGGTGACTTCTTCACCGACCGGCCCGTCAAGAAGATCGATCTCGGTCGCTACAACGTCACCGGTCGCGCCGAGGATCGGCACAAGTTCAAGGTCCCTTCGCTGCGCAATGTCGCGCTCACCGCGCCCTATTTCCACGACGGTTCGGTGGCTTCGCTCGAAGAAGCCGTCGATCTGATGGCCCGCTTTCAGCTCGGTGTCGAACTGGCCGCCGATGACCGCGCCGCCTTGGTGGCCTTTCTGCACAGTTTGACCGGTCGGCTGCCGGAGCCATGAAACCCGGCGCCGAACGACACGCAACGACCGTTTCGCCCCGCGAGGGCCGGCCGGAGCAGCCTCTCTTTTTCTCGAAGGCCCTGCAACTGCCGCTGGCGCTGTTTGCCGTGACTTTAGGCGGTGGTCTGCTGGTTTGGTTGGCAGCCAACGCGATCGAGCGCAACGAGGTGCCGCGCCGCGATTTGGCTGCCGTCCAGCGCGAGATGGATCTTCAGGCCCATCTACGCGAGGAAGTAGTGCGCCTGCGCCACGGCCTGTCGGCCAATTACGATGCCTTGGCCCGCCTGCAGAACGATTTGTCCGCTTCGGCCAGCGATTGGATGGCGAATGCCAGCGGCCCGCTGGCCGAAAAAATCGCCGAGTACCGCCACCGGCTCGACCTGCAGATCGTAATGGTGGACGATTTCAAGTTCCACAATGCCGTGCTGCAGAATTCGCTGCGCTATTTCCAGTTCGATGCGTTGCGGCTGATCGAGATGTTGCCGGTCAGCCAGCACGATTGGCAGCGCGAGTTGATGCTGCTGGTCAACCTCTGTCTGCGGCAAGCGCTGGGGCGCGAACAGGAATTGACCGGCACGCTGCGCCGCGAGATCACGCGGTTGAGCAGTTTCGATATCGGCCTGCCGGCGACGCAGCAGCGCGAATTGCGGCGGCTGCTGGCTCATGCTGAATTGATCGCCGAACATCAGCCAGTGCTCGATGCGCTGACCCAGCGCTTGATCGACGGCGGCCCGATGGCCGTGCTCGATGGCATCGAGCAGCGTCTGCGCCATGCGATCGCCGAGGAGGCGCGGCGCGCCGCCGGCTACCGCGCCCTGCTTTCCGTCGTCGGCGTGCTGTTGCTCATTGTCACGGCCATGCTGGGGCTGCGCTATCTCGAGACGCTGCGGCGACGATTGGACGATGCACGCGAGCTGGCCATCGCCGGTCATTTTTTCGAGGGCAGCGAGCAGGGGCTGGTGATCACCGACGAAATGGGCTGCATCCGGCGTATCAATCCAGCTTTCTGCCGCATCACTGGCTATACCGCCGAGGAACTGATCGGCCAGAACCCGCGTCTGCTCAAGTCCGGCCTGCTGGGTGACGATTTCTATCGCGAGATGTGGCGCACGCTGATCGAGCGCGGCAGTTGGGCTGGCGAACTGGTCAATCGGCGCAAGAACGGCGAACTCTATGTGCAGTGGCTGCACGTCGATCGCGTGCGCGCGCCCGATGGCACGGTGAACTATGTCGGGCTGTCCAGCGATGTCACCGAAATCCATGCCGCCCGCGAGCGGGTGGCCTATCTCGCCTACCACGACACGCTGACCGGCTTGCCCAATCGCGTCTCGTTTCAGGAACTGACGCGCGATGCTCTGATCGCGGCACGCGAAAACGGCAGCCGACTGGCCGTGCTGATGCTCGACCTCGACGACTTCAAGGCGGTCAACGAGAGTCTCGGCCATCAGGCAGGTGATGGACTGTTGCGCGAAGCGAGCCGCCGGTTGCGCGAAATCCTTTCCGATCAGGACGTCGTCGCCCGCCTCGGTGGCGATGAGTTCGCGCTGCTGCTGCGTCAAGCCGGCGGCCGGCACGAGCTCGAGCAGTTGGCACGCCAGATCATCGCCCGGCTCGCCCAGCCCTGCCATGTTGGCGACTTCGACGTCGTGACCAATGCCAGCATCGGCGTCACCCTCTATCCGCAGGACGGCGATTCGGCCGAGCAGCTGCTGCGCAACGCCGACTCGGCGATGTTGCGTGCCAAGGAGCGCGGCCGCCGGCGGGTCGAGTTCTATACCCGCTCAATGACCGCCGATGCGATCGATGCGCTGCGCATGCAGAGCGCGCTGCGCGAGGCCATCCGCAACCAGGCGCTCGAACTGCATTACCAGCCGAAGTTCTCCGTTGCCGGTGAACTGGCCGGTGCCGAGGCGTTGCTGCGCTGGTGCGATGACGAACTCGGGCCCGTTTCGCCCATGCGCTTCGTGCCGATCGCCGAACGCATGGGCCTGATCGGCGAGCTCGGTCTATGGGCGCTGGATGAGGGCTGCCGGCAGCTGGTGCAATGGCGTGCCCATCGGCCTGACTTTGCGCTGGCGGTCAATGTCTCGCCGCTGCAGTTCCGCGAAGAACTGGTCGATGAAGTGGCAAGCATCCTGACGAAGCATGCTCTGCCCGGTGAGGCGATCGAACTGGAGATCACCGAATCGGTGCTGATGCGCGACATCGAGCTGACGTGCGCAGTGCTCGACCGGTTGAAAGCGCTCGGCTGCCGCCTGGCCATCGACGATTTCGGCACCGGTTACTCTTCGCTGGCCTATCTCAAGCGCCTGCCGGTCGATGTGCTGAAGATCGACAAGTCCTTCGTCGATGGTCTGGGGCGCGAC
>Ga0209207_1000953_pt1 | contig 14904 bp, 21 predicted proteins | sample SaghotsprinmetaG_FD_184140 | JGI IMG/M metagenome (GOLD analysis project Ga0209207, IMG submission 184140) | Hot spring microbial communities from South Africa to study Microbial Dark Matter (Phase II) - Sagole hot spring metaG (SPAdes) (version 3) | ecosystem: Environmental > Aquatic > Thermal...
CCATGAGCGCAGAGAGCATGCGGGAGAGCAGCGGGCCTGCCGCGTTGGTCACGCCCGCACCGCTTGCGGCGTCCCTGGCCGAACGCACCAGGAGCGCCACGATCCAGCGCTGGTCGACGGCCTGCGCCGCGCCCTGCCCCGCCCCCGCTCCATCCACGATGCGGTCGCCGTCCCAGATCACCCAGACGGCGGGCGATGCCGGCGTGATGTCGCCGATCTCCTCTATGGCTGCGGCAAGACGCACCTGTCTGATGTCGCCACCCATCTCCATCTCGATGCGCCCCACAATCTGCGCGCCCACATGCAGCCAGTCGGGAGGGATCATGTCACCACCCCGCCATGCCGCGCTCGTCGAACACGCTGCGCCCTGGTCTTGCCACAGGCCCCGGCCCGGCGGGCGCTTGCGGCGGCGTGACCCCCAGCGTCATCCGCCCGGCGGCGAGGGCCTCCAGCACCCGGCGCGCGTCCTCGTAGCGCGCGCGCACTTCCTCGCTGGCGCGGTCGTCCCACAGACGATAGCGCGCGATGTCGCACGTAATGCGTGCCAAGAGCGGCGGCACGCTGGCCAGCGGCAGGGTGTGACGCACGGCGAGATAACCGTTGACCTCGGCTGCGGCATCATCCAGCGCGCGCTGCGCAATCGCCGTACCGACCGCGCCGCTGCCCGTCCGGTCGGTGAGCTGGATCAGCTCGTCCTCGCCGTAGCGGGCGATCAGGTCGGCAACGGCGGCGTAGGGCATGGCCTAGCCTTTGCGCTTGCGGGTCGGGGTATCTGGCGCGGGCGCGCTGGAGACGGGAGCGTCGCCAGCATCTGCTGGCGCTTGCTCCGGCGCCTCCTCGTAGAGCACATGCACCGCCGGGTCGTAGTGCTCGGCGTCGATGATCACGTACTCGCCCTGAGTGGGCGGGTGCGCGGATCGCACTCTCATCGTGGTCATGGCGTCACCCCAGCAGGAGGGCGCAGTGCTCGGGCTTGATCATCGCCACGCCCCAGGCACAGGCAACCTCGTACTGCACCTGGCGATATTGGCGGTAGGCGCTCACTTCGAAGGAGAGTCCCGAGATTGGGTCGGTGACGGTGAATCGATCGTCAGCCATGTCCCCCTCCTCCGGCAGGGCGGGCATACGCTGCGCGAGCACGATGGCGTCGCGGCTGAAGCACATATTGCGCACGGACGATGCCACGACCGTGATGGCCGTGGCCGCTGCCGGGATGGCCTGGCGCAGTCCAGGCGCGGCGATCGTGATGGTGCCGCCGTCGGCCACGTTGCTGTCGCCCGCCGTGACCACATAGCGGTTGGGGTCGCCGGCGAAGGCGATCACGTCGCCCGGGAGGATTGTGCCGGAGCCCGCGGACGCCAGCGTGATGGTGGTCGTCCCTACGGCGTAGCCGGTGGGGGTGGTGGTGGCGCCGGATGCGTTGCCCGCGGTGTGCGAGCGGATTTGCGCCGACTCGCGGATCGCCATGCCATGCACGTCGAGCAGCACGCCGCGGCGGACCAGATCGTCATCGCGCGCGGCGGCGGTCACCTGCCGCCCGCGCAGGTTCGCCCCGGCGGCGGTGTTGAGCACCAGACTGATGTCGGTGAGCGGCGCGCCATTATCGGCCAAGATGCGCCGCACGTTGGCCGCATCTATGTAGTCGCCCGTGGAGCCGAAGGGCGTCGTACCGGGGTTGCCGACCGCGCGGGACGCCTGAGCATAGAGCGCGGTCAGATCGGCCTCGATCTCATTGCACAACGTGCGCATCGCCTGCGCAATCTGCGCCCGCCGGATATTCCGCAGTCCGGGGCCGCTGCTCACGCCCTTCGTCTCCTCGCCGGTCCAGCGGAAGGGCACCCGGCGGGACTTTGTGATGGTGATGGTGCGGTTGCCGATGGTCTGGTCGCCGTCGTTGGGGGGGGTGACTGCTGGCGTGATATTGGTCGCAGCCGCGGGTGGGGTGATGAAGCTGCGCACGGTCTGGCCTACTGCTACGCGCTCCAGACGAGGATCAAAGGTTACAGACGGAATTAGACCCACCATCTCGCGCGAGACGACATCAAGCGCTAGATGCAGGTCGTTTATCAAATTAGTCAGGGTGTTGGGCATGACGCGGGCCTCCTATCATTTGGTGATGGTGATGTCTGCCTTGACCCTGTCCATGCGCTCACTGGGGCTGAGCGCCTCGAAGGCCGCGCGCGTCATGCGCGCCGGCGTGGGCGGTTCGTCGCCGGTCGCGCCGCGCTCGGCGAAGTCCACCACCACGGGGGCGGCGGCCAGGGCGGCTTTCAGGGCCTCGATCAGGGGGGCGGCGGCCTCGCCCTCGCCGAACCGCGGCGTCTCGGGCAGGCCGGCCAGCACGTCCAGGGTCGCGACGATCACCGGGGACAGGCCCGGTGCGAGGCGCCCGGCCTTGACCTGGGCCGCGGCGAAGGCTGCGTGCTCGGCGTGGCGCTTCATGCGCGCGGCCTCGGCCAACTGGGCCTTGAGGGTGGCGTTTTCGGCGCGGGCGGCGGCGAGGTTCGCCTCCAGCTCGGCCAGGCGGGCCTTGTCGGCATCGCTCATGGTGTCTCCTTCATCGTGGGTGAGGGCGGAAAATGCTGTGGCGGGCCCCGAGGGCTCGGGCGCCAGCTCCAGGTGTTCGATATGGTGGTCGGGGACGATGCGGTCGGCGGTTTCCACGCCTTCCTTCTCCAGCAGCCATTCGCGCAGGGCGCGGAACACGCGCTTGACGCTCCATGCGTCGGCCGCACCGAACTCGATGACCAGGTCGTCTGGCCCGGCGGCGAATCTCACCGGCTTGAGGCCCGGCACGGCCGGTGCGGCGGCGCCCAGAAAGCCCAGGTGCTTGAGGTAGTAGCGCCCCGGCGCGGGGTTGTTGGGGTGGCCCGGCGCGTACCAGGCAGCGGAGACCTTCTTGAACCGCCCCGCGCGCACCAGCTCGGCAAACTGGGGTTCGACCTGTTCCGGCTCGGCGTACAGATCGCCGTCGCGGCAGTCGATCTTCGCCACCCAGCCGTAAGCGGGGGCGTCGATGGCGGGATGACCGACGACGATGGGCGCCTGGAAGACGGCCGGGTCATAGGCCGCCGCCGCCGCGGCCAGATCGGCGGCGGAAAACTCGATCGTCTGGCCCGACATCGCGGTATGCCGGCCGGGGCGGAAGAAGTGGATTTTGGGCATCGGGGTATCAGTCATGGCCGCCATGATCACGACGGCGGCGCAGCGTGGGGATGCTGATGCAGTTCAGCGCGACCGCTGCCGCATCGTCACCCTGATTGGGGCGCCCCCTGAAGAAATGCCCCTGTTTCGCGTCAAACCGGCGTCAATTTCGACGATCGACGGGCGGCCTATACCACCCTAGCCTAACCCGGCCACGACGCAACAGGGCCCGTTTTTTTGGCCTTCACGGGCAAGACTTCGGTTTCATGCGGCCTGCGGGCCGGTGATTGACGGCCACGAACGGTCCCTCTCCCCCCGCCCCTCCCCCCGAGGGGGAGGGGGCGCCGAACATCGGCAGCGTCAGCAGGGGATGAGCGGTCGACAGCGTCGTCATTTCACCATGTGCTCCTTGACCTGGCGCCACTAGCCGTCCAGAGGCAGACGGATTTGTCGCGCCGCCTGGCGATGCTCCAGCACTTCGACCACCTCATACTCTGTGCGCACTCCCGAGGCGGTCTGCCATTGCCGCACGCGCACCATGCACACCAGCGAGTCGCCTTTGGCAAAACGCTCGATGTTCTGATCCACGCGCGCCATGAATCCCGCGTCGGAGATCGTGGCGTGGATGGTGGCCGCGCCATCGTACAGACGCCACTTGTTGTCTTCCTTGAAGGCCAGCGAGACGATGGAAAACGCCATCTTGCGCACATCGTCCAGGATCAGGTCGTCCTCGACGGTGGGTGCGAAGAACCAGGCACGCTCGGCTGCGCTGACGGTATCGACGAAAGCCTCATCCGTGCCCACGGCGAAGGTGTCGATGCCTTCGCAATCCAGCGGCGCCAGCACCTTGTCCAGCGCCTCGCGCGCCGAAAGATCGCGCAGCAGCGTCAGCACGGTCAGTTCGATCTCGATCGACTCACGCTCGACGAACAACCGCGCCGACCGGTCGCCGACCTCGACTTTTTCGATACGCCGGCCGCGCAGCCATTTCAGGACGGCCAGCAGCCCGCGCTTGCCTTGCCACGCCGCCAAACCCAGCGCGCCGAGGATTTCGAGCGCATTGGCCGCCGCCGATGCGGTTTCTCCTGCCAGCAGGTCGCGTATCCTGAGCGCCCAGTCCGCCGCCAAGTTGAAATCGATGCCGAAGCTGCCTGTTCTGAAGCTGGCGCGCACATGGGTCTGTGCGCGCATGCGGTCACCGTGCAGCGCGCGTGTGGCGGCCTCCAGCAGATCGCCAACGGCCAGCAGCGCCGGGGCCAGATCGCGCACGTCCATCTCGCTGGCTTCCAGCGCCGGACCGTCGTAGGTGATACGGAAGTGACCCATGGATTCGATATTACCGCGCGTGCTCGCGGATGAAGCGTTCTATTACATCCAACACCTATACCACAGCCTGCGCGATTCTAACGCGGGTTTGACGCTATTTCCTGGCCTGGGAGCGCGGGCCTCCGGCCCGCCAACACCTGTCTCTACCCCTCCAGGTAGTCCTCCAGTATCTCCAGCACGCTGCGTCTGGCCTCGTCCGTGAGGCGGCTGCCCGCCAGGGGCAGATAGGGCCGCGCCGGGATCTTGACCTTCCTTCCCCGCCCGGCGCGGCCGCCAAACTGGTGGATGGCGGCGTAGGGATTGGCCGTGCTGATCAGGACGTAGTCGCGGCCGTGTTCGGTCTGCACGCTGGCGGCGAGTTGGCCGCTGCGCTGCAGCATCTTGCCGGGCCAGTGGCCGGATTTGCTGCGCGCCAGGATGGTGCGCCCGGACAACTCAGGCCAGCCGGGCCCCTCGGCTTGGAAGCGGGCCTCGGTCTGGCTGGCCAGCTCGGCGGCGATGCCGGCCATGGCCGGGGTCATGTCCGCCACGCGGCGCCGCAGCGCCTCCAGGGCGTCCAGGACCTCGCGGTCGTCGATGTCGATGCGGATCATGCTATCCTCACAGCGCCTACTGGACTGATGTGCGGCGAACACTGCCAAGGATTCCAGGGGCGCCCCGGTTCGACGCCGCGTCCGGGGCCTATTCTTCGCGCCATCTCAGCGCCCCGGTGCGCGCGCGCTCCAGGTAAGCGGGGTCGGCCTGGCCCAGGTGGATTGCGGTCACGCCCAGCCAACCGTCCAGGCCGTGCTCGAAGACGGTCAGCCCAGGGTGTTCGCGCCCCTCGATCGTCCACCACGCCAGGTAGCGCCGCCGCAACACCGTCTTTTTCAGCGCGTTGTGCCACTCCACGCTGTCCCAGACCTCCTGTGGCCGCATCAGCGTCTCCGCCAGCATCAACAGATACGTCTCGCGGCCATTCTTTTGCACCTTGTACACCGGCGCCCCTGCCTTCCAGGTCTTCTTGCGGTCGATGAACAGCGCATCGGTGATCCACACAGGCTCGTCCGTGACATCGGCGAACAGGGCCGGTCGGCCGATGTCCGCGCCGAAGCGGCGCAGAAACTCGCGCACGTAGTAGCTGTCTTCGCGCCCCGTCTCAAGCAAGCGGCCCGTGAACGAGCGGGGGGCGGGCGGCGGCGCCGGAGTGGCGAAGTACAACGGTTTCCTGAGCAGCGGCCGGGTATCCGGCGGGGCGTCCAGAGGCTCCGGCGTCCACCAGCCATAGCGCCCTGGGTTGTAGTTGAAGCCCACGTCCGGCGCAAAGCCCCGCTCCATGTCCGGGGCCCGGTACACCGTCACCGTGGCGCTGCCGGCCTCCGGGTCGCGCAGGCTCACGGGCCGCTCGATCTGGGACAGCCGCCCCTCGGAGCTGGACAGGGCCAGGCCCTCCCGCTCCAGTGCGCGGCGGGTCATGGGCCGGGTGCGGCAGCGGCAGTTGAACCCGTTGGGCGGATGGTGGGTGTGCCAGATGGGGTCGTCCACGGCGAAGACACGCCCGTTCATGGCGGCGTGGGTGGGCCGCGTGCGGGCGTCCATCACCGCCACGTATTGCAGATAGGGATGGGTGGCCTTCGCCGCCACCGCCGCCTTCCAGCGCCCGGCCATGTAGGCCGACTGCAGGTTGGTGCGGTAGATGGTGGACAGCCGCCATGGGCTGCCCTGGCGGATGCGCCGCCCCTTGGCGTCGAGCAGCACCTCGCCGGTTTCCGGGTCGTGCGCCTTGCCCCACCAGCCCTTCTTTTGCAGCAGCGGCGTCAAATCGCGGATGAACATGCGCTCAGTGCGGCCCTCTTTCAGCGCCGCCTCCACCCCGGCGCGGATATCCTGAAGGATGTCCAGGCGTGCGGCCTTGGCCACGGTGAAGGCCAGGGCGTGGGCCTCGTCGCGCATCTCGTGCCAATCCCAGGTAATGCGGTAGCCCTTGGCCTCGAACCAGGCCACCGCCTCTTTGGGTGGCAGGCCGAAGACGGCAAAGAGGTCAGCGGTCAAGCTCGGCCTCGGCGCTCAGGCGGCCCCAGACCTGGGCCACGAACAGCATACGCTCCAGGGTCTCGGTCAGGGCGTCCGCATCCATGCCGGGGTAGGCCTCCGCCAGCCAGCCCAGCAGCGCGGCGGGGTCGGCCCCGCCGGCCAGTTTATCCAGCACGGGTTTGAGCAGGGCGCGGGCCTGGGCATTCAGCGCCGCCGCGTCCATGCCATCGATGGCCGCGTCCAAGGCGGCCTGGTCCGGAAAAACATCGCCCGCGGCGAACTGGGCGGGCGCCGCGCCCAGCCGCGTTTCGGCCTGCGCGGGCAGGGCGCCCGAAGGCGCGATGGCCTCGTAGCCCTCGCCGTACACCTCCGTCACCCGCGCCAGGCTTGGCCGGTAGCCGACGCGGGCGAGGCGCTCGTCGCGCTCGGCATGACTGTTGAGGTCCTCCGGATCGTCCATCACGCGCCAGACCTGGGGATACGCGGCGCCGGGGTAGTTCCAGTCGGTCAGCCAGCGCGCCACGCTGGCGTTGAAGCTCATGCACACCAGGTCGGCATCCGCCCGCGTGATGTCGCGCCGCACCTCGCCCTGTTCCCGGTCGTTGCCCAGCCTGCCCGGCGTGCCCTGGGTGCTGGCGGTCTGGCCGATGGTGATCACCAGGATGGCGGTGTTCATGGCGCGGACGAAGGCCTCGTGGTCCGCCGTGCCGGCGCGCGTGGCCTCCAGCAGCTCCACCTGCATGCCGTCGGGGAAAATGATGGCGCTGTCGCGCTGGATGGCTTGCAGCGCGTCGAGCAGCTTGTTCTGATCCTCCTGGCTCGTGCCGGGCGGGAAGCGGCCCGCCGCGGTGGGCGTGCCGAACTTCTCCAGGAATGTCGCCCAGAAACGGATGCCGTTGCGCTTGAACCACACCGGCCAGTACAGCCAGTGCGCCAGGCCCAGGCCATAGGGGGCGTCGTCGTGGTCGGCGCCGGTGACGAAGGTCCAGAACTTGCGCTCCGGCAGCAGCTCGCCGTCGGGCCGGGCCCGGGTCTTCAGGCGCAGACGCCGCGCGCCGTCGAAGCCGAAGCGGCGACGGTCGCGCACCTTGATATCGGCGATGGCGATCCTGCGCCCGTCGGACCCCCACATCACCTCGGCCACGGCAAAGCCGTAGAACACGCCATACAGCATCTTGGCGGTGATGGCGTCCCAGGGCAGCGCGTTGAGCTGCTCGCGCAAGAGATCCGCCGCCGCCAGGTCGATGGCGCGCTTGCCGCCGGGCCGCACCTCCCACGGGCGGGCGATCACGGCCTGGATGCGCTGGGTGAGTGCGGCCTTGACGTGATCGTCGCGCAGCACCTCGCGATAGAGCGTGTAGTCGCCGCCGCCGCGCTGCATCAGCACCGCATCGTCCGGCATCTCCAGCCGCATGGGGTCAACCCAGCCGCGAGTGATGTCGCGGCCGTCCTGTGTCGATGCGATCTCGCCTTTCTCGGGGGTGGGCATCAGAGATAGCCTCCATGGTCATGGCCGCCGCCGAAGCCGGCATAGCCCGGCGCGGCGGATGAGACGCGCTGGCCGGCGGACCGGTGGCTCACCTCGCCGACGCCGGAGACCGCCAGCGTCCACAGCATGTGCAGGGCGTCCGGGCCGTCGTCGTGGTCGGCCTTGGGGAAGTGGCGCAGCTGTTCGATCAGCATCGTCTGCGCGGGGTGCAACCGGATCAGGCCGTTGGCCAGGTGCGGCTGCAGGGTCTCGATGCGCAGCAGCTTGTCCGCCAGCGGCCTGACCGCGCGCGCCGGCACGGGCGCGCCGCGGGCGGCGCTGCGCTTGACCAACTCGGTGCGCAAAAACTCCTGGAACTGCACCGCCTCCACCGCCCACGCCGCGCAGCGGTAGCGGGCGTGGAGCTGGATCACGTCCTCGATGATGCGGTCCGGCAGGCGGCGGGCGATGCGCGCCTCGACCACGTAGAGCACGCCGCTGCAGCGGTCCATGCCGCCCACCAGGATGGCCGAAGGATCGCGCGAGGCGCCCTGGCGGCCCAGGGAGGGGTCCACGGCGCCGTAGTACACCAGCCCATCGGGCAGGGTGTGCCACCAGCAGCCCGGCCCGTCCAGCACGCCGGCGAAGGGGGCGTTGTCGCCCGCCACCGGGTCGTTCTGCAGCTCGCTGTCGAAGGCGGCATGGCCGTCGCGCGCGCGGATCAGCATCAGCTCATACAGGGGCCGGCCGGCCGGCCAGGACACCACGGCGCCGGCCTCCATGTCGGCTGCGCGCGCCTGGTACCAGGCCCGCGCGGCCTCGGGCCCGGCCTCGCGCAACACGGCCTCCCAGGCGTCCCAAAGGTCCATGCGCTCGGGCCACTGGATCAGTGCCTTGAAGCGGACGCTGCGCCACAGCGGGTTATTGAGCAGGCGCGCCAGCACGCTGTCGTAATGCAGCAGGGTACCGATCACGACCGCGTCAAATTTCTCGCCCGCGCCCCCCAGTTTGAGCACCGCCTGGGTGAGCCAGGCCATGAGCTTGTCGCGCTGCTCCGGGGTGCGGACGTTCTCGTCGTTCTCCAGGTCGTCGCCGATGAACAGATCGGGCCGCCAGGGGCCGTGGCGCCGCCCGCGGATGCGCTTGCCGCTGCCCACCGCCTCGATCTTGGCGTTGTTGCTGGTGACGATCACGCCCGCGTTCCACACCCGGCCCGCGCCGCTGGCCTCGGGGAAGTCCAGGCGCAGGCGCGGGTTGACTTCCAGCTCGGCCTTGATCGCCTCCAGCATGATGGCCGCCTGGTCGAAGGCGTCCATGCCGATGATGACGTAGCGCTTGCGGCCGGTCAGCACGCACCAGAGCACGAAGATCTGCGTGGTGAGCGTGGACTTGGCCTCGCCGCGCGGCGCGGCGATGGCCAGGCACTGGCTGTCGGCGCGCTGCGCCATGGCGGGCAGCTCGCGATACAGCCAGTCGTGCAGCACGCTGTTGGCGCGCTTGACGTAATGGGGGAAGTAAGTGCGCGCGAAAAACTCCAGGTCATCCTGGGCGCGTGTGCGCCGTTCCACCCCCGCCGCCGCATCGGCGGCGAATCCGTCCACCTCCGCCTCGATCTTCTGGCGAAAGCCCGCGGCGAGCTTGCCGATCGACTCAAGGAACTCGCGCCGGGTGGTCATGGCCTGGGAGCGCGGGCCTCCGGCCCGCCAACACCTGGTAGCGCGGGCCTCCGGCCCGCCAACACCTGGTAGCGCGGGTCTCCCACCCGCCAACACCTTCCGTTAGCCATACGCCTTGGCGATCTCTTGCCCGAACGGCTCCAGCACCTCCAGCAGGGCCGGGGCGTGCTTGGGGTGACTGGCGACCACATAGTCCGCCAGCTTCTCCAGAATCTCCATGGCCAGCGCAAGCCTGTTCAGCCGGGGCGAGTTCTTGGCCACGGCCGCCGCCGTCTTGTGATAGGCGTCCACCAGGCGGGAGATGGCCTCCACCCGGTCCAAGGGCGGGATATCCGCCACCTGGATGTCCGCCAGGGTCTTCTGCGTGAGGTTGACGATGCTCTCCAACACGCTCATCAGCACCTGATCCGAGCCCTTGCCGTGCATGTAGGACAGGGTGCGGGCCCGCAGCCAGTCGTCGCCCTCGCGCCGCGCGCGACGCATCCACTGCTCCACCGTGCGCGCCGGCACGCCCAAGCGCCGGGCCGCCTCCTTCGGGTGCAAACCCTCGTGCACCACCGCCGCGCGCACGGCGGCCCGTATCTCGGCGCTGTGGGCCATGTCAGCCGCCCGGCCGCCCGAAGGCTGACATTACGCCCCCTCGGGGGGCAGCGAACGCAGTGAGCATGGGGGCCGTCATCTCAGCCGCCCGGCCGCCCGAAGGCTGACATTACGCCCCCTCGGGGGGGCAGCGAACGCAGTGAGCGTGGGGGCCGTCATGCTCACAAGCCCATGCCCTTCTTCATCTTCTCGATAAGCAGGGCTATGCCCACGCTCATGAAGCCGCCGGCTATGGCGCCGTGCAGCGCGCCGCGCGTCTCCAGGCTCCCCACCCGGTCGGAGATGCCGTCTATCTTGCTGTCCAGGCCGTCCACCTTCTCGTGCAGGGCATCCAGCTTGCCCTTCATCTCGCCCAGCAGCAGGGTGTGCTCATCGTTCATGCCCGGACTCCTCGGTTTTTGGGTCTATGTGCATGGCGGCCACCAGCAGGCAGCCGCCCAGGAAGGACAGCGCCGAGGCGATCCAGCGCCGCGCGAGGCTCACAACGCCCCCATCATGCGCCGGATGCGCTGTTCGCGGTCCCAGGCGTCGCGGCAGAGCGCGTCGCAAAAGCGCATGGGCGCCGGTAGGTCCGCGCCGCAGTACAGGCAGGCGCCCACGGCCCGAGGCCCCCGGTCCCTGGCGCAGCGCACCTCGGCCAGGGCATCCTCCAGGGCGCGCTCGATGCAGTCTTCGGCGCGATCGGCATCGTCCATGTTCCGAATCCACTCAGCAAAGGGCATCGTCGCCGGCGGCGGCGCAGGCGCCCACGGCCACGCAGGCATCGCAGCGCTTGCTCATCGTTTCGCCGCCCGCAGGGTGGCCAGGCCGGCGCCCAGCAGGGCGGCGTTGACGGCCTCCGCCAGGTTCATCTCGCCGGTGAGAAACGCCGCCACGGCGGCGGCGACGGCGCCGATGGCGGCAATGTAGGTGCGCTTGCCTTCGAGGACGGAAAAGCTCATGGCCTTATCCTTCTGACGTGGGGGATGGCAGGTAATCGGAATGACTGTGCACGGCGATGTGCACTTGGAAAGCCAGGTTTGGTCATGTGCGCGCCTCGTCGACATGCCCATCCAGGGGCGCCATGCCGCCGGCAAGCCAGGCGGCCACGTCAAACCCGGGGCAGGCCTTGGCCACGCCGGGCAGGTCCCGGTGGCCGCACACGCCGGGCCGGATGATGCGTCGCTTGCCCGCCGCCTCGGCCAGCGCCGCCGGCTCGGCCGGGATGCCCAGGCGCGCGCATAGGCCGCCCACCAGGGCGTGCAGGGCCCGCCACTGCGGCTCGGTGTAGCGATCCGTGCCGACCAGGCATATACCCAGACTGGGCTGGTTCCAGCCCTCCGCGTGGGCGCCGGGCTCATCTTCATGCCGGCCCGTGAACAGGGCGCCATTGCGGGCGACCACATAGTGGTAGCCGATCGCCTTGAGCGCGGCGTTCTGCCGGCCGCGCCAGTAGGTGTCGCGCCGAAAGCCGCGCGCGGCGTGCCAGGCGTCGATCTCCATGGCCGGGTCGCGAAAGCCCGGCGTGCCCGATTTCCCGCTGAACAGGGTGCGCGCGTTGGGTGTGGCCGAGCAGTGCAGCACGATCAGCCGGATGGGGCGGACGGCGCCGGGCGCGACGGCGTGAACGCCTTGGAACGCGGGCCTCCGGCCCGCCAAGCGATCGACATCAGAGGCGGATGCGGCGTACATGCCGCCAGTATCGCCGCGCACGCGCGGTCGCGCGGCGCTGAACGGCGTCAGCGGTCAACGTCCGGGCCGCCTTGAATTATCCCATTCAACCGCAACACCTGCGCAAGCCCACCCCCCCTCGGGGGCAGGGGAGAGGGACAGTTACAGCGTAACGCAAGCATTGAGCCCCCCCTCGGGGAGAGGGTCTCAAAACAACTCCCCCTGCCCGATCTGCGCCACCTGGCCGCCGTGATCCGCGCGCTTGCGGATGGCCCAGATATAGCGGTCGCTGTGCCGGTACTTGCGCGCCAGGTGCGCCACGGCCGCGCGCGCGCTCCAGCCCTGGCGCTCCAGGGCGTCGCCCTCGGCGCGGATGGCGTCGTGCGCGACGGCGCGCAAGGCGGCCAGGGCCATGGGGATGTAGATCGGCTCCCGATAATGCGCGGTGAGGGCGTTCGCCGCCTCGGCGCCCAGCACCTCGGCCAGGTGCGCACCCTTGTCGCCCGTCTTGGCGGGCCAGATCGTGGTGCCGCCGTATGCCTCCACCAGCCTGAGTGTCGCGGGCAAGCCGATGAGGCCGACGATGTCGCGTAGCCCATCGGGCAGGAGGTCGATGGCCAGCTTCATGAGCGCTTGGCTTGGCGGCGGGCCAGGGCGGCAATGACGGCGCGCAGCCCCTCGGCCGTCGCGAATTCCAGGCGGTCCACGCCGGCTAAGCGCTTTAACATGCTGGGCTTGCCCTTGGCGCCGTGGGTGAGATAGCGCCAGGGCAGCCCTTGCGCGGCCATGAGGGCGGCGACCTTGGCCCCCAGGGCTTCGCAGCCGGCGCGCCAACGCTGCGGCCCGGCGGCGGTGTGGCCGTTAAGGCGGTTGAGGTGGTCGAGCACGCGGCGCCAGTCGCTGGGCGTGAATTCCTTGCTGCTGGCCTTGCCCACCAGCTCCAGGCAGAGGGCGTGACGGGCGTCGTCGTCCAGCCCCAGCCGGCGGCAGGCGGCGAACATGGCGCGGCGGGGGTCCATCACGCCCCCAGCCGGTACAAATACACGCCGCCGCAGACCCGGCAGGTCACGGGCAGGCCGTTGGCGCGCAGCTCGGCGATGATGCTGTTCACGGCGCAGACTTGGGCGCGCATGATGATGTCGCGCGTGCTGTGCTCGCGGCCGTCGGACAGCAGGGCCAGCACGCGCTGCAGGCGGCGGCTGTTGCGCAGTTTGGCATAGTGCATGGGCATGGGGCGGTCCTCCTGGTGGGCAGGGGTGAGGGGGCGATGCCGGGCGCCCTCACCCCTGCCCTCTCCCGGCGGGAGAGGGGGGCGGGTTCAAGGGTTGAGGGTCTCCTTGAGCGCCTTGGCGGCCTTGAACTTGGCCACGGTCTTGGCCGGGATCTGGATGGCCTCGCCGGTGGCCGGGTTGCGTCCGGTGCGCGCGGCCACCCCCTCCGGCGCCAGCTTGCCCAGGCCGGGCAGGGGGACTTCGTCGCCCCGCGCCAGGGCGGCGGCGGCGACGACGCAGAGGCTGTTGAGCACGTCGCCCACGGCGACCTTGGGCAGGCCGCAGCTCGCGGCGATGGCGGTGATGAGATCGGCTTGGTTCATGGTCTTTCTCCTGTTTTCACGTTTCACGTTTCCCGGATCGGGGGGAGTGCCGGTTCCCGGCGGACTTTTCCCTTGCGGGCGGTGTCCCTTTGCTTTCTCCGTGCCGGCTGGTTCCGTTGCCCACGGTTTCCTTGGGGGGTCGTCATCACATTGGGGTTGCCGGTTCCTGGCGCCCTTTGTGCTGTTTGAGGCGGGTCTTTGCTTTCTCCATGCCGGCGGGGTCCGTTTCTGGCCAAACTGCGGGCGCACCCACGGTTTCCTTGGGCTCATGATGCCTACGCGGCGTCTTGCTCGAAGGGGATGATGACGAAGTCCTCAACCCCGGTTTGCACGGTCAACCCGGCGATGCCGCTGACGGCCTCCGGCTCGGCCAATATGGCCTCCTTATTGATCTCCACTTTGGTGCGCAGGAAGCGCTCCAGCCCGAGTTTCATCAGGGTCTCGACGACCATCTCCTGTGCCCGCACGCGGACGCTGGGCGGGCGCTGCCGCCACTGCACCTCGCCGGTGATCAGATTGGCGGTCTTGACGCGGCCCCCGCGCGTCAGCTCGTCACGGTGGGCTTCGCACCATGCCTGAATGCCGGCTTGCAGCTCGGCGATGTCGCGCTCCAGCGCCTCCATGGCGGGCTGGTGCCTGGCGGCGGCGCACTGGATTTCGTCGTTCAGCGCCAGGCGCTCACGCTCGAGCTGGCGTTGCGCTTCACCCAGCTCCTTGATTTTGTAGGCGACCTCGTCCTTGCTCTGCGGGGCATCGGCGGCGGGGGCCTTTATGCGTATGGCTTTGGCCATGTCAAACTCCTTTCTTCCTGAGGATGGTTTTGGCGGCTGCCAGGGCCTTGGCCGCCGCCTGGGGGTTGCGCGCCCGCGCGGGCGGCTCGGGCTTGAAGGGCTGGTGGGCGGCGGACAGGCCCACCGGCGTATGCCCCGCCTGGCGCTCGAAGACCTGCCGCTCCTCGGCGGCCTCGGCCTTGTTCGCCAGCCCGGCGAGGATCTCCAGCAGATACCCGTGGCTCTTCAGCGGCCGACGCAGGTTGGGAGTGGCCAGGATCTCGTCGAGGGCCTCCTGCCAGTAGTCCAGCGGCGCCGGCCAGACGCGGCCGTTGCGCTCGATGCGCCCGGCCTGAATCATGCCCACCACCTCCGCCAAGAGCTTTTCCGCGCGGCCCCAGCTCAAGCCCCGGGTGGTAGGGGCGAACAGCGCCACATAGCGCAGCAGGGCCTTGCGCAACGCCGGCGGGCCGGGGCAGGCAGCCATCTGCGCCACCACGCCACGGGCGTCGTCGGCGCCCAGAAAGCCCTCCGCCGCCGCCGTGAACTGGCAGGCCGGGCAGGTAAGCGGAGGCAGTCCGGTCACCGCCTGGCCTCCGTGACCACCGGCGCGTACTGCTCGCAGATGGCCATGGCGGTGGTGCTCATTGCAGGACCTCCATG
>Ga0209207_1000954_pt1 | contig 14901 bp, 10 predicted proteins | sample SaghotsprinmetaG_FD_184140 | JGI IMG/M metagenome (GOLD analysis project Ga0209207, IMG submission 184140) | Hot spring microbial communities from South Africa to study Microbial Dark Matter (Phase II) - Sagole hot spring metaG (SPAdes) (version 3) | ecosystem: Environmental > Aquatic > Thermal...
TGACGACCATAGAGCATTGGAACCACCTGATCCCATCCCGAACTCAGTAGTGAAACGATGCATCGCCGATGGTAGTGTGGGGTTTCCCCATGTGAGAGTAGGTCATCGTCAAGCACCTATACCAAAACCCCCGATCAGGAAACTGACCGGGGGTTTTACTATGTGCTGAAAAAACAAACAGCGCCCACCTCAACCGTTGATAGGCAACTTTACGACGCATCGTTATCATGCGTGCCTCATTTGCCGGTAGGACTCGCATGCTTTCGTTGTTAAGGCTTTTGCAGGACGGGCGCTTCCATTCCGGTGAGGCCCTCGGTGCTGAACTGGGTGTTAGTCGTGCTGCGGTGTGGAAGAAGCTGCAGGCGTTACAGGCTGAGTTGGGCTTGTCGGTGCATAAGGTTCGTGGCCGCGGCTACCGGTTGGAGGCGCCGCTGCAGCTGCTGGATGAACCGCGCCTGAATGGTCAGGGAGGTGGTCCCGGCTGGCTGGCTTATGTGGTGCCCAGTCTCGACTCTACCAATGCCGAGGCGTTGCGGCTTTTGTCGTCATCGCCGGCGCTGCCGTTCTATGTGTTGGCTGAGCGGCAGACCAGTGGGCGCGGCCGGCGCGGGCGAAGCTGGGTGAGTCCCTTCGGCGAAAACATCTATTACAGCCTTGTGTTGCGAATTGACGGTGGCATGCGTCAGCTGGAAGGCATGAGTCTGGCTGTGGGGTTGGCGCTGCTGCAGGTCGTGCGTGATTACGGTGTTTCCTCTGCCGGATTGAAGTGGCCCAATGATGTGCTGGTTGGCGAGCGTAAGCTCGCGGGCATCCTGTTGGAGTTGTCCGGTGACCCGGCAGATGTGTGTCATGTGGTGATTGGCATCGGCTTGAACGTGAATATGCTGGCTGCTGAGTCGGGTGTAATTGATCAGCCTTGGACGTCGATGCGTGCGCAACTGGGGCAGCAGCTGGATCGCAACGAGCTGGTACTTGCACTCAATCGGCAGTTGTCGCGCTACCTGGAAATCCAGTTGGGTCATGGTTTCTCAGCGCTTCAGGAGGAGTGGCAGCACAATCATCTATGGCAATTGCGGCCTGTTGCGCTAACGGCAGGTAGTGAGCCTGTTGAGGGGGTGGTGATCGGTGTGGATCAATCCGGTGCGATTCGGCTGCAGGTCGAGGGAGTTGAGCGTGTATTCAGTGGTGGCGAGCTTAGTCTGAGGTTGCGTGATGATTCTTGAGCTCGACTGCGGTAATACATTGATCAAATGGCGTTTGCTGGCGGGGGCTTCCGCCGTTGCGGGTGGGGTCGTCGATTCGGATGAGGCGCTTTTAAAGGTGGTTCGAGAGCAGGCTGTGCCACTGCGTGCCTGTCGTTTGGTGAGTGTGCGCAGTGATGATGAAACCGCCTCTTTAATGGCGTTGCTCGAAACAGAATTTGCCGTCGTTTGTCTGCGTGCGAGTTCGGCCGTTGAACTGGCCGGGGTAAGTAATGGCTATGAACAGTATGAGCGCCTTGGGCTTGATCGCTGGTTGGCGGTTGTCGGGGCTTATCAGTTATCTCGTCGTGCCTGCCTGGTGATTGATCTCGGTACGGCTGTCACGTCCGACTTTGTCAGTGTTGAGGGGATGCACTTGGGTGGGTTTATCTGTCCTGGTGTGCCGTTAATGCGTACTCAGTTACGTACGCATACGCGCAGAACACGTTATGACTCAGATGAAGCGGCTCAGGCGCTTGGAGATTTTTTGCCGGGGCGCTCGACGGCAGAGGCGGTGGAGAGGGGTTGCCTGTTGATGTTGCGTGGCTTTGTCAGCGGTCAGCTGGCCATCGCGGCTGAGTGCCTAGGTACGGCGTTCGATGTGTTTTTGACTGGCGGTGATGCGGCGCTGGTTGTTGATGAAATTCCTGGGGCGCAAGTTGTGCCGGATCTAGTGTTTATCGGCTTGGCGATCGCTTGCCCCGTAGATTGAGGTCATGCATGCGCTGGATGTTCTTGTGGTTAGTGGTTTTGAATCTTTTCTATTACGTCTGGCATCAACAGCAGGCCCCGCTACGGGTCACTGAGATTGCGCCGCTGAGCATGGCGCAGGAGAGCAAGCGCGATATTCGATTGCTTAGTGAGTCCAGTGCTCCTCCGCGGCGTGAGGCGGTTGCGGCGCCAATGCCTGTAGCAGAGGCTGTTTGCTTGTTTCTGGGTAGCTTTGAGGCGGCCGGAGATGCTGCTTCGGTTGAGCAGCGCTTGCTGAGTCTGGATATCCAGTCGCGTGTGCAGAGTATGGATGCGGCGGCGGGCGTTGATTATTGGGTGTATCTGCCGCCTCTGGCCTCACGTCAGGCATCCTTACGGCAATTGCGTGAGTTGCAGGCGCGCAAGATTGATAGTTACATCATTACCCAGGGCGATCTGGCCAATGGCATTTCGTTGGGGATTTTTCCGCGCAGTGATTCGGCCGCCAGTGTTATGCAGCGGCTGCGCGATGCCGGTTATGAGCCTTCATTGCGTGAGCTGACGCGTGCGCACCGTAGTTTCTGGGTGCGTATTGCCCCGGAAAGCAGGCGTCTGGCTGATGACGCCTTGCTGCAGCGTTTAGCTTTTGACTTCAAAGGCTTACAACATCAATTAATGCCATGCGAGGGGGTTGCAAGCCCTCAATAGAATGCATAGAATGGCGCCCGCTTCGCAGGGTGGCGCTAACAAGTGATCTGCGAAGTTACTGTCAAAGTAGCTAACCTCAGGTTTTTTAATGAGAAATTGCTTGACAGTAGGTCGGCATAGAATGAGAATGCCGCCCCGTTTGGAGGGATTCCCGAGTGGCCAAAGGGATCAGACTGTAAATCTGACGTCATCGACTTCGAAGGTTCGAATCCTTCTCCCTCCACCAGATTTAGCGAGAGCTGCAGGCTCCGCGGGTATAGTTCAGTGGTAGAACCTCAGCCTTCCAAGCTGATGATGCGGGTTCGATTCCCGCTACCCGCTCCAGCATTGTTGTTCTTGTGATGTGTTTCGCTCATGTAGCTCAGTTGGTAGAGCACACCCTTGGTAAGGGTGAGGTCAGCGGTTCAAGTCCGCTCATGAGCTCCATTTGATAAAGGCAGATATGAAAGTATCTGCCTTTGTTTTATGGCGGTGATACCTGGTCAATTCTTCTCTGGGAGGCAGTCAAAATGGCTAAAGAAAAGTTTGAGCGTAACAAGCCGCACGTCAACGTAGGCACCATCGGTCACGTTGACCACGGTAAAACCACTCTGACTGCTGCTCTGACTCGCGTCTGCTCCGAAGTATTCGGTTCGGCTCGTGTTGACTTCGACAAGATCGACAGCGCTCCGGAAGAGAAAGCTCGTGGTATCACCATCAACACTGCACACGTAGAGTACGATTCCAACATTCGTCACTACGCGCACGTTGACTGCCCGGGTCACGCCGACTATGTGAAGAACATGATCACCGGTGCTGCCCAGATGGACGGCGCTATCCTGGTTTGCTCGGCCGCTGATGGTCCGATGCCGCAAACTCGCGAGCACATCCTGCTGTCCCGTCAGGTAGGCGTTCCGTACATCGTTGTCTTCCTGAACAAGGCTGACATGGTTGACGACGCTGAGCTGCTGGAGCTGGTTGAAATGGAGGTGCGTGACCTGCTCAGCACTTACGATTTCCCAGGTGACGACACTCCGATCATCATCGGCTCCGCGCTGATGGCGCTGAACGGCGAAGACACCAACGAAATGGGCACCACTGCTGTTAAGAAGCTGGTGGAAACTCTGGATACCTACATCCCAGAGCCGGTTCGTGCTATCGACAAGCCGTTCCTGATGCCAATCGAAGACGTGTTCTCGATCTCCGGTCGCGGTACTGTGGTAACTGGCCGTATCGAGCGCGGTATCGTCAAGATCCAGGAAGAAATCGAGATCGTTGGTCTGCGTGACACCACCAAGACCACCTGCACCGGCGTTGAAATGTTCCGCAAACTGCTCGACGAAGGTCGTGCTGGCGAGAACTGCGGCGTTCTGCTGCGCGGCACCAAGCGTGACGATGTTGAGCGTGGTCAGGTTCTGGTTAAGCCGGGTTCGGTCAAGCCGCACACCACCTTCACTGCAGAAGTGTATGTGCTGAGCAAAGAAGAAGGTGGTCGTCACACTCCGTTCTTCAAAGGCTACCGTCCTCAGTTCTACTTCCGTACTACTGACGTAACCGGTAACTGCGAACTGCCGGAAGGCGTTGAGATGGTAATGCCAGGTGATAACGTGCAAATGACCGTTACCCTGATCAAGACCATCGCAATGGAAGAAGGCCTGCGTTTCGCCATTCGTGAAGGCGGTCGTACCGTCGGCGCCGGCGTAGTTGCAAAGATCATCGCTTAATCGATTGATCTGCTTTGTTCGGGCCGGCATAATGGTCGGCCTGATTCTGTTTTAGGTCAGTAGCTCAATTGGCAGAGCGACGGTCTCCAAAACCGTAGGTTGGGGGTTCGATTCCCTCCTGACCTGCCATTTTCCTAGAATTTGGCGCGTCTTTTCACAGGATATTAGTAGATGAATGTTAAGGCTGAGGCCAAAGAATCCCGCTTTGATCTGCTTAAGTGGCTGGTTGTTGCTGCTCTGGTAGTTGTTGGCGTGGTTGGTAATCAGTATTTCTCTGCTGAGCCCATTCTGTATCGCGTTCTGGCGCTGCTGGTTATTGCTGCGGTTGCTGGTGTGATTGCTCTGCAAACCTCGAAGGGTCAAGCCTTCTGGGTGCTGGCAAAAGAAGCTCGCGTTGAGATTCGTAAAGTCGTTTGGCCAACTCGCCAGGAAACCACGCAGACAACTCTGATTGTTGTGGCTGTTGTTTTGGTGATGGCGTTGCTGTTGTGGGGCTTAGACTCCCTGCTTGGTTGGCTTGTTTCGTTGATTGTCGGTTAAAGGTGTCCCGTGGCTAAGCGTTGGTACGTTGTGCATGCTTACTCGGGTTACGAGAAGCATGTTATGCGCTCGCTGATCGAGCGTGTGAAGCTTGCTGGTATGGAAGATGTTTTTGGTGAAATTCTGGTCCCTACCGAAGAAGTAGTAGAGATGCGTAATGGCCAGAAGCGCAAGAGCGAGCGTAAGTTTTTCCCAGGTTATGTCCTGGTGCAGATGGAGATGAGCGAGGCGACTTGGCACTTGATCAAGGACACTCCTCGCGTGATGGGCTTCATTGGTGGTACAGCTGACAAGCCTGCGCCCATTACTGAAAAAGAAGCTGATGCCATTCTGCGTCGTGTTGCTGATAGCGGTGACAAGCCTAAGCCAAAAACGCTGTTTGAGCCGGGTGAAATGGTGCGCGTGACTGATGGTCCGTTTGCTGATTTCAGCGGTGTGGTTGAAGAAGTGAACTACGAGAAGAGCCGAATTCAGGTTGCGGTGACCATCTTTGGTCGCTCTACGCCGGTCGAGCTGGAGTTCAGTCAGGTCGAAAAGGCATAACTGACACAAGCATCCCTTACCCCGCAGCCCTGGGCTGCGGGGTTTTGTCGTCACTGGGATAAATAGGTAATAACTGGGGAGCCGTAAGGCGCTAGAACCCAAAACTGGAGTAGCTCATGGCTAAGAAAATTACGGCTTATATCAAGCTGCAAGTAAAGGCTGCACAAGCCAACCCGTCGCCACCCGTCGGCCCTGCTCTGGGTCAGCACGGCGTGAATATCATGGAATTCTGCAAGGCGTTCAACGCCAAGACTCAGGGCATGGAACCTGGTCTGCCGACTCCGGTGATCATCACTGTTTACAGCGACCGTAGCTTCACTTTTGAAACCAAAAGCACCCCTGCTTCAGTTCTGCTGAAGAAGGCTGCTGGCCTGACCAGCGGTTCGGCTCGTCCGAACAGCGTCAAGGTTGGCACTGTGACTCGTGCTCAGCTGGAAGAGATCGCCAAAACCAAACAGGCTGATCTGACTGCCGCTGATATGGATGCAGCTGTGCGTACTATCGCCGGCTCCGCTCGTAGCATGGGCCTCAACGTGGAGGGTGTGTAATGGCTAAGTTGACTAAACGTCAAAAGGCAATCGCTGAGAAGGTTGAAGCTGGTAAGGCTTACAACTTCGTTGAAGCGGCCGCTCTGCTGGCTGAGCTGTCGGCAGTCAAGTTTTCTGAGTCCGTGGATATTGCCGTCAACCTCGGTGTTGATCCGCGTAAATCCGACCAGGTTGTTCGTGGCGCCACCGTTCTGCCGAACGGCTCGGGTAAAACTGTACGCGTTGCTGTGTTCACCCAGGGTCCAGCTGCTGAAGCCGCTCTGGCTGCCGGCGCTGACCGCGTAGGCATGGACGAGCTGGCAGCTGAAATGAAAGGCGGCGACCTGAACTATGACGTAGTTATTGCCTCCCCGGATGCAATGCGCGTTGTTGGTCAGCTGGGTCAAGTGCTCGGTCCGCGCGGCCTGATGCCTAACCCGAAAGTCGGTACCGTGACTCCTGACGTCGCTACTGCTGTGAAGAATGCCAAAGCTGGTCAAGTACGTTTCCGTACTGACAAGAACGGCATCATCCACGGTTCCGTCGGCAAGGTCGGTTTTGACGCCGAGAAGCTGAAACAGAACGTTGAAGCCCTGATCGCTGATCTGAAGCGCCTGAAGCCGTCGACCTCGAAAGGTGTCTACGTCAAGCGCGTTACCCTGAGCACCACTATGGGCCCAGGTCTGATCATCGACCAGAGCTCGCTGGACGCGTAATAAATGAGGCGGCGCATTGATTGCGCCGCTTTGAAGGTTTGGGGTCCCTGCTTTGCGGGGGCTATCCAAGACCGTAGGTGGCGCAAGCCTTAAACCAACAGCCTACGCAGATGGTGCTCCCGATTCTTACCGAATCAGACACCAAAACGACATCCACCTTCGGGCGGATGAAACGGTAACAAGCAGGAGTTAAACCCGTGGCAATTAAACTCGAAGACAAGAAGGCCATCGTCGCTGAAGTCAACGAGGCTGCCAAAGGTGCCCTGTCCGCTGTCGTGGCTGATGCCCGTGGTGTGACAGTAGGCGCTATGACCGGACTCCGTAAAGAGGCCCGCGAAGCTGGCGTATACGTACGTGTTGTACGTAATACCCTGCTCAAGCGCGCCGTTGAAGGCACCGAGTATTCGGTTCTCAACGACGTGTTCAAAGGCCCGACCCTGATTGCATTCTCCAAGGAACATCCGGGCGCTGCTGCTCGTATTTTCAAAGAGTTCGCCAAGGGTCAGGACAAGTTCGAGATCAAGGCAGCTGCGTTCGAGGGCAAGTTCCTCGCAGCAAACGAGATCGACGTGTTGGCTTCGCTGCCAACTCGCGACGAAGCCATTGCGAAGCTGATGAGCGTGATCCAAGGCGCTACCAGCAAGCTGGCTCGTACTCTGGCGGCCATTCGCGACCAGAAAGAAGCTTCCGCTGCCTAAGGCTGCGTAGTTCCTTTCAAAATCATATGTTTAATTTGATGGCTGCGTAGGCTGTCACCCCAATACAGGATTTAAAGTCATGTCTCTGACTAACGAACAAATCATCGAAGCAATCGGCCAGAAAACCGTTCTGGAAGTTGTTGAACTGATCAAAGCAATGGAAGAAACCTTCGGCGTTACTGCTGCTGTTGCCGCTGCTGGCCCAGCTGTTGCTGCCGCTGTTGTTGAAGAGCAAACCGAGTTCAACGTTATCCTGGCCGACGCTGGCGAGAAGAAAGTTAACGTGATCAAGGCTGTTCGTGAACTGACCGGTCTGGGCCTGAAAGAAGCCAAGGCTGTCGTTGACGGCGCTCCAGGCATGGTTCTGGAAGGTGTTGCTAAAGACGCTGCTGATAAAGCTAAAGCTGCTTTGGAAGAAGCTGGCGCCAAAGTCGAGCTCAAGTAAGCGACGACCTTGCGTCTACAGCCCAAGCGTTGAGCGAAAGGCTGATGGCTGGTGGCTTTTGCCACCGGCCTTTTTCCGTTCTAGGTCGGCGAATCATTGGCTGGCCTGGAGCGCGAAAACCCCGCCCGAAGTGGCGGCGCAAACCTAGGGTTTGCAAGAGTTTCTGGCAACTCCCGTCGGAGGGGCCAAATAAGCAGGTGACCAAGCTGGGGAACGCTGATGGCTTACTCATACACTGAGAAAAAACGTATCCGCAAGGACTTTAGCAAGTTGCCGGATGTCATGGATGTGCCGTATCTCCTGGCCATCCAGCTGGATTCGTATCGCGAATTCCTGCAGGCAGGAGCGACCAAGGACCAGTTCCGCGACATTGGCCTGCATGCGGCCTTCAAGTCTGTTTTCCCGATTATCAGCTATTCCGGCAATGCTGCTCTGGAGTATGTCGGTTATCGCCTGGGCGAGCCGGCTTTTGATGTCAAAGAATGCGTACTGCGTGGCGTTACTTTCGCCGTGCCGCTGCGAGTCAAAGTCCGTCTGATCATTTTCGACAAAGAGTCGTCGAACAAAGCGATCAAGGACATCAAAGAGCAAGAAGTGTACATGGGCGAAATTCCGCTCATGACCGAGAACGGTACCTTCGTTATCAACGGTACCGAGCGCGTTATCGTGTCCCAGCTGCACCGTTCCCCAGGCGTGTTCTTCGACCACGACCGTGGCAAGACCCACAGCTCGGGCAAGCTGCTGTACTCGGCGCGCATCATTCCTTACCGCGGCTCCTGGCTGGACTTCGAGTTCGACCCGAAAGACGCGGTATTCGTGCGTATCGACCGTCGTCGCAAACTGCCGGCTTCCGTACTGCTGCGTGCGCTGGGCTACAGCACTGAAGAAGTGCTGGACGCTTTCTATGCGACCAACGTATTCCATGTGAAGGGTGAGTCCCTGAATCTGGAACTGGTGCCGCAGCGTCTGCGTGGTGAAGTTGCTGTTCTCGACATCAAGGACGAGAAAGGCAAGGTCATCGTTGAGCAGGGCCGCCGGATTACCGCGCGCCACATCAACCAGCTGGACAAGGCTGGCATCAAAGAGCTGGAAGTGCCGATCGACTACCTGATCGGTCGCACCACGGCCAAGGCCATCGTGCACCCGGCTACCGGCGAAATCATCGCCGAATGCAACACCGAGCTGAACGTCGAGATACTGGCCAAAGTGGTCAAGGCTCAGGTTGTGCGCATCGAAACGCTGTACACCAACGACATCGACTGCGGTCCGTTCATCTCCGACACCCTGAAGATCGACAGCACTACCAATCAGTTGGAAGCGCTGGTCGAGATCTATCGCATGATGCGTCCTGGCGAGCCGCCAACCAAGGATGCTGCCGAGACCCTGTTCAACAACCTGTTCTTCAGCGCCGAGCGCTACGACCTGTCGGCCGTTGGCCGCATGAAGTTCAACCGTCGTATCGGTCGCACCGAGATCGAAGGTTCGGGCGTGCTGAGCAAGGAAGACATCGTCGAGGTGCTCAAGACCCTCGTTGATATCCGTAACGGCAAAGGCATCGTCGACGACATCGACCACCTGGGTAACCGTCGTGTTCGCTGCGTAGGCGAAATGGCCGAGAACCAGTTCCGCGTTGGCCTGGTGCGTGTTGAGCGTGCGGTCAAAGAGCGTTTGTCGATGGCCGAAAGCGAAGGCCTGATGCCGCAGGATCTGATCAACGCCAAGCCGGTTGCGGCGGCGGTGAAAGAGTTCTTCGGCTCCAGCCAGCTTTCGCAGTTCATGGACCAGAACAACCCGCTGTCCGAGATCACCCACAAGCGCCGTGTTTCGGCTCTTGGCCCAGGTGGTCTGACCCGTGAGCGCGCCGGCTTCGAAGTCCGTGACGTACACCCGACCCACTACGGCCGTGTGTGCCCGATCGAGACCCCTGAAGGTCCGAACATCGGTCTGATCAACTCCCTGGCGGCCTATGCCCGCACCAACCAGTACGGCTTCCTGGAAAGCCCGTACCGTGTGGTCAAGGAAGGCAAGGTCACTGACGAAATCGTGTTCCTGTCCGCCATCGAAGAAGCCGATCACGTGATCGCACAGGCGTCCGCCACCCTGAACGACAAGGGTGAGCTGGTCGATGAGCTGGTGGCCGTGCGTCACCTCAACGAATTCACCGTGAAGGCGCCGGAAGACGTCACCCTGATGGACGTATCGCCCAAGCAGGTTGTCTCCGTTGCCGCCTCGCTGATTCCGTTCCTCGAACACGACGACGCCAACCGTGCATTGATGGGTTCGAACATGCAGCGTCAGGCTGTACCGACCCTGCGTGCCGACAAGCCGCTGGTGGGTACCGGCATGGAGCGCAACGTCGCCCGTGACTCCGGTGTGTGCGTGGTGGCTCGCCGCGGTGGTGTGATCGACTCGGTCGATGCCAGCCGTATCGTGGTACGGGTCAATGACGACGAAGTCGAAACTGGCGAAGCCGGTGTCGACATCTACAACCTGACCAAGTACACCCGCTCCAACCAGAACACCTGCATCAACCAGCGTCCGCTGGTGAGCAAGGGTGACAAGGTTGAGCGCAGCGACATCCTGGCCGATGGTCCTTCCACCGATATGGGTGAGCTGGCCCTGGGTCAGAACATGCGCGTGGCGTTCATGCCTTGGAACGGCTTCAACTTCGAAGACTCCATCTGCCTGTCCGAGCGCGTGGTTCAGGAAGACCGCTTCACCACCATCCACATCCAGGAACTGACCTGTGTGGCCCGTGACACCAAGCTGGGTTCGGAAGAAATCACCTCCGACATCCCCAACGTCGGTGAGTCGGCGCTGAACAAGCTGGATGAGGCCGGTATCGTCTATGTGGGCGCCGAAGTCGGCCCAGGTGACATCCTGGTCGGCAAGGTCACGCCTAAGGGCGAAACCCAGCTGACCCCGGAAGAGAAGCTGCTGCGTGCGATCTTCGGTGAGAAGGCGTCCGATGTTAAGGACACTTCCCTGCGCGTGCCGACCGGCACCAAGGGCACCGTCATCGACGTACAGGTCTTCACCCGCGATGGCGTGGAGCGCGACAGCCGCGCCCTGTCCATCGAGAAGCAGCAACTGGACGAGATCCGCAAGGATCTGAACGAAGAGTTCCGCATCGTTGAGGGTGCCACCTTCGAGCGTCTGCGTGCCGCCCTGGTCGGCAAGAAGGCCGAAGGCGGTGCTGGTCTGAAGAAAGGCGCTGAGGTGACCGACGAGTTCCTCGACGGCCTGGAGCGCGGTCAGTGGTTCAAGCTGCGCATGGCCGACGATGCCCTGAACGAGCAGTTGGAGAAGGCGCAGGCCTATATCTCCGACCGCCGTCAGATGCTCGACGACAAGTTCGAAGACAAGAAGCGCAAGCTGCAGCAGGGAGACGACCTGGCGCCGGGCGTACTGAAGATCGTCAAGGTCTACCTGGCCATCCGTCGCCGCATCCAGCCGGGCGACAAGATGGCGGGTCGTCACGGTAACAAGGGTGTGGTCTCGGTGATCATGCCGGTCGAAGACATGCCGCACGACATCCACGGCACGCCGGTCGACATCGTTCTCAACCCGCTGGGCGTACCGTCGCGTATGAACGTCGGTCAGATCCTCGAAACCCACCTGGGCCTGGCGGCCAAGGGCCTGGGCGAGAAGATCAACCGCATGCTCGAAGAGCAGCGCAAGGTGGCTGAACTGCGCAAGTTTATGCAGCAGATCTATAACGAGATCGGTGGCCGTCAGGAAAACCTGGACGAACTGAGCGATCAGGAAATCCTCAAACTGGCGAACAACCTCAAGGGCGGTGTGCCGATGGCCACCCCGGTGTTCGACGGTGCCAAGGAAAGCGAGATCAAGGCCATGCTGAAGCTGGCTGATCTGCCGGAAAGCGGCCAGATGCGCCTGATCGACGGCCGTACCGGTAACCAGTTCGAGCGTCCGACCACGGTCGGCTACATGTACATGCTCAAGCTGAACCACTTGGTCGACGACAAGATGCACGCACGTTCCACCGGTTCCTACAGCCTGGTTACCCAGCAGCCGCTGGGTGGTAAGGCGCAGTTCGGTGGCCAGCGCTTCGGGGAGATGGAGGTCTGGGCACTGGAAGCCTATGGCGCCGCCTACACCCTGCAGGAAATGCTGACCGTGAAGTCGGACGACGTGAACGGCCGTACCAAGATGTACAAGAACATCGTGGATGGCGATCACCGTATGGAGCCGGGCATGCCCGAATCCTTCAACGTGCTGATCAAAGAGATCCGTTCGCTCGGCATCGACATCGATCTGGAAACCGAATAACACGTGACGCGACGGGAGTGGGGCGGTAAGCCCACTCCCTGCTCCGCCAGGAGGAAAGGCCTTGAAAGACCTACTGAATCTGCTGAAAAACCAGGGTCAGATCGAAGAGTTCGACGCCATCCGTATCGGATTGGCCTCGCCCGAGATGATCCGTTCGTGGTCGTTCGGTGAAGTAAAAAAACCGGAAACCATCAACTACCGTACCTTCAAGCCTGAGCGCGATGGTCTGTTCTGCGCCAAGATCTTTGGCCCGGTCAAGGACTACGAGTGCCTGTGCGGCAAGTACAAGCGCCTCAAGCATCGTGGTGTGATCTGCGAGAAGTGCGGCGTTGAAGTAGCCCTGGCCAAGGTTCGTCGTGAGCGCATGGCGCACATCGAACTGGCTTCGCCGGTTGCCCACATCTGGTTCCTGAAGTCGCTGCCGAGCCGTATCGGTTTGCTGATGGACATGACCCTGCGTGATATCGAGCGCGTGCTCTATTTCGAGAGCTACGTGGTGATCGATCCGGGCATGACCACCCTGGAGAAGGGTCAGCTGCTGAACGACGAGCAGTACTTCGAAGCCCTCGAAGAGTTCGGTGACGACTTCGACGCGCGCATGGGCGCCGAAGCCGTGCGCGAGCTGCTGCACGCCATCGACCTGGATCACGAGATCGGCCGCCTGCGCGAAGAGATTCCGCAGACCAACTCCGAGACCAAGATCAAGAAGCTGTCCAAGCGCCTGAAGCTGATGGAAGCCTTCAAAGACTCCGGCAACCTGCCGGAGTGGATGGTGCTGACCGTTCTGCCGGTTCTGCCGCCGGATCTGCGTCCGCTGGTACCGCTGGATGGCGGCCGCTTCGCGACTTCGGATCTGAACGATCTGTATCGCCGCGTGATCAACCGTAACAACCGTCTTAAGCGCCTGCTCGACCTGTCGGCGCCGGACATCATCGTGCGCAACGAAAAGCGCATGCTGCAGGAGGCGGTAGACGCCCTGCTCGACAACGGCCGTCGCGGTCGCGCCATCACCGGCTCGAACAAGCGTCCGCTGAAGTCGCTGGCCGACATGATCAAGGGTAAGCAAGGTCGCTTCCGTCAGAACCTGCTCGGTAAGCGCGTGGACTACTCCGGTCGTTCCGTTATTACCGTAGGTCCGACCCTGCGCCTGCACCAGTGCGGTCTGCCGAAGAAGATGGCCCTCGAGCTGTTCAAGCCGTTTATTTTCGGCAAGCTGGAAATGCGTGGTCTGGCGACCACCATCAAGGCCGCCAAGAAGATGGTCGAGCGCGAGCTGCCGGAAGTGTGGGACGTTCTCGCCGAAGTGATTCGCGAACACCCCGTCCTGCTCAACCGTGCACCGACCCTGCACCGTCTGGGTATCCAGGCGTTCGAGCCGGTACTGATCGAAGGTAAAGCGATCCAGCTGCACCCGCTGGTCTGCGCCGCGTACAACGCCGACTTCGACGGTGACCAGATGGCCGTGCACGTGCCGCTGACCCTGGAAGCCCAGCTCGAAGCGCGCGCGCTGATGATGTCGACCAACAACATCCTCTCGCCTGCCAACGGCGAGCCGATCATCGTGCCGTCCCAGGACGTGGTACTGGGTCTGTACTACATGACCCGTGAAGCGGTGAACGCCAAGGGCGAAGGTCGCGTGTTCGCCGACCTGCAGGAAGTCGACCGTGTGTTCCGCGCCGGCGAAGCATCTCTGCACGCCCGCGTGAAAGTGCGCATCAACGAGACCATCAAGGAAAAGGACGGCTCGATCACCAAGAACACCCGTATCGTCGACACCACTGTCGGCCGTGCGCTGCTGTTCCAGATCGTACCGGCCGGCCTGTCCTATGACGTGGTCAACCAGTCGATGAAGAAGAAGGCGATCTCCAAGCTGATCAACCAGTGCTACCGCACCGTGGGTCTGAAGGACACCGTTATCTTCGCCGACCAGCTGATGTACACCGGTTTCGCCTACTCGACCATCTCCGGTGTGTCGATCGGCGTGAACGACTTCGTCATCCCCGATGAGAAGGCGCGCATCATCGACGCCGCCACCGAGGAAGTGAAGGAAATCGAATCGCAGTACGCCTCCGGCCTGGTGACCCAGGGCGAGAAGTACAACAAGGTGATCGACCTGTGGTCGAAGGCCAACGATGAAGTGTCCAAGGCGATGATGGCCAACCTGTCGAAAGAGCCGGTTGTCGATCGCGAAGGCAAGACCGTCGAGCAAGAGTCCTTCAACTCCATGTACATGATGGCCGATTCCGGTGCTCGTGGTTCTGCCGCGCAGATCCGTCAGCTGGCCGGTATGCGTGGCCTGATGGCCAAGCCGGACGGCTCCATCATCGAAACGCCGATCACCGCGAACTTCCGCGAAGGTCTGTCGGTTCTGCAGTACTTCATCTCCACCCACGGTGCCCGTAAGGGTCTGGCGGATACCGCCCTGAAGACCGCGAACTCCGGTTACCTGACCCGTCGTCTGGTCGACGTGGCCCAGGATCTGGTGGTGACCGAGATCGATTGCGGCACCGAGCATGGTCTGGTCATGACCCCGCATATCGAAGGCGGCGACGTGGTCGAGCCGCTGGGTGAGCGCGTGCTGGGCCGTGTGATCGCCAAGGACGTGTTCAAGCCGGGCACCGATGAGGTCATCGTGCCGGCCGGCACCTTGGTCGACGAGCAGTGGGTCGAATTCATCGAGCTCAACAGCATCGACGAAGTGGTGGTGCGTTCGCCGATCACCTGTGAAACCCGCTACGGCATCTGCGCCAAGTGCTACGGTCGCGACCTGGCCCGCGGTCACCAGATCAATATCGGT
>Ga0209207_1000958_pt1 | contig 14833 bp, 14 predicted proteins | sample SaghotsprinmetaG_FD_184140 | JGI IMG/M metagenome (GOLD analysis project Ga0209207, IMG submission 184140) | Hot spring microbial communities from South Africa to study Microbial Dark Matter (Phase II) - Sagole hot spring metaG (SPAdes) (version 3) | ecosystem: Environmental > Aquatic > Thermal...
CCGACAGCCCTTACCTTGCCGCCCGGCAGGAATGGACGGAACGATATGGATCCTATGTCCAGGCCGCACGCGCATGGAGGATCGTGGGCATTCTTGGGCTATCGATGGCCGTGATCGGCTTCACCTACGCCATGTATCTTAGCACGCAGGTGAAGCTCGTGCCCTACATCGTCGAGGTCGACAAGCTGGGCACCTCTGTGACGGCGGGATTCCCGCAACAGATCGAGTATGCCGATGCCCGCGTCGTTCGCGCGACACTCGGCAATTTCATCACGAGCCTGAAATCCATCACGCCTGACGCGGTGGTACAAAAGCAATATATCGACCGGACCTACGCGCTGCTCAGGACATCCGATCCTTCCACCCAGAAGATCAATGCCTGGTTCCGCGGCAACTCGCCGTTCGAAAAGGCGAAGACATCGACCGTCGCCATCGAGGTCAACAACATCGTAGCGCTGTCCAACCAGACCTATCAGATCGACTGGACCGAATATGAGCGCGATCGCAAGGGCAAGGAGACCGGCACGAGGCGGTTCCGCGGCATCGCGACGGTCGCGCTCACCGCTCCACAGGACGAGGCGATCATCCGCCTCAACCCGATCGGTCTTTATGTCCAGGACTTCGACTGGACTGCACAGCTTTAAGGGCAGGGGAATTGACATGCACAGAACAGGATTGATCGCGGCCGTCGGCTGCATGGTGGGACTCGTCCTCGCGGATTGCGCGACCGCACAGAGCATGACGTCGAACGAGGTGAAGGGGACCAACCTCTCGCGGAAGTGGCGGGGGACGCCGGGTCTAGTCACGACGGGACCTGATGGCAAAGTGATCTTTCTGTTCGGCGAAACCCAGCCCTCGGTTGTGTGCTCGCCGCTTCAGGTTTGTGACATCGAGCTGCAGGGTGGCGAGATCGTCCGAGACGTGCTTGTCGGTGACACGGTCCGCTGGAAGGTAGAACCGGCGACGTCTGGAGCAACCGGTGGACAGGCGATCCACCTGATCGTCAAGCCGTCCGAGGCCGGCCTCGTCACGTCAATGGTCGTCACGACCTCTCGACGAACCTACCATATCCAGCTTAAATCCCATCCCAGCCAGTATATGGCGCGGATCGGCTTCGAGTATCCGGAAGATGTGTCGACCAAGCTGGCTGACATCAATGCCCGGCTCGAGACTGGCGGCACTCCCGGAACTGCTCCAGATAAGCTGAACTTCGCCTATTCGGTTAGCGGCGGAGCCTCATGGCGGCCGAAGCGCGTCTATTCCGATGGCGTCAAAACCTACATCCAGTTTCCACGGTCCATCTCTGGGCAGGACGCTCCGGTGCTATTCGTCGTCAGCGGCGGCCAGAACCGCATCGTCAACTACCGCATGAAGAACGACGTGATGATCGTCGACTACGCCGTCGACAAAGCCGTGCTTGTCTCCGGGGTTGGTTGGCGCCAGCAAAAGATCACCATCCGGCGCGGAGGTTGACCGATGAACAAGTCCCTTGCCGCCATCATCATCACTGCCATCCTTTCCGGTTGCCAGACTGCGGATGAAATGCAGACCACAAGCGCCACTCCGATTTCTGTTACAGGGGCCACCGCAAGCGCAATCGCCGGCGATATGGCGAGCCGCCTCGCCGAACAGGTCGGCCCGGCTGGCGCCACGACGCTCAAAATGGAAAAAGATACCTCCGAATACGCCGCCGCTCTTGAGGCCGCGCTAAAGGGATGGGGGTACACGGTCGCTACCGATGAGAAAGTCGGTAAGGATCAGAAGCCTGTCGGGTTTACGTGGTCAATCGACAGTTTCGACGGTCAAGTACTGGCGCAAGTCAGCACACCAGCCGTTGCGCTTGGTCGGGTCTATACGGCGACGTCATCAGGCGCGACACCTGCCAGTCCGCTTTCGGTTATGCAGCGAAACTGAGGGAAGGCGAGACAATGGTTCAATCGCTCCAGCTCGGCACGGGGGGTAGTTCTGACGATCAACAGAGCATGCGACGCCTCAATCGCCTGCCAATCATCGTCGCTATAGTCATCATTGTTCTGTTTTTAGGCGTGGTCATCATCGGCCTTTCGTGGCGTGGCCTTTCCCTCAACCGGGGAAACGAGCTCGACACCGGTACCACTGCGCCTGCCACTTCATTTGGCGATCAGCTGAAGCGTGGCGTATCCGATGGAATCATCGGTGAGCCGGACCAACGGGAAGTATTCCAGCCGACACCTGTCGTTATCGAGCGTGAGCGCGTGAGAGAGCCGGTGGTGGAACGTCAAGAAGTCACCCGAACGGAACCCAGAACGCAACTCGAGCCAGAGGCTGAGTGGCGAGCGCGGCTTAAGCGCGAACAAGATGAGCAGATTCTGCGTGAGGCACAGCGCCAGCGAATGGCAAGCATGCAGGCTCGCGCAACAGCGCTAGACTCCCCGCTCAAGGTAGATGTGTCCGAGGTGCAGAGAAGCTCGTCGGAAACCGCAATCGATGCCCGTCAACCGCTCAACTCCATGACGAACAGCGCATCCGATCTTTACAGCGCCGCGATGAAGTCCGGATTACTCGGACAGAACGTCGATCAAAACGGCCAGACCTCAAAGGAAGACTTCTTCAACCAGGACATCAAGGATCTTGGCTATCTGGCAAACCAAGTGGTCCCTCAGCTCTCGCTCTACGAGCTGAAGCGTGGGTCTGTCATCCCTGCGACCATGATCACGGGCCTGAACTCCGACCTTCCGGGCAGGATTTCGGCACAGGTCAGCCAGAATGTCTATGACAGCGCCACGGGCTACCGGCTGCTCATTCCGCAGGGGACAAAACTCTTTGGTCGTTACGATTCCAAGGTATCATTCGGGCAGGAGCGCGTGTTGGTCGTCTGGACGGACCTCATATTTCCGAATGGATCGACACTTCAGATCGGCGGGATGGCTGGCACGGATGCCGAGGGCTATAGCGGCTTCAAGGACAAGGTCGATCGCCACCTCTGGCGTACGTTTGGCTCTGCCGCGCTCGTTGCCATCATCGGCACAGGCATAGATGTGTCGATGCCTGAAAGCTCGACGCTCGCGACGCAGGATACCGCGTCCGACGCCGCCCGTCGGAATTTTGCCGAGAGCTTCGGCCGAGTGGCCGAGCAAAGCATCTCAAAAAATCTGAATGTCCAGCCGACGGTCAGGATACGGCCGGGCTACAAATTCAACGTGTTGGTTGACCAGGACATCGTCTTTCCAGCCGCGTATCGCGACTAGCCGACCAGTCCTGCCCTGCAAATGCCGCAGTCAGATTGAAACGTTATGACCTAATGCAATCTTGCATGGCTTAAAACTATCATTTAAAAGTCAACTTTAACGCCGCATGCTCGTGTGTGCGACTTATCTCGGAGCCATCGCGCCCTCAGCCAAGGGCATCTCTGGATGACTGCAACTGTGCTGCAGTCACACCCTCAGTCGAAGGAGGCTGTAAATTGAATCAATGGTTTGAGCGTTTGACCGAGCAGGTCGCCCTGGCTCACGACGAAGCTGCAGTGAGGGCCACCCTGGAAAAACACAGTCAGGAGGCAGGTTTTGGCGCCTATGCGTATCTGAGCCTTCAGGCAGAAACCCACACGGCAATCTCAAACTATGACATTGAGTGGCAGCAGCGATATCTCGAAAGAGCATATGCATCGATTGATCCAGTCGTGCGAAACGCCCGCGACAAGTTTGAGGCCTTCGCGTGGTCCAATGAAGCATCACTGCGAATGAGCAAGGAGCGCAGGGCCTTCTACGGAGAGGCCGGTGAGTTCGGAATCCGCTCAGGGATTACCATTCCGATCAAGGCGGGCTTCGGGCGTATGGCGATGCTTACACTTGCCTCAGCAGATGCGGACTTCGCCCAAGGACAACAGCTGAACCCGGTCCTTGCGGCTTCGGCAGTCGCGCAACTGCATGCGAGGCTCGAAGGCATGGGAGCGAAGCCAACCTTTCGAACGCCAATTCGATTGAAGTCGGATGAGTTGACTTGCTTGCGATGGTCCGCCGAGGGTAAATCGATGCGTGCGATCGCGATCATCGAGAACACCACCTATGCCAATGTCGCCTTCTTCATTCGCAATGCCAAGGCTGCATTGGGTGCGACGACCTTGCCGCAGGCGACAGCCATGGCCACAAAGTTCGGCCTTATCTGAATTAGTGTCCCTTTGATCTCGGCATGTCTGGAATATAGCCCAGAATGTCGAGAAGCGTGGACACGACCGTCTGCTGGGCATGCACCGCAATCATCGCCTGGATGTAGTCTTGGCTCGCCTCTCTCACCGTGTCTGAGTCGGCTGCAGCATCGACTTTCGCTTCGAGCATGACTGCGTCGTTGCGCAAGCGGCGATGTTTCTCAATCTCGCGTACAACATGGCGTTCGATCTCCTCAGGCGGTTGATCGCTCATCAAACCGATGAGTGGACGCAATATGAGTTTGTTGTCAGACACAGGCCCGGCTGCACTTGTTTTTAACATGATCGATCCAGTTACTGCCCATATGCGGTCGGTGTAAACCGTCTTAAAAATCTGACATGCAGAGGGGCAAGCCGATATAGAAATCAGTTACATACTATAGTTGATAAACTTAAAGTATGTAAACGGTGATCTTCCGCGCATGGATATGCGCAAGCTGGTCGGCCGAAATTTCGCCCGCCTCCGTCGGGAAAAGGGCCTGACGCAAGAGGATGTGGAGGCGCGCTCGGGCTTCAGCCAGCAATATCTCAGCGGCCTTGAAAGAGGAAAAAGAAACCCCTCCGTCATCACACTCTATGAAATCGCCCAGGCACTCGGAGTGAGCCATGTCGAACTCGTCACCCCCGACAAAGAGGCTGGAGATCGAATTGTCCCTTCGTGAGGCCGAAAATGCTGTTGAGCGTGTCAGGGGCGTCGGTGGCGGCGAACCCGTATTCAAGAAGACCCGCGTTCCTGTTAGAATGGTTGCAGCCATGAAAGCCCAAGGCGCGACCACAGAGGAGATCGTTGCAGGTTATCCGTCGGTCACAGTTCGCATGGTCGAGCTTGCAGAGATTTGGACGGCGGCACACCCGGCACTCGGCCGACCGCCCAGACTTTCGGAACTTGGTGCTACGGTGATCAACGCAAAGCGCTTCTCGCTGCCGCTGCCACCGGGCAAAATCTCATAAGCCTCGTAATTGGCCTCACATCGACCAGAGGATTGAGAGGGGTGCCGCCTGAAGGCGTTCGGCGAATGGCGTTATGCGGTCATGATCGTGCAGGACGAGGCCTCGCACGAAACGATCCCCGACCGCTGCCTGCAATTGACGTAACCCGCGAAAATCATCGGCCTTGATGGTCGCAGACGCCTTCACTTCAATACCGATGATCCGGCCCCGCCGATCCTCAATCACGATATCGACCTCATCCAGATCCTTCGTTCTATAGTGCGAAAACGATACGCGTCTCTCCGACCAGGATGCAAGTTTCATCAGTTCGGAGACGACAAAACTCTCTAGCAGGGCGCCAAATCGGGTCTTGTCGTCGGATAGCCTCGCCAACTCGTCTTCGCGCAACGCCGCTAGAAGTCCTGTATCGATGAAATGGAGCTTTGGCGTTTTGACAAGCCGACTGAGCCGGTTGTTCGACCATGGCACCAAAGTTTTGACAAGGAATAACCGCTCCAGGATGGCTATGTATTTCTGAGCGGTGACCCCGGACAATCCCAGCGCCGAACCGAAGCTGCTATTGTTGATCAATTGGCCGGCATGTTCCGCAAGGACATTCAAGAGGCGTGGCAAACGATCGAGCTGATCGATGTTGGCAATGTCGCGCACGTCGCGATCCAGGATCAGACTGACATAGTCTTCGAGCCACGAGACGCGCCGGGCCGACGTGGTTCGCCTCAATGCTTCAGGGTAGCCGCCAGCCAGAACCATGCTCATCAGGTCCTTGCCCAGAAGAACCTCGCCATCAATGACTGGTTCTTCCCCCGCAAACAATCGATCGAGCATGAGGCCCGGACTTGAACGGATTTCAGCCTGCGCAAAGGGAAGAAGCGGAATGACTGCCATTCGGCCGGCGAGCGAGTCGGCAATGGCCGGAATGGTCGCAAGATTAGCGGAGCCCGTCAGCAGAAACCGTCCCGGCTCCTGAACGTCATCCACGCTTGCCTTAATTGCGAGCATCAGATCGGGGACTCGTTGGACCTCGTCGATAACCGCTCGCTTGATCCCGCGTATAAAACCTGTGGGGTCGGCTTTGGCGGCGTTTAAGGTGCCCGCATCATCCAATGTGATATATGGTCGATCCCTGCCCGAGTACATGCGCGCGAGCGTCGTCTTGCCAGCCTGCCGAGGCCCGGATATCAAAACGACACGGGTATCGGCCAGAGCTGTCTCCACGAGAGGGAGTGCTTTACGATCAATCAGTGACTTTGAACTCGGGTCATCGGCCATGCGGCCATTCTTAACTCATGCCCCGTCTAATTTAAAGTGTAGCGCCGTCCATTTTTAATTTAAAGAGCGACCAAACTTAAGCCCGTCACTTCTGACCGCCGATCCTCGTCAGGTCGATTCGGATACCAGCGTCGTCCGGTTCGATCAGATTTTCCTCCGGTTTCAATATGGTGTTGTCTTCCTCACCTTCAGCAGCATCGTCACTCTCCACCGCCGCTCGCTGCACGACCGCTCCACCCGGATCCTCAGCCTGAAACACGCTCTCACCCTCGAACTTGCCGGTTCGCCAGGCGTGGATCGCATCGTCGAACAGCTGCGGAAACACCTCCTCGCTCGTTGGATTTCCATACCACTTCGCAACGATACGAAGGATCTTGGCGAACATTGCCGTACCCGTCCGCAAATTGTTGCAGGGATCGACGAGATCGACCTTGAGCTCCGACGCGTCCTTCAACCCGATGCCCGCGGGGATCTGAGTGAGGCCGACCCGAACGATGGAGTGACCGATGTTCTGGTGAACGATCTCGATCGCCTCCTCGGGCGTTTTTGGTTTGGGAACAAGGATCAGTCGGCCGCTGGACCTCACTGAGATCGCAAGCGGGTCCTCCGAGCCGACGGCCTGGACGAACTGCTCGACGATCACCGGCTTCAACGATGGGTCGGCACATTCCTTGATCAGCGCAGCATCCAGCATGCGAGCTCCATGTTTCAGATGTTGAATGAGATGACGAGAGGAAGATCGAACAGGCGTGCCCAGGCCTCGCTGCTCGCGTGCTGAATGTCGATGATGGACGTCCCCGCAGTCCACCAGCCGTTCCCGACTGCGACGATGGCCTCGGGCCGGTGGAAGGCCGATTGTAACATCGGCCAGACGAGGAGCTGCTCGTAGCAGATCAGTGGCGCGACTATCGCAGTGCCGACCTCGACGACCGGGTTTGCGAAGAAATGCGCCCGTGCGCCGCCTTGTTCGCCGATCAAGCCCCGCCAGGGTTGCCACATCGATCCGGGGACAGGCATCCGCTCCCGATAGAGAACCTGGCTCCCATCAGCCGACAGTTTTACGAGCACATTGTCGTAGCCTTGGCTGTCGACGATTGCCGCTCCCGCGATGACAGTGATGCCCGTTCCAGTGAGAGATCGCTGCCAGACGCGGCTAACCGTCGGCGTCCAGAAGCCGAGAGCGCTTTCTGGCAGCACGACCGTTGTGCCCGCCGGTTGGGCGCGAGCGATGTCGATCAGTTCCTGTTGCCGCTGGAGGCCCACTTCGCGGCCGAGGGATGCACCCATTTCCAGATCGACACCCATCCACGGCGAAGGTGGAATCGGCGTAGTCCACTCAGCGGCGGACCAGAGCCAGAAGCCAATCATGGCCGTGGCTGCAGCCGGCCGATAAGGCGTCACCATGATAGCAAGGCCGGCTGCCATCGCCGAAAGACCCCACCATCCCCAGCCAGGAAAAAGAACGCCAGCAGCTGTGATCGGATGTGCCCATCCCAGGATACCGAATGGTGGGACCGCCATTGCGCCGCATGCGGCCATGTATCGGAACGACTTCTGCCACCCCTTTCGATCCGTCCATAGCACAGAATGGATCGTGACGAACGCGGAAGAGGCGATAAGCCAGAGCAGGAAACCCGGCCAGATATCCGATGAGTAGAAGTTCGCCACACCCTGCTGCAGACCACGTGATGCCGCGAGGAAGTAGGCCGCAGAGATCGCCGTTGTCTGCAGGCGCGTACGCGCCAACGACCAAAGCATGGGGAAGCTAGCTGCGAGCGGGAGGAGGAGCACATTACCGCTCCAGCCGATCCATCCAGTGCTCGTCGATAGCGCGACGAGGACAGCCGCCCGGAAAAGGTCATGGCGCATAGGTCCAGACCTCCTGCGCCAGTCCAAGGATGCCCTCCATCGGCAGCGGGCCGAAGTACCGGCTATCAAACGACCCCGAGAACGCGGAATGCAGGAAGACCGTTCCGGGCGGAACGACACCCCCTTCGTACTGCACCATCCCACGCCCCTCGCCGTCCGTTCGTGCAACGTGTGAATGAGGGAGTGGCCGACCATCAATGCGGACATCGTCATGGATCTCGATCGCCTGTCCAGATGTCGCCACAACCCTCTTGATCAGTGGTGCGACCCAACCAGCGCAGAGGCCAAAACGCAGATATCCACGCGCGCGCGCCTCACGTAGTGCGTCGGTGTCCGGCGGGCAGATGAAGACAAGATCACCGACCAGAATTGGGCGATCGGGCTTAACGATCCGCCAGAGACCCAGCGGCTCGCTTGGTGTGAGATTGACCCTGAAGCCCTGACCTCCGAGCAGCACGATGAAGCCAAGTGCGAACAGGCTCACGCTGGAGATCCGATAGAACCAGACGAGCCGTTTCATGCGCCGTAGCACTCTATGCCGATGACGCATCCTCATTTGAGGGTCAGGCCCTGGGACTTGGTCTGGCGCAACGTCTCTGCCTGCTTGAGTGCCGTCGCGCTGCGCTCATAGGCAGACAGTTGCTGCACCGTCCGCATAGTATTCCAGGCCTGTTGCACCTCGCTCTTCTGGGCGCCATTCATGCCTGCCGTAACGTGCTGGAATGCCTCGCCGGTGGCATCCTTCGCAGCCATGGGCAGGAAGGTCCTTTCTCCGAAACGTTCAGTGACCGCCTTCGCGAAACCTTCGAGTTCAGCCTTCACCATTTTGTCGGCGAGTGCATATTCGAGGCCAGAGGGCAGATCGTTTCTGTCGATGGCATCGCGGACGCGTTCCAGCACGCTTTTCGCATTGGACGAAAGGGCAGGGATCTCCAGCGCGACCTGCCTGCGGACCGCAAGCTCCTCCGCGTGATTTCGCCGCTCAGCATCGCCACGCTGGCGGAGATAATCGCTGATGCTGTCAGCGAGCGGCGTCACGTTCTTCAGCGCCCGGTCTCGGTCCGCCCTGTCGCCGCGGCTGGCCAGTAGGCCCGTCTTGCCCTTGAGGGCACCGAAGGTTTCAGGCTCGCTGGCAATCCTGGCGATCGTCTTTGCCGCAGTTGCCTGATCCCGCAACATCGTGTCGACATCAACGGCTTTGAAGGCGCTTTCCGGCTGCGCGTAAACATGGTGGAAACGCATGGAGACTTCCTCCCATTGCTTCTTGAGCGCAGGGTCGGATGCGAGCTTGTCCTCGACTGCCTGATCGATCGATTTGGGATAAGTGGTTATACCGGCCACCATGGGCTTGGCCTCCTTTGCTGACGTTCGAGTTGTGCCGGCTGTCGAGGTGGCAAAGCCGAGCTTGGCACCGATGGTCATGAGACGCCCGGTGAGATCAAAGAGCTTCTGTTTCTGCCGGACCGTCCATTCGAGACGGTCACGCGCGACGGTTCTGGCGACGTTGACGACGTGCATCCCGCGCGCTTCGGCAAAGCGGAGGGCTTGGCCGTAGATGCTGCCGCCGGCATAATCGAGCGTCGTTTCCTTGGAATTCCTGCGCGACAGGATCTCGACCAGACCGCCTGCCTTGCCGAAGGATCGGCTGCCGTAATAGACGCCGAGATCCTCGCGGTGACGGGTCATCGCGACATAGGTCAGGTGACGATCAAGGGAGAGGGACGCCAGCACCTTGACGCGGTCGACGGTCGCACCCTGGCTCTTGTGCACCGTGGTGGCGTAGCCGTGATCGACATTGTTATAGAAGCGCTGCTCGACCGAAACCTGGCGACGATGTTCACCTTCGCCGATCACGGCCACGATGCGACCGGGCGCTGCTTCCACCACCTTGCCCAGCATGCCGTTCTTGACGCCGATCGAGCCTTCATTCTTCAGGAAGACGATCTGATCGCCGGCAGCAAAACTTCTGACACCGTCGGCGGTCTTGAACGGCGAACCGTGGTCGATGATGCCGCGCTCGATCAGCTTTGTGCGCGCCAGCTCATTCAGCATTCGGACGTCACGGCGCAGGTGCGCGAGGATCAGCGTTGACTTGGCAGGATCGTAATCGCGGTTCCAGTCAGCGATGAGGTTGGTGACCGCATCAGCCTTCAGCTCTGAGCCAATCATTTTGCCGTTCGACTGATAGGCTGCGACCGCTTTGCCGACATTGCCGCGCGCAAGATCGAGCGAAGCGTCCCGCATCCATTGCTGGCGCTGGCGATAGATCGTTTCGAGTTCCGCATAGCCGATACGGTCTGCGATGGCCCGGAAGGCGGCGCCCGCTTCGATCGGCTGGAGCTGCTCTGGATCGCCGACAAGGACGAGCTTGGCGCCGGCTTTGGCGACAGCTTCGACGAATGTCGCCATTTGCCGCGACGACACCATGCCAGCCTCGTCCAGCACGAACACCGTCTTCTCGTCGAGTTGCCCGCGACCCTGATCCCAGCGGAGTTCCCAGGACGACAGGGTACGGGAGACGATGCCCGCTTCCTTCTCCAGACCTTCAGCCGCCTTGCCGGCAAGCGCACCACCGACGACACGGTAGCCGGCCGCTTCCCAGGCCTCGCGCGCAGCCTTCATCATCGTGGTTTTGCCAGCGCCGGCGCGACCGATCACGGCGGCGATACGCTTACCACCGGCGACATGTTCGATGGCGACTTTCTGCTCATCAGAAAGCCGGTCATGGTGCGCGAAGGTCCTCTCGAGCACCGTTTTCCCGACGCCATGCGAAGACCGCTGCGATAGCCAGATCGCCCGGTTGGCCATTTCGGCTTCGAGCCGGATCAGCTCGCGCGTCGTGTACTTGGCCAGCGCCCGCACCCCGGTCACGAAGTCCAGGCGCTCGCGGTCGAGGCGTAGGGTTTCGGGGCTCTGTAGAATCCGCGCCATTAAGCTTTGAAAGAGGCCCGCATCGTCGATATAGCGATGGAGGATCTTCGCGACATCTCGTTCGTCGAAGACACTCTTCTCCCGCGTGATCAGATCCAGCACGATCTCCGGATTGCGGTGGATCCGGCTGGTGTTCTCAGCTCGCCGCTCTTCTTGCAGCTCGAGGCGTTCGAGCACTGCCTTCTCGTCCGCCGGTCCATTACCGCCGGCCGCCTTCCTCTCGATCGCCTTCGTGCCGACGCCAAGATGGATGGTTGGGGTCAGTTCGATGCCCTGCTTCTCGAAGGAGCGACCATCGATGCTGATATCGAGGCCGGCTAGCGCGAGATGCCGGTTCTGGCAGGCGAACCAGCCGTCGCGAAACGCATTGAACTCATCAATGCCACCGGCCCAAAGCTCGTAGACGATCTTGCCGCTATCGTTGCGCAGCGCTTTGCCGTCAGGGCCGGTGACCGCGACCTTCTTCGAACCGAACCCGCTCTCGGTCAGCGGCCGTAGCGTCGTCATCAGATGGATATGCGGATTGCCCGGTGCATCATGGAAAACCCAGTCAGCCACCATGCCTTGAGCCGTGATGTGCCGCGCCACAAAGTCCCTGACGAGCTCGATGTTCTGCTCGGCTGAAAGCTCGATTGGCAGAGCGATGGTTATGTCCTTGGCAAGCTGCGCGTCCGATCGCTTCTCGAAGTCCTCGACCTTGTTCCAGAAGGCTTCCGATGCTCCCGTCACAGAGCGATCGGCAATCAAGAATTGCAGCCATTCCGGTGCGTCACCGGGAACGACAAACCCCTCATGCAGCAGCCCCTGCTTGCGCGTGTAATCGATCGTCCGGGCTTCTCGTTCATAGTCCATCTTGGCGCAGTGCCGATATGCCGCCGACAGCACGGCGCTGCGGCCGGAGCCGCGCGCAACGATGCTGACTGAGAAATGCGGGACGGCCATGACAGGAAACACTCCTGCGATCGAACAAAATCAGTGTGTTCGCAAGGAGTGGACGGCCCAAATGGCACCATTGGCAGGGCCCAAAAGCAGAGCGTCGCATCAGCGACGTATAATTGCGCCCTTCGGATCCGTCCTTGCGAACGGTCGGGATGATGCTCAATAGCGTAGGCTCCGCCTACTCGCATTTCTGTTAGTAGATCGGCACGCCGATCTGAACGACTCTGGCTGCGTGAACCACACCATGCAGGCAACAAGGACAATCCAGAGATGAAGAAACCATCTTCCAAAATTCGAGAAGAGATCGCGAAACTCCAGGAGCAGCTCAAGCACGCGGAGACAAGAGAGGCCGAGCGTATCGGTCGCATCGCGCTTCGGGCAGGTCTCGGCGAGATTGACATCGAGGAGACCGCGCTTCAGGCGGCATTCGAGGAACTGGTAAAACGGTTTCGCGGAGGCAAGCCCGGCACGAGCGGGAGGAAAGGGGCAGGTGAAAGCAACACGGGCGGCGGGCAGTCCGAAACGATCGCGTCTGGCGCGGCTTCGGGCGGCACTGCTGAGGCTTGAGCGCATGAGCAGGAACCTAACGGTCGACGCCCGGAAGAAGGACACGCGAGACAAGATCGAACTTGGTGGCCTGATCGTCAAAGCCGGCCTTCGCTTCGAGAAGCGGGCGCTTCTGCTCGGCGCGCTGATCGAGTTGCAGCACCGGCTGAAGTCCGACGACAGCGAGCGGTCACGGTTGACGGCGATCGGTACGAAGGCGTTCGGCAATGAAGGCGAATAGGATCGTTCTCGTCCTTTTGCCCGTGGCCATTATGGTAGCGGCCGTGTTCGCTATCACCGGGATCGAGACCTGGCTTGCAGGGTTCGGAAAGTCCGAAGCGGCAAAGCTTGCTCTGGGACGGGCAGGGCTCGCAGCACCCTACATGACGGCGGCTGCGCTCGGCCTGATTTTCCTGTTCGCAACGGCCGGGTCGACAAGCATTCGCGCCGCAGGCGTTGGTGCTGTAATCGGAAATGCCGCGATCATCCTGATAGCTTGCTTGCGGGAAGGCGTGCGCTTGGCAGAGCTCTCCTCCCAGGTGCCGGCGGGAAGATCCGCGCTCTCCTATCTGGATCCATCGACCATGATTGGCGCGGCCGCAGCACTGATGTCCGGCTGCTTTGCGATCCGCGTTGCGATGGTCGGCAATGCCGCCTTCGCGCGCCCTACGCCGAGACGCATTGCCGGCAAGCGTGCCCTGCACGGCGAGGCAGACTGGATGAAGCTTGCCGAAGCGGAAAAGCTCTTCCCAGGCTCTGGCGGGATCGTGGTCGGCGAGCGTTATCGTGTCGACCGCGACAGTGTCGCGGGCGTTTCGTTCCGTGCCGATAACAGCGAAACTTGGGGCGCCGGTGGCAGGTCTCCGCTGCTCTGCTTCGACGGCTCGTTCGGCTCCTCGCACGGCATCGTCTTTGCCGGATCGGGCGGTTTCAAAACGACCTCAGTCACGATCCCGACGGCGTTGAAGTGGGGCGGATCGCTCGTCGTGCTCGATCCGTCGAACGAGGTCGCGCCCATGGTCTCGAAACATCGGGAGGAGGCGGGGAGGCGGGTCAGGATTCTCGATCCGCGAAAACCCGCGACGGGCTTCAATGCACTCGACTGGGTCGGCCAGTATGGCGGTACGAAGGAGGAGGACATCGCCTCGGTCGCGTCATGGATCATGAGCGACAGCGGTCGCGCGAGTGGCGTCCGCGACGACTTCTTCCGTGCCTCCGGCCTGCAGCTCCTGACGGCGATCATTGCTGATGTCTGCCTGTCCGGTCACACACCAACGGAGCGGCAAACGCTCCGCCAAGTCCGCGAAAACTTGTCCGAACCCGAGCCGAAGCTTCGACAGCGCCTGCAGGATATCTACGACAATTCCGGATCGGATTTTGTCAAAGAGAACGTGGCCGCCTTCGTCAACATGACGCCGGAAACCTTCTCGGGCGTCTATGCCAATGCCATCAAGGAAACACATTGGCTCTCGTATCAGAACTATGCAGCGGTGGTGTCGGGCTCGACGTTCCGGACTGACGATATCGCATCCGGCAAAACGGATGTGTTCATCAACATCGACCTGAAGACGCTTGAGACCCATGCCGGGCTGGCGCGTGTCGTAATCGGCTCGTTTCTGAACGCGATTTATAATCGCGATGGCGCCATGGATGGTCGGGCCCTGTTCCTGCTCGATGAGATCGCGCGCCTCGGCTACATGCGGATTCTGGAGACGGCGCGCGACGCCGGCCGAAAGTACGGCATCACGCTGACGATGATCTATCAGTCGATCGGCCAGTTGCGCGAAACCTATGGCGGGCGCGACGCGTCCAGCAAATGGTTCGAGAGTGCAAGCTGGATCAGTTTCGCAGGCATCAATGATCCAGAAACCGCCGACTACATCTCCCGTCGCTGCGGCATGACGACGGTCGAAATTGACCAGGTCAGTCGCAGCTTCCAATCACGGGGGTCATCTCGAACGCGCTCAAAGCAGCTGGCCGCTCGGCCGCTCATCCAGCCACATGAGGTCCTTCGCATGAGGGCCGACGAGCAAATCGTATTCACTGCGGGTAACCCGCCGCTGAGGTGCGGGCGCGCGATTTGGTTTCGGCGAAACGATATGAAGGCTTGCGTTGAGCAGAGCAGGTTCCAGCGTCGCGAAGCGC
>Ga0209207_1000961_pt1 | contig 14819 bp, 11 predicted proteins | sample SaghotsprinmetaG_FD_184140 | JGI IMG/M metagenome (GOLD analysis project Ga0209207, IMG submission 184140) | Hot spring microbial communities from South Africa to study Microbial Dark Matter (Phase II) - Sagole hot spring metaG (SPAdes) (version 3) | ecosystem: Environmental > Aquatic > Thermal...
AACACCTAGATCTGCTGATCGACGCCACCGCCCTGCAGTACCCCCTGCTAGACAACCTGCAGGCACTGAACGAGCCGCCGGCCCAGGCGCTGCTGCTGGAGGGCCTACCGGAGGCGGCGCTGGCCGAACAGGGGCCGATCCTGCTGCGCATCAACCTGGCCAATACCGCCCAGTGGCGCTGGCTAAGCGAAGTGGGCGAAGCGTTGCTCAGCCAACAGCGCCTGCTGGCCCTGCTTAGCGCCTGGCCCTTCACGGATCTGGCCCGGCACCTGAGCCAACACCTGCAGGCCGAGTGGAATCAGGGCCGCAGCAGCGGCCTGCTGCGCTACTACGATCCACGCCTGTTCCTGGCCATCTGCGATATGCTCGATCCACAGCAGAGCGCACAGTTTCATGCACCCGTCATCACCTGGCACTGGCTTGACCGCGATGGCGAGCAGGCCCTGCTGCCGGGTATGCCCAGGTCACCGTCCACACTGCAACAGCCCTTGCCCCCGCTGCAGCTAAGCAACCCTCAGGTGGCCAGCCTGGTGGCCTGGACCAGCGCCGAGCTGCTGCGCCGCGACTATGCCCTGCAACCCCAGGACTACGCCCTGGCCAAACAGGAAAGCCTGATCCGCCATCTGGTTCATGGCCAACTGGCCGCCGACCGCGCCGCCTGCTTCGATGCCACACGCGATAACTATGTGCTCGACTGGCTGGCGCAAAACTCCGCCACTGCACCACTCAGGACGATGATATGAACGGGGCTCTTTTTCTTGCAGCCCTGAGCCTGCTGGCTTTGGCCGGCTGCACCGCGCAAACCCCACAACGCCTGGGCGCGCCTATCGAGGGCTATAACCACACCTCGGCGGCTATCAACCACTTTAGCGTCAATGGCAGCGGCGGGGCCAATATCGGCCCCCGTAGTGGCGGTGGCCAAACCTGCTGCGCCAGCCTGCCGATTAAATGGCAGCCGGGTATGACCGTGGTGGTGGAGTGGGAAAAAGATCCAAACCCCATGGCGAGCAGATACTGGCCGCCACAAAGTGATTGGGACGCGCGACGTAAAGCAATAAGCGAACACCGTGCCAAATACACCCGTCACCGCGCCGTAGTTGAGGTGGCGCCCTATGAGCGTCTAGGTGCGGTAAACGTGCATTTTCTGCCCTGCAACCAGATCAAGGTCGCCGCCGGCACCACGCGCCCACGCCTAGCCGGTCACCCCTACCAATATCCGCTCAAAATGGAAGAGCCCAGCCAATGTACAAACCTCTGACAGTCCCCAAACGCTCCCGCTGGGCCGCTCTGTTTGCCCTGCTACTGGGCAGCCTGACTATCACCGCCTGCACCGCGCAAACCCCACAACGCCTGGGTGCGCCTATCGAGGGCTATAACCACACCTCGGCGGCTATCAACCACTTTAGCGTCAATGGCAGCGGCGGACCGAATATCAGCCCCCATAGCGGCGGCGGCAAACAAAACTGCTGCGTCAGCCTACCGGTTAAGTGGCAGCCGGGTATGACCGTGGTGGTGGAGTGGGAAAAAGATCTAAATCCATTTGCTTATGGAAAGTGGCAAGAAGCACCTTTTACTGATGCTTGGCGTAAACGTATGGCAGAACACCGTGCCAAATACACCCGTCACCGCGCTGTGGTCGAAGTGGCGCCCTATGAGCATCTAGGTGTGGTCAACGTGCATTTTCTGCCCTGCAACCAGATCAAGGTCGCCGCCGGCACCGATACGCTGCGCATGCCCAGCCATCCCTATCATTACTTGCTCAACATGGAAGAGCCCAGCCAATGTACGAACCAATAGCTCTAAAACCAGGAAGGCCGGCCCCGCAAAGCCTGACGTATACGCCAAAGTTCCCGCTGGAGGGATTGCTACCCAGAACCCCAGACGATGTCACCGTCAATCTGCGCCAGCAGAAAGCCATTGAACGTCAGGCCTGGTGCGATGCCCGTATTGGAGCCGCTAAAGCCGGCGAAGCGCCCCCCAGCCCACCCTGTGCTAAAGCGCTGACCATTAGCCTGTTTTTCGATGGCACCAATAACCATGAACCCTCGGACAAAATCGCCCGTCCACCGACTACCACTAATGTGGCACGACTTTATAACGCGACCCTAGATCCGAAGTTTGGCACGCCTGAAGAGATGGGCTACTACGCCTATTACATGCAGGGTGTCGGCACCGAGTTTAAGGAAATAGGCGAGTACGCACCTCAAGGCTCAGGCCTGACCATGGCGGTGGGCGGCGAAAACCGTATCAACTGGGGTCTAACCCGCCTAATTGACGCCGTGGGCCGTGCTTGCGAACTTGGCTACCTGCCCAACGACGAGGCCTATGGGCTGGTACAGGCCATGGGCATCAGCAGACTTAAAGAAAGCCTTAGCCTGGGCCTGCTGGACGGCAATGCCCGGCGCAAGGCGGCCCTGCAGGAGGCGCTAGGTAAACTGGAAGCCAAGCTGGCCGAGCAGCGGGAACAGAGTAGCGCGGCCGAGATCAAGGCCATTCGCCTATTTGTCTATGGTTTTTCCCGCGGCGCGGCTCAGGCCCGCACCTTTGCCAACTGGCTGGAGCTGCTGACCAAGGTCGAGGAAGGTGGCGAAACCCGCTATCTATTTGCCGGCCTGCCAATCAGTATCGTCTTTCTTGGCCTGTTCGATACCGTGGCCTCGGTGGGCCTGGCCTATCTGGCACCTTTTGCCGCCGGCCATATGAGCTGGGCCGACGACAGCATGCGCCTGCCGGACTCGACACAGTTTCTCAAGCGTTGCGTGCATCTGGTGGCGGCCCATGAACAGCGCGGCTGCTTCCCCCTGGATTCGATCCGACGCAAGGACGATCCGCGTAATGGCCTCTCGCGCTCGCGCTATCGCGACGGCACCGCTGAATATATCTATCCGGGGGTGCATTCCGATGTGGGCGGCGGCTACCCGCCGGGTGATCAGGGTAAGGCCCGCGATGGCAGCCAACATGTGCTATCGCAGATCGCTCTGCACCATATGTATAGCGAAGCTTTTAAAGTAGGTGCCCCTCTTCAAGTACCGGAAATGGCTCTTAGCCCAGAACAAAGAGACATTTATCCATGGCTGAAGATGGCAGGTGAGACGTTTGAAGCATTTGACATCAGCAGCGACCTCATCACCCGCTTTAACGCCTGGCAAGCCCAACTAAGCGAAGGCCCGCTGGAAGTGGTAATGGCCAGGGAAGCGGAAATGATCACCGCCTGGCGCATCGACCGCTTTGTCCATGGCAGCATGGACAGGCAGCCGTTCTACCGGCATATCTCCGGGGATAATGGCAAGGACATGACCAAGGAGGAGCGCGAGGCCTTTGCTCATCTGCATCAGCTGCAGATGGAGCAGGACGCCAAGGGTCGTGGCGCCCAGCCCAAGCAACGCTACTACCGCACAGAAGAGGAGCGCCAGCAGGCCGAAGCCCAGGCAGCGCGGAAAAAGGCTGAGGCCGAGCGTATCAAGGCCGATTACGAAAAACGTACCGGTTCGCAGGTCAATTTCAATACCCATAAGGAATACGACCCACCCCTGGAGCAGCGCCAGCTGCGCAACGCCGCCCTGGATTTTCGTCGCGACTATATCCCCGAGTGGAATATGCGCGAGGGCGATGGCCAGGGTGGCTGGGAAATGCAGACCGCCACCCTGGTCAACGCCCTGCTCGGCGGCCTGGTCTACCTGACCAACGAGCAGGACGAAGCCGGCGAGTACCAGCGTATGCGTCTGCTGGGCGACAGGAACTATCCAAAGCTGTTCAGCGCCCTTAATACGCCGGCCAACGAGCAGGCTGCGCAGGTGATTGCCCTGTATGACGACCAGGTGCATGACTCCCGCGCCTGGTTTATGAACTCGGCGATCAATGGTCGCGAGGTGTTCAGCGACTACTTCCGCTACCGCGCGGTGTTCTTCGATGACGAGTCGAACAAGCACCTTTCCCTGCTGGCCCGCGCCGGCCAGGTGATCGGTGTGGGCATCGCCCTGGCCAGTATCGGCCTGAGCGTCAAACGCCGCGACCCGCGTTACCTGATCGGCCTGGCTTTGCCTTCGCTGGCTATTCCCGTGCTGCGCGGCAAGGTCGAGCTGCCTGAGTTGCCGGATATCACCGCCTTCGACAGCCTTACCGGCATCGCTCTGCCGATGCAGCAGGGTATAGACGCCTTGCGCGCCTTTACCCAGGACACCGGCAGCATCGTGGCGCTGGCCAATGCCCTGCCACTGCCGCAGCCCTTGAGCGAACGCACCGCCAACACGCCAGAACTGCAGACCATCCTCAAGGCCGCCGACGCAGCCAAGGCCCTGAAAAAGGCCGAGGAAAGCGGCGACTTCAGCGCTTTGCTGGGTCAAGCCATAGACCTGCTGGCGCCAGCGGAGGGCCCGGCACAACCAGGCAAACCCGGCTGGCTGGACAAGGCCGGCGGCCTGGCCAGGGAAATCGTCGGCTGATGGCTCAGGCGTCCCGCCGGGGTCATGGCCTCGGCGAGGCGCCTGTGGGTTTAAAAGCAAATCTGGGCGCCAGCATGCCTGGCTTTGTCAGATGGGTGTCTGACGCTGGAAAGCAGGCCTATCAATGGGCTTAGTGTCACTGCGCCTTGAAAAAGTCCCCGACCTATTTTCAATCCGCACTACCACCTCTGTTTTTCACAATCCCAGCGCCGTACCCGGAAAAGGACACCCACTACAGCGCCCTAGGCCATCTGCGGGTCTGCTGCGGCACTGCGTTTCAGCTCGACTCCAGGCCACGTTCACGGCCCTGGGCCAGTTCGAACATGCGCCGCTCTACCCGTTCGATCAGCCGGTGGCTTTCCGCCGGCTCCAGCACGCCTTCCTCATCCAACTGCCGGATGGCCTCGCGCTGGCGATTAAGCAGCAGGCGCAGCGCAGTGTAGGTCTCCAGCTGCGCCACCAGCGGGCCGTGGGACTGACGCAGGCGTTGCAGCTGTTCGCCGGCCTGGGCCAGGTTGGCTTCGATCTGCTGGCGGGCGGCCAGGGCCAGGGCCGGTTCCGGAGCCAGGTCGGCAGCCAGGGGCAGCAGGGCCTGCTGTGCCTGCAGGTAACCGCGCAGGCTGCCGTAGACGGCGGCCAAGTGGCGGAAGCGGGTACCCGGCAGCCAGCGCAGCCAAGGCGCCAGCCAGCCAGTCCCCTGCCAAAGGGCCAGCAGGCGGGGGCGCGGGCCGAGATCCGGGCGGCCGTCGAGGGCGCCCTCCACCGCCTCCACCAGACGCGTGGCGGCAGTCTGGTCGAGCAGGCCGAGAGCGAACTGGTTCCAGTAGTTCTGCCGTTCGCTCTCCAGCAGCTGGCGGCGGTAGAAGATATCCAGATCCTCCTCTGGCCCCGGGGCCGCCTGGGGGAAGTCCGCGCTGAGCTGCAGGCGTTGCAGGCTGCGCTGGATCGCCGGCCAGTCGGCATTGGCCAGGAAGGGATCATCGCGCAAGGCCTGCAGCAGTTGGCCGACCTGTTCCTGTACCAGGCCCTCGGCCTTGGCCACGGTGGCCTGCTTGGCCGGCGGTAGCTGGGCCAGGCCCAGGTACTGCAGCAGCGCGCTGATGGTGCTGCCATTGATCAGGATGCTCAGCACCACCAGGCCAGCCGTGAGGAACAGCACCTGCTCGCGGATGGCGGCAGGAATCAGGCTCTGCTGCGCCACCGACAGGGCCAGGGCCAGGGCCACTGCACCGCGCAGGCCGCCCCAGGTGAGGACGATGGCCTTGTCGCGGGTCAGGCCGATGCCCAAACGGCGGAGCAGCGGTGATAGCAGGGCGATGGTGGTGCCGCGGATCAGGTTGACGCCCAGATACAGCAACAGCAGGCTCAGCCACATTTCCGGGCCCGGTAGGGCCACCTGGCGGGCGATGATAATGCCCACCAGCAGGAAGATCAGGGTATTGAAGATATAGGCGAGCATTTCCCAGAAATGCCGCAGATAGTGCATCACCTCCGGGCTGAAGCGGGTGCGGCCGACGCCGGCCAGCAGCACCGCGGTGGTCACCACCGCCACCACACCGGAGGAATGAAAGCCGTGCTCGGCGACGATAAAGCCCAGGTAGGCGGCGGCGATGGTGACCACGATTTCCAGCACCGCGTCGTTGCACACCCGCCCGACCCAGAACACTACCACCGCCGCCACCAGTGCCCCGGTCAGGGCGCCGACGCAGACCACCCGCAGAAACTCTCCGGCCACCTGCAGCGGCCCGCTGGGCAGCGCGCCGCCCACCAGCATGCCGTAGAACAGCACGAAGAAGACGATGGCGGTGCCATCATTGAGCAGCGACTCGCCCTCGATCAGGGTTTCCAGGCGTTTGCGCGAGCTCTGCTCCTTGAGCAACGAGACCACCGCCACCGGGTCGGTGGCGCTGATCAGGGCACCGAACATCAGCGCCACCGCCCAGCTCCAGTCCAGCGGCAACTGGCGCACCAGCAGGGCACTGAGCAGGGTCGCGATAATCAGCCCCGGTACTGCCAGCAGGGCCGTCTGCGGCAGCATGCGACGGAACAGGTGAACCTCCATGGCGAAGGCCGATTCAAAGATCAGCGCCGGCAGGAACAGAAAGAGGATCAGCTGCGGCTCGATGCCGGCCACGTAGTCGATGCTCTCGACCAGGCCGCCGCTCCAGGCCGGCAGCCAGTCCTGCTGTACCAGGGCACCGAGCAGCAGGCCGAGCAACAGCAGCGCCACCGAATAGGGCACCTTGCTGCCGTGCAGCAGGAAGCGCAGCAGCGCCCCGCCGAGCAGGGCGAACACGGTAAATAGCAGAATCGCCAGGCCATGACTCATAACGCGCCTCCGTGGCCCACGGGCAGAACGCCAGGCCAGCCGCCGCGGGCTGCGCACGGGCCTGCCAGCAAGCATAGGTCAGTGGCGGGGGTCAGGCGTGGCGGTTAACAGGCCGTTGAAAAACCTAGGCGAGGCAGGCAAGACAAGGCGCTACGCCAGTAACAGCCTCCGGCTGGTCAAAACGGCCGCTACGCAGCGTAGCGAAGTAACAGCCGAAGGCTGGCCCGCAGGGCGGGCGCAGTGAGTCAAAAGCGGAGTTTACCTGCTGTAAATAAGCATTTGATTCGCTCACCCCTCCGGGGCCGTGCTAAAGCACGTTCAGCCTTCGGCTGTGAGGCCTTTTTAGTGTGAAAGTCGCGCAGCGACGCCCTCCTTGCTGTCCTTCTCCCTCCGGGAGGCGGCTCCCGCTCCCTACGGGATTGCCGCATTCACCACATCCCTATGGATCAAGGTGGCGCGAAGCGCCGGATGAGGGCGGGCATGCCATACAGACTTTCATCGTTCGGGGTGCCGTCGCGGCATGCCCGTTAACGCAGGATTGCCCACGCACGACTGCATGGATGCAGGAGGTAGGGCCGCACCCGCTCCCGGCGGGTTGGCGGCATTCACCACATTCCTGTGGATCGCGACGCAGGAAGCCAAAGCCGAGGTAGTTTTTCAACGGCCGGTTAAAGATCGGCCTCGTCCACCAGCCTGACCTGGGCAGCATCCAGGGCATAGGCGGCGTCGGCCAGGTCGTTGCTGACCGCCTCGATATGCAGGGTGCCGCTGACCCAGAGCGGCGCGTAGATATCTTCCAGTTCGATGCCCTTGGGGTAGCGCACCAGCACCAGCTGGTTGGGCGGCGGTGGCGGCACATGGATGCAGGCACCAGGATAGGGCACCAGGAAGAACAGCGTGCTATGGCCTCGGGCGTCGGTCTCTAACGGCACCGGGTAGCCGCCCAGGCGGATTGGCTGGTTGTCGAAGGTGGCCACCGTCTTGGTCGAGTACATCACCGCCGGCAGATCCCGGGCCTGCTGGCGCAGGCCGTCCGGGTTGTAGAAGGTGCCATCCAGCTCGGGGCCATCGTGGCTGATTTCCGGCATGGCCTCTAGGGCCAGGCGATCCTCTTCGGGCATCAGCTCCAGCCAGTCGGTTTCCGGCAACTCGGCGCGAACCAGACTGGTGACCAGCAGCAGGGGCAGCAACAGATAGCGCATGATGACACTCACAATGGGCTCAGCCCTTTTTCAGGGCGCCATAGACAACCAGCAGGATCACCGCGCCAATTACTGCGCCGATAAAGCCGGCGGATTCACCCACCCGGTAAATGCCCAGGGCCTGGCCGCCATAGGTGGCCGCGATGGAGCCACCGATGCCGAGCAGGATGGTCATGATCCAGCCCATGCTGTCGTTGCCGGGCTTGAGGAAGCGGGCGATCAAGCCCACGATCAGGCCGATAAAGATAATGCCGAGAATGCTCATGGCGAGCCTCCATGTCTGGAATGTGCTTAAGCGCATCTGCAATGGGCTTAAGCGCAAAAAGTTGCAGGCACTTTGACGCCATGGAGCATGGGAGGTTCCTCGACGGAGCCGGGTGGCAGCCCCGTCGAGCCGGCTCAGGCCTTGGCGATCAGGGCTTCGACCGCAGCGATCTGCCTATCCAGCGTGGCGCGATCGGCGCAACGCAGGGTGGCGTGGCCGACCTTGCGCCCGACCTTGAAGGCCTTGCCATAGTGATGCAGATGGCAGTCGGCAATGGCGATCACCTTATCCACCGGCGGCACTTCACCGATAAAGTTGAGCATGGCGCTCTCGCCCAGCTTGGCAGTGGAGCCCAGCGGCAGGCCGGCGACGGCGCGCAGGTGGTTCTCGAACTGGCTGCACTCGGCGCCTTCGATGGTCCAGTGCCCGGAGTTGTGCACCCGCGGGGCGATCTCGTTGGCTTTCAGGCCGCCGTCCACCTCGAAGAACTCGAAGGCCAGCACGCCGACGTAATCGAGCTTTTCCAGCACGCGGCCGACGTAATCTTCGGCCAGGGCCTGCAACGGGTGCTCGGTGCTGGCCACGGACAGGGCGAGGATGCCGCTGTCGTGACGGTTGTGCACCAGCGGGTAGAAGCGAGTTTCGCCATCACGGGCACGCACCGCCACCAGGGACACTTCACCGGTAAAGGGCACAAAACCTTCGAGGATGCAGGGTACGCTGCCCAGTTCGGCAAAGGCGCCGACCACATCTTCAGGCTTGCGCAGTACCTTCTGGCCCTTGCCGTCATAACCCAGGGTGCGGGTCTTCATCACCGCCGGCAGGCCGATGGCGGCCACGGCGGCATCCAGATCGATTTGCGACTGGATATCGGCGAACTCGGGGGTGGGAATGCCCAGTTCCTTGAACATGGATTTTTCAAACCAGCGGTCGCGGGCGATACGCAGGGCTTCGGCGCTGGGGTAGACCGGGACGAACTGGGAGAGAAAGGCCACGGTCTCGGCCGGCACGCTTTCGAACTCGAAGGTCACCAGATCCACTTCATCAGCCAGCTGGCGCAGGTGGTCCTGATCGCCGTAATCGGCGCGGATATGCTCGCCCAGAGCGGCGGCGCAGGCATCCGGCGCCGGGTCGAGGAAGGCGAAGTTCATCCCCAGCGGGGTGCCTGCCAGGGCCAACATGCGGCCCAGCTGGCCGCCACCGATTACACCGATCTTCATCGCATCAAGCCTCGCGCGGGTCCGGGTTTTCCAGAACAGATTCGGTCTGCTCGGCGCGGAACGCCTTGAGGCGCTCATGGAACTGCGGGTGCTGATGACCGAGGATGCTCGCCGCCAGCAGCGCCGCATTCACCGCACCGGCCTTGCCGATGGCCAGGGTAGCCACCGGAATACCGGCGGGCATCTGCACGATGGACAGCAGCGAATCGACGCCCGAGAGCACCGCCGACTGCACCGGCACACCGAGTACCGGCAAATGGGTCTTGGCCGCGCACATGCCCGGCAGGTGGGCCGCGCCACCGGCTCCGGCGATGATCACTTGAATGCCGCGTTCCTCGGCCTGTTCGGCGTACTGGAAGAGCAGATCCGGGGTGCGGTGGGCGGACACCACCTTGACCTCATGGGGAATGCCCAGTTTGTCCAGCATCTCAGCGGTGTGGCTAAGGGTGGACCAATCGGACTTGGAGCCCATGATCACGCCTACCAGTGCGCTCATCAACGTGCCTCTTCTCAAATTGGCGCCCGCAGGCGCGGCAAAAACCAACAAGCCACGCGGGAGAACCGGCGTGGCTTGTCTGCGAAGTCAGGCCGGGTGACCGGCCAAGGGCCGCGCAGTATACCGCAAAGCCAGGGCCGGCGAGCATCTGCCTTAACCGTTTGTCGTGGACGGCTTATGGCCTGGGTATAAGTGCCCCCCTCTCTCCGTCGGGCTGCAGCGGCATGCTCCTCAGGGCAAGGCAGCCCCGTATTTGAGCCTGCCACTGGCGGCTTGCCGTTTCGCGGCCTATAGCTCAATACAGGGCCGCAGAAAGCGTGCATTACGCATCCAATAACCGCCAGGGAGGCCGCCTTATGCTCACCCTGCTCAATCTGCTGTCGGCCATCGCCCTGCTGATCTGGGGCACCCATATCGTGCGTACCGGCATTCTGCGGGTGTACGGCTCGCACCTGCGCAAGGTGCTCAGCCATAACGTCAGCCGGCGGCCCCTGGCCTTTGTCGCCGGCATTGGAGTGACGGCCCTGGTACAGAGCAGCAACGCCACCGCGCTGCTGGTCACTTCCTTTGTCGGCCAGGGGCTGATGGCCCTGACCCCGGGGCTGGCGATCATGCTCGGCGCCGATGTCGGCACCGCGCTGATGGCCCGGGTGCTGACCCTCGACCTGCACTGGCTGAGCCCGCTGCTGATCTTTGTCGGGGTGATCTTCTTTCTCTCGCGCAAGCAGACCCGTGTCGGCCAACTGGGGCGGGTGGCCATCGGCCTGGGCCTGATGCTGCTGGCCCTGGAGCTGATCGTCGCTGCCGCCACGCCGATCACCGAAGCGCGCGGCATTCGCGTGCTGTTTGCCTCGCTCACCGGCGACCTGATGCTCGATGCCCTGGTCGGCGCGCTGTTCGCCCTGATCTCCTATTCCAGCCTGGCCGCCGTGCTGCTCACCGCGACCCTGACCGGCGCCGGACTGATCAGCCTGCCGGTGGCCATCGGTCTGGTGATAGGCGCCAATATCGGCAGCGGCGTGCTGGCCTTTCTCACCAGCAGCCTGCAGACCCCGGCCGGGCGCCGGGTAGCCCTGGGCAGCCTGCTGTACAAGATCATCGGCCTGCTGCTGGTGATCCCCCTGCTCGATCCCCTGGTGGCCTGGCTGGATGACCTTGACTGGCGCCCGGCGGAGCTGGTGATCTTCTTCCACCTGCTCTACAACGGCCTGCGCTGCCTGCTGATGCTGCCCACGGTGGGGTGGATGGCGCGCTTCTGCAACTGGCTGCTGCCGGACCGCGCCGAGGACAGCGGCGTGGCCCGCCCACGGCACCTGGACCCCACCGCCCTGGCCACGCCGAGCCTGGCCCTGGCCAATGCGGTGCGCGAAACCCTGCGCATCGGCGATCTGGTGGAAACCATGCTCGGCCATCTGCTGCAGGTGCTGCACGGCAGCCAGCCGGCTCTGAGCAAGGAGCTGCGCCGCCTCGACGATGATATCGACGCGCTGTACAGCGCAATCAAGCTGTACCTGGCCCAGGTCCCGCGCGAGGTGTTGAGCGAGCACGACAGCCGGCGCTGGGCGGAGATCATCGAGCTGGCAGTCAATCTGGAGCGGGCCGGCGACATCATCGAGGGCATGCTGGCCAAGGTGCAGGATCAGCGTACCGCCCAGCGTCATTCCTTCTCCGACAGCGGCCTGGAGGAACTGGCCACCCTGCATGCCCAGTTGCTGGCCAACCTGCGCCTGGGCCTGTCGGTGTTTCTCTCCGGCGACAAGGAAAGCGCGCGCCAGCTGCTGCACGAGAAACGTCGCTTCCGCGCCCAGGAGCGGCGCCTGGCCCACGCCCATGTCGGCCGCCTGCAGCGCCAGGTGGTGCAGAGCATCGAGACCAGCGCCCTGCATATGGAGCTGATCGGCGATATGCAGCGGCTCAACTCGCTGTTCTGCTCCAGCGCCTATGTGGTGCTGGAAAGTGGCGAAACCGGGGCCTTGCACCCGGAATATGGGGCGGGCGAATAGCGGCCCATCATTTTGGTCTATACCACCAAACCTTGGTTGGGTAGTGGGGTGGCAGGGGCTTGGGTTCTAGTTGATTGGCGAAGTTGCAACAGTTTTGCCATCAACTATCGCTAGTAATGCTCAACTCCAACAACAAGAGAGCGCCTGCCCCCTATGAAAACCCTGAGCACACTGGTACTTGGTCTAGGCCTTGCCCTGACCGCCACCCAGGCCAGCGCCTGGTCGCAACCCACCCACAAGAACATCGTCAAGGACGCCCTGGCCTTTATGAACTCGGCCCAGGCCACGGCCGAGATGCGTCGCGCCTACCAGTTCTATGTCGGCGCGGCCGGCAGCGAGGCCCGCGCCGGGGAAATCCTCGGCCAGGCCGCCTATGACGTCGACGACTTCAAGGACACCCGCCTGGGCGGCTGGTGGGTCGGCTACGAGCATGCGCCGGTGTATGGCGCGGCGGCGTCCATCGTCAACTACACCTCCTACTGGCACTTTATCAACATGGGTCGCCAGGGCGACGCCCACGGCAATGCCCATGGCGGCTACGACTACCGCTACCGCAAGGTGGACGGCAGCTGGAGCGGTGACGTGGACTGGTACGCCATGGTCTACCTGTACAACCGCGAGCTGAAGAAGAGCGACTTCGACACCACCGAGGCCCACTACCGCCAGGGCAGCTACTCCAACTGGCAGGAACACTATGGCGATTTCCAGACCGCCGCCTTCCAGCCCATCGATAACCTGGCCAAGTACTGGTTCGACCAGTTCAAGACCGCGCCCTCGCTGCAGACCATCGGCTATGCCCTGCACGCCACCGGCGATGTGGCTCAGCCGCACCACGCCTGGGTCACCTCCGGCAACGGCCATTCCGGCTGGGAAGGCTGGGTGGACGACCACTACTTCAAGGAAGGGCTGAACAACAGCACGGCGGTGGCCAGCCGGGTCGGCAACTATGACCCGCAAAAGCCGATCCGTGAACTGCTGCGCCAGACCGCCCGGGTCGCCTACCAGCGCCCCGAGCCGCTGTACGACACCAGCTACAGCACCCGCCTGCGGGTGGCCCGGGAGCTGATCCCCGAGTCCATCGCGCTGACCGTGGCGGTGCTGACCAAGGGTGCCAACAGCTTCCACGGCCAGGGCGGCCTGTAAGTGCGGCCTCTGGCCGGCGCCCTGCTGGCACTGGGGCTGACGGGCATCTGCCTGTCGGCCCTGGCCGCCCAGGATCTGCGCATCAACGAGCAGCGCCTGCCCGGCAAGAGCGTGGCCCTGCTGGAGCAGGCCATGACCCGGGTCAAGTTCAATACCGACCTGCGCCGCCTGCGCCTGGGCCTGGCGGAAAACCATCTGCTGGCCCGCGAGGTGGAAGGCGAGTTGCAGGACAGCTATCGCCGCGAACTGGACGCCCTGGTGGAAGTGGAGGCAGCCAACCTGATCGAACAGGTTTACGGCCGCCAGTTCGCACAGGATGTGCGCCCCTATCTGCGCCAACCCCAGCCCCTGAGTAGTCAGCGACTGCGCGAGATCCTCGCCGCGCCGCAGCAGGGCCTGGTGCTCGACAGCCTGCAGCTAAGCCCGGCGCAGCAGGCGCAGGCCAAGGCCCTGGTGCTGATCCACTGGCAGTTCCCCGGCGGTCCCGAGCACCAGCTCGACCTGCTGCAGCTGTACCAGGGCGACAACGTGCAGGGGCAGGTGGAGCTGCAACAGGGCAATCTGCAGTACCTGGCAGAAGCCGTGCGCCAACGTGCCTGGCGCGACTTTCTCTGGCACCAGCTGCAACACCAGCAGGGTTTTAACGACGCCGAACTGGCCGGCCTGCGTCAGCTGGTACGGGACAAGCTGGTGCGTCACCAGTACCTGCACCAGATCGGCCTGCACAACGACTTCCACCACGAAACCCCGCGCCTGCGCGAACTGGCCAGCCAGGTCAGCAACGCCGACGCCGAGGCCTACTACCAGCGCCATCGCCAGCAGTACCAGAACGTCAGCCGGGTCGAGGCGGCGCATATCCGCCTGGCCGATCAGGCCACGGCAGACCGGGTGCATGCCGAGCTGCAGCAGGGCCTGGACTTCAGCGAAGCGGTGCAGCGCTATTCCACCGCGCCCAGCAAGGCCCTGAGCCCGCCGGGGGATCTGGGCGAGATCCGCGCCGACGGCGCAGGCCTGGATTTTCTGCGCAAGACCGCCCTGTTGCAGAAGGCCGGCACCACCTCGCTGCCGATGTGGATCGACGATGCCTTCGAGATCGTCCAGGTGCGCGTCCGCGAGGATCGCCAGCTGCCGCTCAGCGACCCCAGCGTGCGCTATGAAGTGAACCAGGCGGTGGCCAAGGAACAGCTGACCCGGCAATTCCAGGCCCGGGTCGATGCCCTGCTGGCCGAAGCCAGGGTGGAGGGGCTATGAGCCGTCCGTTCGGCCTGACGCCGGGTAGGGTGCGCCATGCGCACCGAGCCTACGCCACTATTGGCGCGCACAGCGCACCCTACGAACAATGGAGGGCGCCATCATGAAGGCCTGGATAGTGACCACCCTGCTCTGCCTCACGGTCTCGGTCGGCCTGGCAGCCTGGTGGAGCCTGAATATGCAGGGCCTGGAGGCGCCGACAATCGAACAGGTCACTCTCCAACGGCCTGCATCTGCTCTGCCCGGTCTTGCCCCGCCTGCATCACCACCCACTGCGCCGCCGCTATCGACGAGCCGGGTTGAGCCTGAAACGTCCTCCGGGGTACAAAGTGAGCCCGAGTTGAATGCCGAAGAAGCCCAGATGCTGATGCAGCTGATGGCCGAACAGGGCGACCCGCGCAGCCCGGCCCTGGGCGAGCGCCAGCCGCGCCAGGCGGCCACGCCGGCCCAGCTGGCCGACCCCGAGCA
>Ga0209207_1000967_pt1 | contig 14733 bp, 16 predicted proteins | sample SaghotsprinmetaG_FD_184140 | JGI IMG/M metagenome (GOLD analysis project Ga0209207, IMG submission 184140) | Hot spring microbial communities from South Africa to study Microbial Dark Matter (Phase II) - Sagole hot spring metaG (SPAdes) (version 3) | ecosystem: Environmental > Aquatic > Thermal...
CTCGCCCGGATCCAGCCTGTTCGGCCGGCGTGATCAGGGCTAAAACCCAAAAGACCGGACTAAGTATGTAGATCTTGCTGTAGAGAGCTTGCGGACGCGGGTTCGATTCCCGCCGCCTCCACCATTTGACCATCCGACAGCATCCGAAGCAGTCCACTAAACCCGCCTAAGTGCGGGTTTTTTCATGGATTTATTGTCCGAGACAGGGCAACATTGTCCGTTGACATCCAGGGGTAAATGGGGGTAGCTTTCGGGGGTAACGGCACCTACCCCAAGAGAAGATACCCCCAATGCCCCTGACCGATACCGCCACCCGTAACGCCAAGCCCGGCGACAAGCCTTACAAGCTGTTCGATGAACGCGGACTCTTCCTGCTGGTTACCCCGACGGGCGGGAGGTGGTGGCGGCTGAAGTACCGGTTCGGCGGCAAGGAAAAGCTGCTGTCCCTGGGCACTTACCCCGACGTGAGCCTGAAGGCAGCACGCGAACGCCGGGATGACGCCCGCAAGCTGCTGGCCGATGGCATCGACCCCAGCGAGAACCGTAAGGCCACAAAGGCCGCGAGGCAGGATCGGTCGGCGAACAGCTTTGAGGTGGTGGCCCGTGAGTGGTACGCCAAGATGGCCCCGACCTGGGCCGAACACCACGGCGACCGCATCATCCGGCGATTCGAGCGGGATATCTTCCCTTGGATCGGCGGGCGGCCCATCGCCGAAGTGACCGCGCCGGAACTGCTGGCCGTGGTGCGGCGTATCGAAAACAGGGGGGCGCTGGAAACGGCGCACCGGGCATTGCAGAACTGTGGGCAGGTTTTCCGCTATGCGGTGGCAACGGGCCGTGCAGAACGCGATCCCACGGGCGATCTGAAAGGGGCGTTACCCCCGGTGAAGGAGAGGCACTTCGCGGCGGTGACCGAACCTGCTGAAGTCGCCAGAGTGCTGCGGGCACTGGACGGCTATGAAGGCACCTTCACGGTGGCCTGTGCCCTGCGCCTAGCCCCGCTGGTGTTCGTGCGCCCCGGCGAACTGCGCAAGGCCGAATGGAAGGACATCGACCTGGACGCGGCGGAATGGCGCTACACCGTCACCAAGACCGACACCCCCCATATCGTCCCCCTATCCACCCAAGCGGTGGGCATCCTGCGCGAGCTTTACGCCCTGACCGGACGCGGGCGCTACGTTTTTCCGGGGGCGCGCAGCAACGGGCGGCCCATGAGCGATAACGCCATCCTGGCGGCCATGCGGCGCATGGGAATTCCGAAGGAAGAAATGAGCGGACACGGTTTCCGAGCTATGGCCCGCACCATCCTGGATGAAGTACTCGGCTTCCGGCCCGACTTCATCGAACACCAGTTAGCCCACGCCGTGAAGGACCCGAACGGTCGCGCCTATAACCGGACGGCTCACCTTGGGGAACGGCGGAAGATGATGCAAGCCTGGGCGGACTACCTGGACAAGCTGAAGGCCGGGGCGGACGTAGTGCCGTTCAACCGGGCGGCTCTAGATAGGGGTGAATGAATGGGCGGACATCATCGACGACATGGCAAGGGCCGACAGCAAGGTGACGCCGATCAGGAGGGCGGCGGCATGACATGGCTCCTCCCTCCCGCCGATATCCAGACATGGCTCCTCTCCCCCGCCGATATCCTGGAGTGTACGGACCGTGAGCTTGGAATGCGGCTGTTGGCCGCTTTCATTTCACATGAGGCCTATGTCCTAGGACTTCCGATAGACCAAATTCCCGTTGAATTCGCAAAGCGGGTCGTTCTACATATCCCGACTCTCGAAGCGGATACCGCACGAGATGCCGCCGTGGAAAAGGCATTGCACAAGGCCGCGAGCGGGGATTACGAGGCGGCGGGCCGGATATTCCGGGGACACATGATGTCTCGTGCTGAGCAGATCAAATTCATCCCCCTCGGCATGAAATTTTCACGCGGTCGCAAGAAGGGGGCGGGGGGGCCAATTCGTAAGGCTGTTGCCAAGCTGCTGAAAGCGAACCCATCCATGAAGAATCCCCAACTGTGGGAAGCGATCAAAGCCAAGCCGCCTAAGGGCTGGGGCGCATTAGAGAATCGACTTGGAAAGTATCTCGAAGGCCCAGGGAACGCGAGTATGTCCTACCAGCGTTTCTGCAATGTCTGTAGCGAGGAGAGGAAGAAAATCACGGGTTAGCGCACCCGTGAAAACGCTTAGGCAGGATGCGCCCGTCCAAACTTGCATTTGGAGGCGCAAACATGAACTACCAGCTTCCCGAAACCGGCTTTCTGCGCCTGAAGCAGATTGTCGGCGACCCCAAGACCGGGATTCCCCCGATCATCCCCATCAAGAAGACGACGTGGTGGGCCGGCGTCAAATCCGGGCGCTACCCCAAGCCGATCAAGCTGTCCCCGCGCGTGACGGTGTGGCGTGTCGAGGACATTCGCCGTCTGATCGAGACGGCAGGAAGGGGGTGAGCCATGGCCGCAAAAGGAAACGCCCCTGGGCAAGAGGGGCGCGGAAAAGCCGCCTTTGCGGCCATGAGAGGTACGGCGGAGTATACCAGATTCCCCACCGACGCGCGCGGCATCCCCATCCTCGATGCGGCGGGCCTGGATGTCCTGCGGGCCTGGCGCTACTTCAACGCGACCCCCGGTAACCTGCCCGCCATCGTGGCGGCGCTGCTGGTGGTGGCCTGGGCAGTGCTGAAGGGGCGGCGGCCATGAGGACAGACATCGACCGCATCCGCGATGCCCTGCGATTCATCGACGCCAGCGACCGCGACACATGGCTACGCATGGGCATGGCGATCAAGTCCGAGCTTGGCGACACAGGCTTTGGCATGTGGGAAGCGTGGAGCATGCAAGCCGAATCCTTCAACGCCAAGGATGCGCGGGACGTATGGAAAAGCATACGGCCGGAAGGCGGGGTGACCATCGGGTCGCTGCTCTACGAAGCCAAGGCGAACGGTTGGCGCGATGATGGGGTGTACCAGAAGCCGACGCCCGAAGAGCTTGCCAAGCGGCAGCGTGATGCGGCGGAACGGGCCGCGCAAGAGGAAGCCAAGATAGCCCGCGTGCGCGCCGACACGGCATCGAGGGCGGCGGCGATCTGGAAGGATGCACTGCCGGCGCGCGAGGATCATCCCTACCTTGCCCGCAAGCAGGTTCCCCCTGTGGCGACCCTGCGAGAGATCGACGCGGGCAAGGCGGCGGCGATCCTGGGCTATGCGCCCGAATCCAAGGAAGGGCCCCTGACCGGGCGTCTGTTGGTGGTACCAGTCAAGCAGGGCGACGACCTGTCGACGCTGGAACTGATCGACGAGGCCGGCAGGAAGGCCGCACTGTATGGACACGGTACCAAGGCGGGCGGGTATTGGGCAACCCAAAAGCTGCCCGATGGTGACGGCGCGGGCCTGACCCTGCTGATCGGCGAAGGCGTGGCGACCGCGCTATCCGGCAAGGAAGCCAGCGGGCACCCTGCCGTTGCGGCGCTGTCATCGGGCAACCTGCCGGCGGTGGCGAAAGCCATGCGCGAACGCTACCCGGCGGCGGCGCTGGTGATCCTGGCCGATCTGGTGAAGGCGACCGGCGCACCTGACCCCCATGCGACCAAGGCGGCCAAAGCGGCCGGCGGTGTGGTGGCAGTGCCAGACTTCGGCCCCGATCGGCCCGAGGGCGCAACGGACTTCAACGACATGGCGGCGCACCTGGGGCTAGATGCCGTGACACGCACCATAGCGCGCGCGGTCGCATCTGCGGGGGTGGATACCGGCGCTGGCACCGGGACTGTATGCGGTTCTGATGACTGGCCGGAACCGCAACCGCTTCCCGATGGCCTGCCCTCCGTGGAGCCGTTCGACATGGACCTAATGCCCGACACCCTGCGCCCATGGGTGGCCGACATCTGCGAGCGTGTGCAGTGCCCGCCCGATTATGTCGCGGCGGCGGTCATGGCCGGGCTGGGATCCATCATCGGGCGCAAGGTGGGCATCCGCCCCCAAGCCCGCACCGACTGGACGGAGACCCCCAACATGTGGGCCCTGGTTGTGGGGCGGCCTGGCGTGCTGAAGTCGCCGGCGATGGAAGCGGCGCTAGCACCCATCAAGCGGTTAGAGGCCAAGGCCAATGAGTCCTATCAGGGCGAGGCAGAGAGTTACGCACGCGCGGCCAGGCTGGCCAAGCTGCGGGCCGAGGAGGGCGAAAAAGCCGCGCGTAAGCTGCTGGCCAAGACGCCTGATGCAGACGTATCCGCCTACCTGGTGGGAGATGAGCCAGAACCCCCGGTCCTGCGCCGATTCATCGCGGTGGACAGCAACGCGGCCAGCCTTGGCGAGCTGCATCGCCAGAACCCGAACGGGTTGCTGGTGCATCGGGATGAAATGGTCTCTCTGCTCAAGAGCCTGGACCGGGAAGACCAAGCTGAGGCGCGAGGCTTCTACCTGACCGGTTGGAACGGCAATTCCGCCTACACCTTCGACCGCATCGGGCGCGGCTTGCATCTGCGCATACCCGCCGTGTGTCTGTCGCTGCTGGGGGCTACGCAACCCGGACGCATCGCCGAATACATCCGCCAAGCGGTCAAGGGCGGCGCGGGCGATGACGGCCTCATCCAGCGTTTCGGCCTGCTGGTGTGGCCAGACACCGGCGGCGACTGGCGCAATGTGGACCGATGGCCGGATGGCGACGCCAAGCGCACGGCCTTCGAGGTGTTCGAGCGCCTGGACACCCTGGACCCCGAGACCATCGGCGCGCAACGGGACACCGACATGGACGGCAGGCCCGATGGACTGCCATACCTGCGCTTCGATGCCGGCGGCCTGGGCCTGTTCCTGGAATGGCGCACCGACCTGGAAGCCCGCTTACGCGGTGGCGATCTTCACCCGGCGATAGAGTCGCACCTGGCCAAGTATCGGAAGCTGGTCCCCGGCCTGGCGCTGGTGTTGCACCTGGCCGGCGGTGGCACCGGGCCGGTATCGGAACGGTCCACCCTGCAGGCATTGGCCTGGGCCGAGTACCTGGAGACCCATGCCCAGCGGGCCTATGCCAGCGTCACCATGCCCGAGGTCGGAGCGGCAAAGGCGATCATCGCCCGCATCCGCAAGGGCGATCTGCCACTGGCGTTTGCAAGCTGGCAGATATGGCGGCAGGGATGGGCGATGCTATCCGACCGGGCGCAAGTCGCCGACGCCCTGGGCCTGCTGGTGGACCTGGGTTGGCTGTCGGTCACGAAAACCGACACCGGCGGTCGGCCTGGCACGGTGTATGTGGTGAACCCGAGGGGGCTGGCATGAAGGGATACCTGGCCAGACTGAGGGCACACGATTTTGAAAAACGCCTACCAAAGGACCTGCAAAAACTGCAAAAACCCCCTTTTGACAGTTTTTGCAGTACCCAAGGTAGGCACTTTCCGGAAACGCATCCCCCCGCCGCCCTGGCGACCGCCCATCGCTGGTGGGTGATCCACTACGCCGACCGCGATCCCGTGGAGGTGGCCTGCTTCCCTGGGGCGACCCATGCCGAGATCATGGCGCGGCACCCGGACGCCATCGCGGCGCAACCCATCACACCCACGCCCAGGCAACCGGCATCCCCCTTGAGCGCCGAGGACGAGGCGGCAATCCGGGCATGGCTGGCGGCGATCGATGAGACCGACCCCGAGGCCGTCGCCGACGTGATCGAGCGCTGCCGGCAGGATCAGGACGCGCGCGACTACTACACCTGGCAGGCGCGTATGTGGGAAATACCGGGACATGCAGCGGGACACGCCTGCCATTCATAGCGCCTGGTGCGCAAAATAGCGCAAAGCCGACGGCATTCCAGAATCGCCTATGGCGGATTTTGCTCCCTCTGTGGCTATATCGGTATGGGCGGGGGCGAGATGAACCCCCTATTTTACAGTTTTCGCAGTACCCAAGGTAGGCACTTTCTGCAAACGCACACCCCCGGCGACCAGCCTATCGCTGGTGGCGGCTGCACGGCGCCCCCCCTGCCGCAGAGTCGAGCCGCAAACGCGCGACCCCCTTGACCGCAGAATAGTCGTTACCAGTCAATGTGTTACGTGTTGGTTACGGGGGTTTCTGCCGAGCCCCCCGCCGACCTGGCGTGCGAGCGCTTCGCCGTTCGCCGTGACGCGGTGGCCTGCGTGCTGATCCGCTTCCCCGACGCGGTGGCCGAGACCTACGACCGCACCGGGCGGAGAGTGCAGTGATGCCGAGCGGACTACAGGCGCTGACCTTGCGCCTACCCAAGGACCTGCACCGGGCGCTACGAGTGCAAGCCGCCATGGAGGGGCGATCTGTATCGTCCATCATCCAAGACCTGGTGCGGGCGCACCTGGCGGAGGGGCAGGCGTCCCACCCGGCGGGCGATGAGGCCGGGGGTAGCGCACCCACCTAGCGCACCGACGCGCCAGGGGGGGGTAGCGCACCCGGCGGACCCATCCACCCGGCAAACGGGGGCAACAATCAACGACGGGGGGTAACTATGGGGGTATGTGCGCAACCATACTCCCGTGAAGCCTAGCATCCATGCGGCTTTCTGCCTGTTATTCGGTTGACGCCGCCTCAAAACCCCAACCGTTCTCGGTTGGGGTTTTTTCTTGCGGGCTCCCGCGTGTTGTTGGGGGTTCCTGCGGAAGCCTGCGGACTTCGCCAACCACCCAAATTGCCCGTTCCGGGCCACACTCCACTCTCTCCTGGCCATTCCTCGCTCCGACCTCGCTCCCTGAAACCGGCCCGAAGTCCGCAAGGGTCACAAGTCAGTGCCATACAGATCAAGGGGTTACGCGCGGACGAATCAAGCGGTTGGATTGCAGCATCGGGTGGCGAAGGAAACGCTCCCGTTGCGTTTCGTCGGTAGTTATCGAGCACTACCGACACATTGCCGCGCGGAAGTACGTGCCTAGATGGTGGCCAGAACAAGAAACACCTTGTCAGGACAATGTCCGGACGCCTACAATAAGGGCATCCAAGATCAGTCCGGAGGGGCACCATGAGCACTCTGAATCTTTCCAAGACCGAACGCATCGACGTTCGTGCCAGCACGCCGGTCAAGCAACTGCTGCAGGAAGCCGCACGCGCCTGCCACAAGAACGTCAGTGAGTTCCTGCTCGACGCGGGCGTGACGGCGGCCGCGCAGACTTTGGCGGATCGTCGCCAGTTCGTGCTCGACGAGACGCAGTGGCAGGCCTTCCAGGAGGCGCTGGATCGGCCAGTCCAGAGCAAGCCTCGCCTGAAAAAGTTGCTGCGTGAACCCGGGGTGCTCGGTTGAGTGATGCCTACGCACCCGTTCGCAAGCTCCTTGCCACGGATCAGGTCGATGCTTTCGACTGCGGCCAGGCTGCGCTGAACCAGTTCCTGCAGCGCTATGCCCTCGTCAATCAGAAGGCAAACAGTGCGCAGACCTACGTCTGCTGCCAGGGCGATGTAGTGGTCGGCTTCTACAGCCTGGCGGTCGGCAGCGTCGATCCGGAGGTTGCGCCGTCGAGAGTAATGAAGGGGTTTGCGCGTCACCCGGTACCGGTCATGATCCTGGCGCGGCTCGCGGTGGACAAGGAGCATCAGCGTAAAGGTCTGGGCCAAGCCTTGCTCAAGGACGCCCTGCTGCGTACCGCACAGGCCGCCGACATCGCCGGGATTCGCTGCCTATTGGTCCATGCCAAAGACGATGCCGCGCGGCAGTGGTACGAATCGTGGGAATTCGAGCCCAGCCCGACTGATCCGTACCATCTGTTCCTGATGCTCAAGGATCTCAAGGGCATGTTGAGCTGAGGTGGCGTTGCCGCCTCAGAGCCCGACTCGTTCCCGCTGCTCATCCCACAGCGCTGGCGTGCACGGCAACGGGGTCAGGTCTTGCGTGCACGGCAACGGGGTCAGGTCTTGCACGGCAACGGGGTCAGGTCTTGCACGGCAACGGGGTCAGGTCTTGCAAAACCACATTCACCGTCTAAGCTGAACCCATGTCACGCCCCCTGAGAGTCGAGCTCGCCAGCGGTCTGTATCACGTCACCTCGCGCGGAGACGGTCGGGAGGATATCTACCTTTCCGACTCCGATGGGCTGGCCTGGCTGGACGTGCACAGAAAGGTGTGGCTGTACGAAAGTGCAGCAGGGCGATGGGGATGTTTTTTTGCAAGACCTGACCCTTGGCTCTTTGTGACCCTTGGCTCTTTGACCCTTGGCTCTTTGACCCTTGGCTCTTTCAAGACCTGACCCTTGGCTCTTTCCCCCGTACGTATTCCCGGCCGGCTACTGGACCATCGGCTACGGGAATCTGTGCGACCCGAAGCACCCGCCGATCACGGAAGGCGAGGCCGAGGCCTACCTTGCCCAGGATCTGAGAGTCGCGCTCGCCGCCACGTTGCGCTACTGCCCGGTGCTGGCCGTGGAGCCGGAGGGGCGGCTGGCGGCCATCGTGGACTTCACCTTCAACCTGGGGGCGGGGCGGCTGCAGACCTCGACGCTACGGCGGCGGGTCAACCAGCGGGACTGGTCAGCCGCCGCCGCTGAACTTCGCCGGTGGGTCTTCGGGGGCGGGAATGTACTTTCCGGGCTCGTGGCGCGCCGCGAGGCGGAGGCATTGCTCATTTTCCGCAGGTGACACGTCACCAGTCGCCCCGCTTACCTCGCTTGACAGTCATAGCCTCCTTCATCCCGCAGATGCTTATGAAGTCGCAGACAGCGCATTGTCGGCTCCCCTCCCCACGGTCAGCAGGCCCCCTGTGGAAGTCACGATCACGTATGCGAGCCGCGGTCAAGGCCACGGTTTGTTTAGCCTGCTTGAGTGCGCGTGCGTCCAATGGCACGCGCAGTTCCGAGGCGGACTCATCATCCGCGTCCAGGTACCGGACCAATCCCTGCTCAGGCTGGTACTCGAGTTCCTTCTTGGCAGCCACTGCGTAGAGGGAGACCTGCAGCTTCATCTCCTCCTCATCGAGCCTCTGATGCTTGTCCGAATCCGGATCGCCGGACTTGAAATCGATCAAGGTGACCCGAGGCGGGTCGTCCTGCCGCACGATATCGATTGCACCGGAAACGAGTGCGCCTCCGTTTCCATCCTCATACTCGATCAGCGTCTCGAATTCCTTCTCAGGCTCGAAGGTCAGTCTCCCTAGCTCGCTCGCATATCGCTGGACGTAGTCGGCCACGATCTTCAATCCCTTGGCCCTCATGTTGTCGGCCGGCTCTCCAGTCGTGTACCGGAGATAGAAGAGCCCCTGATCCAGCAGCCTTTGGATCTCGTTTTCGAGGCGCTTGCGGTCCGTCGCCAATTCCGCCCACTTCTTCGGTTCGGCGTGGACTGCCCGCATCAAGTTATGTACGCCACGTCCGTAACCGAAGGCCTGATCGATCGTCGGCGCAAAGCCGAGCACCTTGCGCAGATAGAAGTCATGCGGGCACTCGATGTAGTAGCGCAGATCGGAGAACGATGTGCTCAACCTGACGTCGCGACGGTGCTCCTTGGGCGCATACCTCAGCGCGTCAAGCAGCTCGTCGGACGATGACGTGACCATCCCGCCGATCTCGTTGACGAGAGGGCGAAGTTCCTTGATGAACTTCGACGTTCTGCTCCCGGAGTGGCTAATGAAGAGGAAGCGCTCCGCACGGGTCATGGCGACGTACATGAGACGCCGCTCGCCATCGTGGTTCCTGTTGTCTGCAAGGCCGGCGACATCGATCTTCTTCGCGACGGAACCGTCCAGAGGCAACTCGGGGATCCTGGAGGCGTAGCTGCTAGGAAAACGCTGGGCGTTGACGTCTGCAAGGAACACGGCCGGGAACTCAAGCCCTTTGACGGCATGAATGGTGCTGATGGTGACCGCATCGGGCCTGACCATGAGGGGTTGCTCCTCAACCCTTCCCTCCTCGGATCCGTACTGGCAGAGGCCGATGACCTGCCACGAATAGTCCTTCGCGCTGGTCCAGCCGGGCGTCTCGATCCCCGTGATCAACGAGCTGAGCGCTCCCAGATGAAAAAGCGCGGCCTGACCCCGGCCGGAATCGGTGTCCCAAGCATCGACTTCAGCTTCCGATAGCAGGAGGTGGAACAGCTGCTGAGGAAATACCCGCCGCAGCACGTTGCGGGATTCCAGAAAGGCGCGAAGCTTCGGCGTGCGGAATACGGCGGCCTCTCCTGAGCCGAGGGGCACGCCGTCGGCGATACGGCGCCGGAGAGCGCGCGCGGCCATCAAGACGCGATCCTCGGCGTCCCGGTCAAAGGGCAGGCCGGTCTGGCGTAGCGCTCTCGCCGCCTCGCGTAGCACCGTCTCAGGCTTCGGGGCGCAACCAAGCACGGAATCGATCCGCTTCGGCAGGCTCTTCGGATTGATCTCCGAGCCGATGAACGCCTGGCAACCCGCCGAGATGGCCAGCGCAGCCACGAAGAACAGGATCTCCGGTTGGGAAAAGAGGTCAGGGCCGGCCCGGACCACGCACGGAATTCCTGAAGCCTCAAGCGCCCGCATATAGGTGCGGACGTCCGTGGAAGAGCGGACCAGGACGGCCACGTCCGAAAGCGTGAGTCCCCGGTGGGAGCCGTCCTTCTTGTCGTGCAGAGCGCCCTCCGCCTCGGAAGGAACCAGGATGCGGACGGCCTCCGCGATCCAGCGGGCCTCCTGTGTCCGATCGTCAAAGCTGACCAGTGCAAGGTGAGACTGGTGCTGATCCTTTCGTGTCCTATTTCCCGGCTTCATGGCCGGGGTCTTCATCGTCCTGACGGGTGAGATGGTTGCGGCCCACTTGTTTGCGAGCGAAATGATTCGCGGCGTCGATCGGAAATTCTCCTGAAGATCGACGACCTGCGCGTCCTTGGACTTCGAGAACAGCTCCCACAGCTCGGCGATGATCTCCACCTTGGCGCCGCGAAAGCCGTAGATCGACTGCCGGTGGTCACCCACCGCCGTCAGGCGCCCGCTTGATTCCACCATAAGGTCGATCAATCTCCGTTGCACCGGGTTGATGTCCTGCACCTCGTCGACGACAAGGTGGATCCGACGCTCGGTGACCTCCTTCCGCCGTTTTGCATCAGACCTGAGCCTACGGAGGAATTCGGTCTGCGATGTGCTGAAATCGAGGAAGCGCCGGCACCGAAGATAGGCATAGTAGCGTGCAGCCGCCCGCGCGAAGGCCGCCGCTTCGGGCGTGTCGCCGACATCGGTCAGCAATCGCGCCGCCTTGCACCATTCACTCTCCGGTTCCCCCAGTTCGGCCGGCGGATGAATGGAGGGCAGATCGACCTCGAAGCAGTCGTTCTCGTGGAGCTGGTCGTAGACCTGGACGAAGTTTTCGAGCGTCGCGTACTGCCCCTTGCCGGTCGCCTCCTTGAGCGACTTCAGGCCAAGCAGACCGTTAAAGCCGCGCAGGATCAACGCCGCACGCGCTCCTTCGTCCAGGATGTCGTAGTTGTGATAGTCGTCCGGCCAGTACTCCCTGATCTTCGCCAGACAGTAGCCGTGGATCGTCCCTACGTACATTCCGCCCAGGGACACCTCCTCACCAGCGGGCGTGATCGCTTCCAGCCAGCTGCGGATGCGAAACTTCATTTCCTCGGCAGCACGCTCAGTGAAGGTGAACGCCACGATCGCGTCTTTGGGCACGCCCTCGATGCCAACCCACCATGCGATGCGCCTTGCCATGACCTCGGTCTTCCCCGACCCTGCGCCGGCCACCACCAGGACATGGCGCTTTGAAGAGGTGACCGCGCGGTCTTGGGCGTCCGTCAGGTCCTTCCGAAGGACCGAGGCGATCTGCTCGCGATTCATGATTCCCCTTGGTCATTTGGCTCGCGTCCTATGGCGCTCGTCTTGTATCGCGTGCGAGCACCATCTTCCCGCAACCGAACGATCTCCGACCGTATTCGGTCGATGACCGATGCGAGATCATGTTCCACCTCGTGCTCCCAGTAGCGCAGCACTGTCCAACCGAGCTTTGCGAGAGCGGCTTCCACCTCCCGGTCGCGCATCCGATTACGGGCGATCTTCTCCGACCAGAACGTCGCGTTGGTCGCCGGCGCCTTGTAGTGCCCCTCGCAGCCGTGCCAGAAGCAGCCATCCACGAACACTGCGATCCTGCACCCCACGAAAGCCAGATCCGGCCGCCCCGGAATGTCGGGACGCACCCGGTAACGCAATCCGGCTTGCCAGAGAGCGCGTCGCAAGGCCATCTCGGGCCCGGTGTCGGCACCGCGCACGCGCGCCATTTGTTCCGACTTTGTCAACGGGCCGGATTTGCGCTTTCTGCTTCGTAGCATCGCATCGACTTTGCGACCTGTGATCGGACCTGCGGTGCACATTGTCTTTACATCAGCATTACATTTCGCTAGGATGTCACTTATGCTCACGAGGGTCAATCAATGGGGGATGTCGAGCGCAAGACCGAAACAGTGAACCTGCGTCTGTCTCCGATGATGAAGGAATTGCTGCGTATCGCAGCGGAGCGGGAGCATCGGACACTGTCAAACATGATCGAGGCGCTCGTGCTTGACTATTGCGAAAGCAAGGGGATAGCCGCGGCGCAGGGCCGGAAAGTCCTTCCACGGGTAACGAGGAGATCCATCGCCAAAAAGAAGGGATGATCCATAGGCGGCCCTAATGATGAAGAGAAAATCCAACGTACTAATGGCCGTAGATCTGTTCTCAGGCTGCGGCGGATTGACCCAAGGCCTCAAGGATGCCGGCTTCGCCGTTGGCGCTGCCGTCGAGATCGATACGCTTGCTGCGGAAACGTATGCGGCCAACCATCCAGATGTAAAGCTGTTCAATGCCGACATAAGGAGTATCTCGGCATCCGAGATCATGGAGGCCTGCAGCGTCGTGAAGGGCGAACTCGATCTGCTCGCTGGTTGCCCGCCGTGTCAGGGCTTCTCCCGCATCCGACTCAACAACAAGAAGGAGCGGATGGACGACCCGCGCAACCGGCTTATTGACGAGGTCCTCCGACTGATCGGCGAACTGCAACCCAAGGCCGTCATGCTGGAGAACGTTCCCAACCTCGCCCGCTATACCCGCTACCTGAACTTCAAGAGGGAGCTGCGCAAACTCGGTTACGACGTCGTCGACAAAGTGCTTGATGTGGCCGACTTCGGGGTTCCCCAGCGCCGTAAGCGGCTTGTTGTCCTTGCATCGAGGCTTGGGCAGATATCCCATCCGGCGCCGGTCGATAAGCGGAAGACGGTCAGAGATGCGATCGCAACGCTGCCGGCGGATATCGTCCACAACGACCCCCTGCACAATCTTGGCGAGCGGCGCAGCGAACGAGTCCGCCAGCTGATCAGAGCCATCCCCAAGGACGGCGGCAGCAGAACGGCGCTTTCCACAGGCCTGACGCTCAAGTGCCATGAAAAGAAGGACGGCTTCTATGACGTCTATGGCCGAATGAAATGGGACGACGTCTCGCCCACCATCACCGGGGGCTGCATCAACCCGTCCAAGGGTCGGTTCTTGCATCCGACGGAAGACCGCGCCATCACGCTCCGGGAGGCGGCTCTCCTGCAGAGTTTTCCGCCTAACTATGTCTTCTCACTGCGCCGAGGCAAGTATGCCGCGGCTGAGATGATTGGAAACGCGCTTCCGCCCGTCTTTTCACGCATGCAGGCGGAGGTGATCCGAAAGCACTTGCGCGCACGTTGACGAGTGCCGTACGTGGTTAGAGCTTTCACGATTCACTTACCGCACATTGCCACGAGACATACTCCACCCCGCCGACAAAGCCTCCGCCTGCGCGAGCACCGTCTGCACCGCCGCGTCCCGGAGATCCGGCGGATAACCGTACTTGCGCAGGATGCGCTTGACGAGGACCCGCATCCGGGCGTGCGCCGAGTCACGGTGCGCCCAATCGACCGAGACGTTCTCCTTGTAGTATCCCGGATGCTTATATCGATAAGCGACGTTTTCCGTTATTCCTCGCCCGCGATGTTTTGCAAGCATTGGTCGCCGAGTTGAAGGCGGAGAACGTGGTTGCGCCCCGAGTGATCAAGAGGAGCGCACGAGTCATGATGATCGCCTTGCACAAGCAAGCACGCACGACGCCGGCGGTTCGCGCCGAGATCGCGGCGAGCCGGGAACCGGTCGCGGCGCTGGCGCGACGCTACAACGTCACCGAGGCCACCATCCGCAAGTGGCGCGCGCGCGACGACTTCCACGACCGTTCGCACACCGCCCACCACCTGCAAACCCGGCTCACGCCCGCCCAGGAGGCAATCGCCGTCTACCTGCGCCGCAACTTGCTGTTGTCCCTGGATGACCTGTTGGCCGTGATGCGCGAGTTTGTCTGCCCGAGCGTGTCGCGTTCCGGCCTGGACCGCTGTCTGCGCCGGCACGGGGTGGGCAATCTGCGCAACCTCATGCCGCCCCCCGAGAAGGCCGCTCACAAGCCGTTCAAGGCCTACCCGCCGGGCTACCTGCACATGGATGTCAAATACCTGCCGCAGATGGCCGACGAGAGCGGTCGCAGCTATCTGTTCGTGGCCATCGACCGCGCCACGCGCTGGGTGTACATCGCTATCCACCCCAACAAGAGCGCCGCCTCGGCCCGCGCCTTCCTCAAGGCGCTGGCCAAGGCCTGCCCGATCAAGATCACCAAGCTGCTGACTGACAACGGCAAGGAGTTCACCGACCGGCTGTTTGGCGCCAGGGGCCGTAAGCCCAGCGGCGAGCACGAGTTCGACCAGCTCTGCCAGGCTCTGGGCATCGAGCATCGTCTGACCAAGCCTAAGACGCCGCAGACCAACGGCATGGTGGAACGCTTCAATGGCCGCATC
>Ga0209207_1000968_pt1 | contig 14724 bp, 10 predicted proteins | sample SaghotsprinmetaG_FD_184140 | JGI IMG/M metagenome (GOLD analysis project Ga0209207, IMG submission 184140) | Hot spring microbial communities from South Africa to study Microbial Dark Matter (Phase II) - Sagole hot spring metaG (SPAdes) (version 3) | ecosystem: Environmental > Aquatic > Thermal...
CACGCAATACACCGCTGACGACTTCCTGAAGCAAATCGCGTTCTGGGGTATCGACAGGAGTTTCGCCTTTGTTGCCGAGCCCCAGACCAACGGCGTGGCCGAGCGCTTCAACCGGACGCTGAAGGAGCAGGTCATCCACGCTCGCCTCTTGCGCAACCTCGAAGAGGTCAGGCAGGTCGTCACCGAGTTCAAGGATCGCTACAATCGTCATTGGCGTCTCGAGAAACTGGGCTTCATGTCGCCCCTCGAAGCTCGGCAGTCTCATGCCATCCAAAAGGCCGCATGAACTGCAAATCTGTGCCCAATCAATTGCGGGCGGTACAGCGCAGTTTCGCCTGCTCTACCGGCAGTTTCGCGATGCGAAAGCGGAGCTTTCCGGCGGGGCCCGCGACTCGGACGAGGAGGTTCCACCCCGCGATTGACCCGGATTGCCCCGGCTGGGCGTTCAGCCCAGGCGGGTACGCTGCGCCTGCACCTTCTCCAGGGTGGCGCTGAACTCGGCCAGGCGCCGGCGCTCCTGATCGACCACGGCTGCGGGGGCCTTGTCGACGAAGCTGGGGTTGGCGAGCTTGACCTGGGCCTTGGCGATTTCGCCGGACAGGCGGGCGATCTCCTTCTCCAGACGCGCGATCTCTGCGCCACGATCGACCTCGATGTGCAGCATCAAGCGCCATGCCCCCACCACCGAAACCGGTGCGTCGCTTTCCGGCAGGGGGTGGACCGCCTTCACCTCGCTCAGGCGGGCGAGCATGGCGAGATAGGGGGCAAAGCGCGCCACCTGCTCCGGATCGCCCTCGACATACAAGGGCGCTTTTTGCGCGGGCGGCACGTTCATCTCGCCGCGCAGGTTGCGGCAGGCATTGACCAGCGCCTTGAGCATCTCCATCTCGGCCATGGCGACCGGGTCGGCGCGCTCGGGGCGCGACTCCGGATAGGCCGCGAGCATGACGCTGGGGCCCGATTTGCCGGCCAGCGGCGCCACGCTCTGCCAAAGCTCCTCGGTGATGAAAGGGATGATCGGGTGCGCCAAACGCAGAACCTCTTCCAGCACGCCGAGCAGGGTATGGCGGGTATGCGCCCGCACCGCAGGCGACGGGTCGGCGAGCTGCGCCTTGGCAAGCTCCAGGTACCAGTCGCAATACTCGTCCCAGACGAATTCATAGATTGCCCGCGCCACCTGGTCGAAACGGTAGCTGGCGTAGCCCTCGCGCACCGCCGCCACAGCCTGGTCCAGGCGCGCAAGAATCCAGCGGTCCACGAAGGATGGATTCCCCTCGCCCTCCGGGAGAGGGGGAAGGGGCGAGGGAAGCGGGTTCGCATCCGCCGCGTCTCCATCCCCGGCGCCCCCCCCGGCGCGGGAAGGGGGCATGTTCATGAGCACGAAACGGCTGGCGTTCCACAGCTTGTTGCAGAAGTTGCGGTAGCCCTCGCAGCGGGCGAGGTCGAACTTGATGTCACGGCCGTGGCTGGCGAGGCTGGCGAATGTGAAGCGCAGTGCGTCGGTGCCGAAGCTGGGAATGCCCTCCGCAAACTCCTTGCGGGTCGCCTTTTCGATGCTCTCGGCCTGTTTCGGGTTCATCAGACCCTGGGTGCGCTTGTTCACCAGGGCATCGAGTTCGATGCCGTCGATGAGATCGATGGGGTCGAGGATGTTGCCCTTCGACTTGCTCATCTTGTTGCCGTGCGCATCCCGCACGAGGCCGGTGACATACACCTCCCTGAACGGCACGCGGCCGGTGAAGTGCAGGGTCATCATGACCATGCGCGCCACCCAGAAGAAGATGATGTCGAAGCCGGTGACCAGCACCGAGGTGGGCAGATAATGCCTCATCTCCCAGGTGTCCTCCGGCCAGCCCAGGGTGGAGAAGGGCCACAGCGCGCTGGAGAACCAGGTGTCGAGCACGTCTTCGTCCTGGATGAGCGAGACGTGCGGCTTGAGACGCGCGGCGTAGGCGGGATTGCTCCGTATCTCGGCTTCGCTGCGGCCGACATAGATGTTGCCGTCCTCGTCGTACCAAGCCGGGATGCGGTGCCCCCACCACAGCTGGCGGGAAATGCACCAGTCCTGGATGTTTTCCAGCCACTGCCGGTAGGTGGTGGTCCAGTTTTCCGGCACGAAGCGCAGTTCGCCGCTGTCGACCGCGCCGAGCGCCCGCTTCGCCAGCCCTTCCATGCTCATGAACCACTGGTCGGTGAGCATCGGCTCGATGACTGCATGGGTGCGGTCGCCGCGCGGAATCATCAGCTTGTGCGGCTTGGCGGAGACCAGCAAACCCATGGCCTGCAGCTCGTCGAGGATCTTCTGGCGCGCGACATAGCGGTCCAGGCCCTGGTACTCGGCCGGGGCGAACTCGTTCATGCGGGCGTCCAGGGTCAGGACATTGATGGCGGAGAGCTTGTGTCGGATTCCGACCTGCCAATCGTTGAAGTCGTGCGCCGGGGTAATCTTCACCACACCGGTGCCGAATTCCCGATCCACATAGTCGTCGGCGATGATCGGGATGCTGCGCTCGGCAATCGGCAAGCGCACGGTCTTGCCGACCAGATGCGCATAGCGCTCGTCGGCCGGATTCACCGCCACGGCGGTGTCGCCAAGCAGGGTCTCGGGCCGGGTGGTGGCGACGGTGAGGACGCCCGAGCCGTCTTCGAGCGGATAATGGATCTCCCAGATGAAGCCGTCTTCCTCGCTGCTCACGACTTCCAGATCGGATACTGCGGTCTGCAACACCGGGTCCCAGTTCACCAGACGCTTGCCGCGATAGATCAGCCCCTCCTCGTACAGCTTGACGAACACCTCGGTCACTGCGCGGGAAAGCCCCTCGTCCATGGTGAAGCGTTCCCGCTCCCAGTCCGGCGAGGCGCCCAGGCGGCGCATCTGGCGGGTGATGGTGGACCCGGAGCGCTCCTTCCATTCCCACACCTTTTCCAGGAATTTCTCCCGACCGAGGTCGTGGCGCGAAACTTTCTGCGCATCGAGCTGGCGTTCGACGACGATCTGGGTGGCAATGCCGGCATGATCGGTGCCCGGCTGCCAGAGGGTGTTCTCGCCCCGCATGCGGTGATAGCGGATCAGTCCGTCCATCAGCGTGTGCTGGAATGCGTGCCCCATGTGCAGTGTGCCGGTGACGTTGGGTGGCGGAAGCAGGATGCAATAGGGTTCGCGCCCTTCCGCCCGGCCCATGCCGAACCAGCCGGCCGCCTCCCAGCGGGCATACCAGCGTTTCTCGATGTCGTGCGGATCAAAGCTTTTGGCGAGTTCCATGTTCGGTTCAAAAAGGAGTGTGGTGTGGATGGGTGTGGTTTCTGGGCGTGCTACGAAAAGCCTGCGTAAGATCCGCGCCCACGGTGGGCGATTTTCCTTACCCCGACCCACTCACCCGGAGGGCGAGGGGAATTTCACCCTTCCCCCGCCGGGGGAAGGGCCGGGGATGAGGGAAAATCGCCTTCATGGCCGATTTCAACCGTGCTTTTGGGGATTATACCGGCTTGTCCGGCGGCCCCGCCGCGCGCTGCGCGGCATCGCGGGCGAGTTCGTCGCGCACCACGCGACGGATGAGTTCTTCCAGATGGATCTGCTGGCGGATGAACAAGTCGGACAGCCGGCGCTCCAGGCTGGCGGCAATGGCCTCGGCCAGCCGCTCGGATTCGGGCAGGAGCGCATCGAATGCGCGCCCGTCGGTCGCGGCGGCGGGAGGCGATGGTTCGACCGCAAGCTTGCCATGCGGCTCATCGGGCATCGCAGCCGCCGGCGCGACGATGTCGGTGAGCATGGGAAAATCATCCAACCCGACGGGACGCGCAGCGGTAAACCCCATCCGCTTGCCAAGCAGGGCATCGACCTGGGCGAGGATATCCTCCTCGGGCGGAGACGCACTCATTGCCCGGCTCCGGCGAGATCGACCTTGTCCAGCGCATAGCCGCGCGACTTGTAGAACTGCCAGCGGGCACGGCCACGCGCCTTGTCCGCCTCGTCGCGGCCGACCAATTCGATCAGACGCTCGAAACGGGCGAAACAGGCGGGCGGCTCCGGTTCGAGGTTGATCAGCACATCATGCGCCGGCATGGCCTCCGGGTCGGTGCCGATCAGCACCGGCGTTTCCGCCGCCAGCGGGTGGCCGCAGCGCACATGCGGCAGGAAGGCCAAGGGCGGGCGCGTCCACAGGGTCTGATCGAGATTCTGCGCGACGCTCGCGTCGCCGGTGTACAGCAGGGTGCGCTGGCCGGCTTGGAATGCCTTGGCGGCCAGCTTGCGCGCCGTGTCGAGCTTGTCCACGGCGTTGAAATAGAAGCTCACCCGGGTCATCGCCGGAATTCAGGCGCGCCGCAGGGCTTCGAGCACCGCCTCGCCCAGACCGGCCGGGCTTTGCGCCACCACCACACCGGCCTTTTCCAGGGCGGCGATCTTGTCTTCCGCCCGGCCCGAACCGCCGGCGATGATGGCCCCGGCATGCCCCATGCGCTTGCCGCGAGGTGCGGTGAGACCGGCGATGTAGGCCGCCACCGGCTTCGTCACATGCGCCCGGATGTACTCGGCCGCCGCTTCTTCCGCCGCGCCGCCGATCTCGCCGACCAGGAGGATCGCCTCGGTCTGGGCATCGGCCTCGAACATCGCCAGGCAATCGATGAAATCGAGCCCCTTGATCGGGTCGCCGCCGATTCCGACACAGGTCGACTGGCCTAGCCCCAGCCGGGTGGTCTGCCAAACCGCCTCGTAGGTCAGCGTTCCGGAGCGGGAAACAATGCCGACCTTGCCGGGTTGATGGATGAAGCCCGGCATGATGCCGATCTTGCACTCACCCGGGGTGATGACCCCGGGGCAGTTGGGGCCGATCAGGTTCGCGCCGTTGGCCCGGAGGGCGGCCTTGACGTTGATCATGTCGCGCACCGGGATGCCCTCGGTGATGCAGGCGATGACCCGGATGCCGGCATCGGCCGCTTCCAGGATGCCGTCCGCGGCGAATGCCGCCGGGACGTAGAGCATGCTGGCGTCCGCCCCGGTCTCGCGCACGGCCTCATCAACCGTATTGAACACCGGCAGGTTAAGGTGCGTCTGCCCCCCCTTGCCGGGGGTGACGCCGCCGACCATCCGGGTGCCATAGGCAATGGCCTGCTCGGAATGGAAGGTCCCCTGCTTGCCGGTAAAGCCCTGACAGATGACCTTGGTTTGCTTATTGATCAGGATGCTCATGGCTCATTCCTATGCCAAATGAATCCCCTTCCCCCGCGAGGGAAAGGTTGGGATGGGGGTGCGGCAAAGTCGCATAATGACACGTCGTAAACATAGCCAGGCGCCCTAACAGGCTGTTGAAAAACGACTGCGGTGGGCCATCGGCTGTGTTGCGCGGTGTGGGCTCCGGCCGCTTCACTTCACATCGGCTGCGCCGATGTGAGCCTTCGCCAAACGAAGTTTTAGCGTAAGCTAAAACTTCGTTTGCGCGCCCTCGCCGATCGATTTGAGATGGAGCTCCGGCATCACCTGAAGGTGAGCCTTCGCTGAAACTCGCTTCGCTCGTTTTCTCGGTCGCAGTACTCCGTGCGCCTTGCATCGGATCACCCTCGCGACGTTTTTCAACAGCCTGCCAAGCGGGCGCCACCCCCACCCTACCCTCCCCCTTCAGGAGAGGGACCGTACGAATCATGTTCATTGCCGCCTCCTTGCGCGGCCCGCACCGCGCGTTGCGCGGCATCGGTGAGATCGTCGGCGGCGAGGATCGCCAGGCCCGAATTGGCCAGCAGCGCGCGCCCCTGTTCCGCGTTGGTGCCTTCCAGCCTCACCACCACCGGCACCTTGACGCCCACCTCCTGCACGGCCTGGATAATGCCCTCGGCGATCAGGTCGCAGCGCACGATGCCGCCGAAGATGTTGATCAGCACAGCCTTCACGTTCGGGTCGGCAAGGATGATCTGGAAGGCCTGGGCCACCGATTGCGCGGTCGCCCCCCCGCCGACGTCGAGGAAGTTGGCCGGCTCGCCGCCGCAGAGCTGGATCAGGTCCATGGTCGCCATGGCCAGCCCCGCGCCGTTCACCATGCAGCCGATGTTGCCGGACAGGGCGATGTAATTGACGTTGTGACGGTGCGCCTCGGCCTCCTTGGGATCGATCTGGCTCATGTCGGCGAGCTCCGCCAGCGCCTTCTGGCGATAGAGCGCGTTGTCGTCGAGCCCCATCTTGCAGTCGAGCGGCAGGATGCGGCCGTCCGTGGTCACCACCAGCGGATTGATCTCCAAAAGCGCCAGATCGCGCTCGATGAACAGGCGGTATGCGGTCTTCACCAGTTTCACGAATGCGGCCACCTGATCGCCGGAAAGACCCAGGCCGAAGGCCAGATTGCGGCCCTGGTAATCCATCAGGCCGGTGACCGGATTCACGCTCTCGCGCAGGATCTTGTCCGGCGTAGCGCGCGCCACTTCCTCGATCTCCATGCCGCCGGCGGCGGAGGCCACCAGCCCGATCCGCTCGGCGGCGCGGTCGATGGTGATGGACAGATAGAGCTCGCGCGCGATCGGCAGGGTTTCCTCGATCAGCAGGGTATGCACGGTCTGGCCATCGGGCGCGTTCTGGTCGGTCACCAGCCGCTTTCCGAGCAGGTTTCGAGCCGTGCCCGCGAGTTCCTCGACCGAGCGGCAGAGCTTGACGCCGCCGGCCTTGCCGCGTCCGCCGGCGTGCACCTGGGCCTTGATCACCCAGACATCGCCCCCCAGCTCGGCCGCCGCCGCGGCGCACTGGTCCGCCGCCGAGACGGTCACGCCACGCGGCGTGGCGATGCCGTACTCGTTGAGCAGCGCCTTGGCCTGATATTCGTGCAGATTCATTTAAAGCCCACGTGTAACCAAAATTTTGATTGTACCGGCAACGCCCCGCAACCGAACCCATACCCACGAGGACAGGTAAGCGCTGGGTCACTTGAAATCCAGGCCGACCGGCCAGGGGTTGAAGACCTGAACCGGGAGGCCCGCAAAATCCTTGCTGTTGCGGGTAACCAGCACCAGGTCATGTTCCAGCGCCGTGGCCGCAAGCAGACTATCGATGGCCGGCAGAGGTCGCCCTGCTGCAGCGATCAGGCGCCCCCAGCGGTCGGCGACGGCCCCATCGACGTCAAGGATACGGCCGATGAAAAAACTTGGCAGATCGGTTTCCAGCCAATCAATCAACGACTGCCGACGCAGCGGATCAGCCACGGTCTCGATGCCTTTACGGATCTCGCCCAGGGTCAGCACGGAGAGGTACAGTGTAGTCGACGGTCGCTGCGAAAACCATGCAACCACGTCGGGGTCAGGCGTCTTGCGGCGCAATTCGGACAGCACATTGGTATCGATCAGGTAACTCAAAACCCCACCTCGCGGGTCAGGCTCCGGTCACGATCGAAGAGGATGTCCTCCGAGTCATAAAGCGGCGAGCGGCGCATGAAATCCACCAGAGAATCCTGCGCCTGCGACAGGCGGTCAAAGGTCTCCCGCGAAATCACGACCGCCACCGACTTGCCGTGCAGGGTAATGTCCTGGGGCTGACTCTGCGCACGTTTGACCAATTCGGACATCCGCGCCTTCGCATCCTGCATTTGCCATGTGCGCATCGCACCACCCTTTTTCTGACCAGTCTAGTCAGAGTTTAGCGGTGGCCGTATCCACCAGCAAGACTTCCCCCGCTTGCGCCTGGATGACGCATGGACCTAACAGGCTGTTGAAAAACGTCGCGAGGATGGCCCGATGCGAGGCGCACGGAGTACTGCGACCGAGAAAACGAGCGAAGCGAGTTTCAGCGAAGGCTCATATCGGCGCAGCCGATGTGAAGTGAAGCGGCCGGAGCCCACACCGCGCAACACAGCCGATGGCCCACCGCCGTCGTTTTTCAACAGCCTGCTACACCACTCAAGGAAATCACTTCTGATGGCCGCGACTCTCATTGAAGCGAATGCTCAAGCAGGATATCGTGAACCTTTGCCGGATCGAATGCCACATCCCAGCACCAAACGCCAAAGCCGCCCCGGGCATTCACCCCTTTCACCCACACGTCCAAGGCCGCCCGCTTCGCCCGATTCTGGTCTGAATCCTCACCCTTGATTTCCAGCACCAGGGTCTTGCCATTGGCCAGACGTATCAGGAAATCCGGCACGAAGCGCCGCTTGCTACCGTTCCACAGGTAATACACCTGGAACCCCAGGTGGTCGTTCTTGGCATAGGCCTGCACAAGGGCGCTCTTCTCCAGGGCATTCGCCGTGTAATGCTCCCAGGTACTGTCCACCATGACATGGCTGATCTGCGATTTGCGTGTCGATTCGCAAGGCTTCGTGGTGTACCAGGTGCGCATCTGGCTGGTGGACCCGATGGGGTATTCCTCGTCGAATACTGGCTCCATGCGCTCGGTGTTTTGTTCGCGGATGTATCGCAGCAGGTGCTGGATGATGGCGTCGATATTGAGGCCGATCAGGATGCGCCGACGCAAGGGGTCTTGATGAAACAGCGAGGGGATGTCGAGCCGGTCCGAAGCGATGTACTGCTCCACCAGCCGGATCAACTGATAGGTCAGATACGCCTTGCCACCCTGAAAGCGTCCGGCCATCTCGGTGTAGGCCTTCTGTGCCGCCACGAAGATCAGGCGTTGCAAACGGAACGCCTCGGGCATCTGTTCCAGATCGATGGCGACGGCCTGGTCGAGATGAGTGGCACCGCCCAGGGCCGGCGCCAGTTCGGCGCTGACATGGGTTTGCGCGGGATCGAGTTTCAGCGTCTCCACCTTCGACCAGTCCACCGCCAGCTCAGGACGCACCACGCAGTCCACCCGCAGCACATTGGGCCAGCGGATTTCCAGAGGATTGCGCTCCTTCAGGGCCTCGATCTGCGTGCTGGGCTTGGGCGGCGGTGGCGGTTCGCCGCCTTCGCCGACATCCTGGAAGATGGACAGCGGCACGCCGAATACATTCACGTATTCGGCCTTGTACAGTTCCCGCACCACGCCGTCGGGGCAGGGCGCCGGTTCCCGGTCGTAGGCCACGCGCCGCAGGCCCCGGCCGATCACCTGTTCGCACAGCAGCTGTGAGGTGAAGGCCCGCAGGCCCATGATGTGGGTGACGTTCTTGGCGTCCCAGCCCTCCGACAGCATGGCTACCGAAATGACGTTCTGGAGGTCCTGGCCCGCCGCGCCGCGCCTGCCGACGTTGTCGACGATCTCCCGCAGCAGTTCTTCCTTCTTGAGGGCCAGCAACTCGGTCTTGCGCGTCACGGGAATGTCGGCCGCCTCGACGATGGCCTTCAGCGCGGCCTCGTAATCCTTGTCGGCACTGGCGGTTTCCCCCACCTCGGCCTTGTCCAGCACCCTGGAATCCACCCGCAACGTCCGGTTGGGCGCATGCAGCTCCGGCCAGAAGGCCTGCCCGTTCCGAAAATAGTGCTCGATGCGCGCCGCCGTCTCGGTGCGGTTGCATACCGTCAGCATCACCGGCGGCGAGGTGTGCCCAGCCTCCCGCCACTGCCGCGCCGTTTCCCGCCAGTCCGCGCCCAGCAGGGTATAGGCCTGCTGCACCAGGGGCGGCAGCGATTCATGGGGCGCAGCGCCCCGCCGGTTCAGGTCATCGCCCACCTCCGCCTCCCGATACAGGTGATACAGCTTGGAGCGGTAATCCTGGGCATTGGGCAGGGCGTTGTCCCGAACCACGACGCGCGGCGTCTTCACCAGCCCGGCCTCGATGGCATCGTTCAAACCGAAGTCGGAAACGATCCATTCATACAGGCCGGTTTCCGTGCTCGCCTTGCCGGTAGGCGCGAAGGGCGTGGCGGACAGATCGAAGCAGCGCTGAATGCGGCGCATCTTGTGAATCCGGTCCAGGCCTTCGATCCAGCGCGTCGCCTCTTCCAGGTCCAGCCCCTGCTCGGCCGCCTGGGTCTTGCTCACCTTCATCTCAGCGCGCACCCGGTAAGCGTGGTGGGCCTCATCGTTGATGACCGCGATGTCCTTGCAAGCGGCCAGCTTGCCCAGCACCCGGCGCACATAGGCCTCGTCGCTCTCGGCCCCCTTTTTCACCACGGAGCGGTCCGGCTCCTTCAAGGGCATCAGGCTGTGCCAGTTCTCGATCAGCAACTCCGCCTGATTCAGTTTCTGGCGGTCGGCATTGGATGGGCAGAGATTGAAGAAATCATAGAAGTTGTCCGGCCGCCCCGGCATCAGCACCTGCAAGCGTTCCTTCACGGTCAGGCCCGGCGCCACGATAAAGAGTGCCCGGGAGAAATCCTTGTTCCGCTTCGGATAGGTCAGGGCATTCAACACCTGCCAGGTGACGATCATCGCCATCACCGTGGTCTTGCCGGTGCCGGTGGCCATCTTGTTGCACAGCCGCTGCCAGGCCCCGCCGTCGCCCGGAATGGCGATGCCCTGGCGGAATTCCGGCGCCCCCTCCACACACCAGATCAGGGTTTCGATGGCCTCCAGCTGGCAGAAGTAGAACGGAAACTGGCGGGCTGATTGGTCGTGCCAGTGCTCCAGCAGTCGGCGAGTCACCGTGGTCACACCCGGGTAACCGGCCTCGCGCCATTGATCCACGCGATCCCGGATGGTATTCACCAGGTCCAGGGCCTCGGTACGCAATGTGTTCTGCCGGGTATCGAAGATTTCATAGCCGGCCGGGCGGCGGCCCTCGGCCAGGATCAGCTTCTTCGGGTCATTCTTGTCCTTCAGCCAATGCCAGCGGGGCGGCTCGAAGGGGGTGTTGATAATGAGAGACTGCGGGGCCGTCATACGGGGCCACCATGTTCCAGCAAGGCAGCGATGCGGGGTATTGCACGAGCCAGACTGGGAGCGCGTAAAGCTGCACGTTCGGCTTGCCAGTAGTTGCTTACAAAAACCTTGAGGTGGATGTTGTAGCCGAGGCCAACCAGGGATCGATCATGCTTGCCCGGCAACATTTCCCCCCTCAACTCCCTCCGTTTGCATCGCTCGATAAGTTTAAGGAGGACCTGCTTGGCATTCGGCAACCTCTCTGGCGCAGGGGGAAGTTTTGCCGAAGAAAGCTGGGCAAACTCGGCGAAGCCTTCATGATCCGCCATGGCCCAGGCTTCCGCTTCACGCACAGCCAGCCTTAGCGCCAAACGATCACTGGGCCTCTTGGGCAACCACTCCTTCAACTGGGTGACCGGGCACGGAGACTGGTCGGCATCAGCCACCATCGATACAGGCGTCACACGCTGAGCGACAGTATTCATACCCGGGATACGGGCACGAAATGGGCCGAAACCTCCAGCGACATCGCACTGCTCAATGCGGGTTGGTTTGCCGGATTGAACAACCAAGGCACGCGCGAGGGCGGCACAAAGATCGTCCTCACCCACCAGATAAACCGGCGGCGCGGTCATGCGAACAAACCCAACTGATCGATATTTGCCGGCCGGGTCTTGGGCATCAACACGTCAGCTGCCGATAAGCCCGAGTCCATCAACCCCAGTTCGATTTCACTGGGCAGACGAGCGCTGGTGCCCTCGGGCTGCGCTTCCAACAACGCGATGGAACGGCCGTCAATCGGGGCTTTCAGCAGCATGGTGCTGTGGGTGGTGATGACGACCTGACGCCCGAAGGCCTTCTGTTTGCGCAGGACGCGGTCGATCATCAAAGGGATATGGGAAACGATGGCATCGTTCAGGGACAACTCCGGTTCCTCCAGCAGCAGCAGGGAATTGCTTTCCTGAAGCATCCATAACAGACCGATGAGCCGCAGCGTCCCATCGGAAAACTGGCTTTCCCTTTGCCATGCACCATAGGGCCGCCAGTGCTGGTAGGAGGCCACCAGATGAGGCATCCCGGTAACCTTGTCCTGGTCGAATTTCAACTCGCTGAATTGTGGAACGGCCTTTTCCAGCGCCTGCTGAATGCGTCTTAGCCTGGCGTCACGGGTCTTTTGCTGCGACTTGGCAATACGCTGCAACAACCCTTGGCCGAATGGATCGTCTTCTATGATTCGTCCGCTGATGCGCTCTGCGTTTTTGAGCAATTGAGGCACTAAATGGAGGTAGCTGGTTTCACGGAAAAAATCCGCCAGCTCTCTGAATTCCACATTGGCGTTGATTTGCTCCAGCGCCGTTTGGGTCAAGCGCAACACGTCCGCTTTGTCAGCCTTGTCGGGCCTGTTCAATACCAGTTTTCCCTGGTGCCAGACTTTTTCCTGGGTAATCAGGATGCGTTGCGCACCTTTGCCTTCCGGCTTGAAGCCCAAGGCATATTCCCAGACCGGATCGCTATCGGGTTCCTCGGACAAGCTGACGTGGATCAACACCTCGTTGTCCTTGCGGGCATGAATGCAGCGCAGCTTGGTGATCCCGTCCCGATCCTCGATGGCCTTCTGCAAACCGCCCCCCACCGGCTTGCAGATATCCCGCAAAAAACGGAATACATCCAATAGATTGGATTTCCCGGACGCATTAGGACCGATGATGTAAGTGCGGTTGCGCAGGGGCACATCCAGTGATTGAAAGTTGCGCCAGTTCTTGAGTTTCAGGCGAGAAATCAGCATGTCATCGCTCCAGGGAAACAATCTTCAGGGATTCGATCCCCCGATCATCCACGATCTTCACCGCCACCTTGCGGTTCTCGCCCGCCTCGAACGGCAGGCTCACGGTGCCATGGAACTGGTGCAGCAGGTCCTCGTTCAGTTCGGCGCGGATGCTCTTCTTCAGCTTCTCCCAGCCTTCACCCTTGCCCGCCATGGGGAAAAACACCTGGCGGGGGAACAGGGAACGCTCGTCGTAGTCGGTGTCCAGCAGCCAGACGGCGATCTTGCCCTTGCCGCCCGAGACCAGTTCGCCCTTGGCGGTATCGAAGTAGTCGAAGCCGTGCACCTCCACCTCGTACTGGCCATCCTTGCGCTGGCGGACTTCAACGTCCGGCTGGCCCATCAGCCAGAACGACTGGTTATGGCTGCGCGCCTTCTTCAGGTCTTCGGTCAGCAGGTCGGTATTCATCTGGGCCTTGAGCAGGGTCACGCCCGGCCACTTCATCTCGTCGATGTCCTTGGCCGCCTCCGGGTCGAAGGTGAAGGCGGTGAAGACGATGAAGCGCGGCGCCGGGCGGATGGTCTCCGCCTCCCGCAGGGCCATTTCCACCTGGCGCTGCTCCAGGGCCGCGTGCTCCGGGCCGAAACTCACCACCACCCGCTCGCCGGTATCCAGATTACCGACGGCATGCAAATAAGTGGTGCCCGGCAGGGTTTCCAGGTCGGCGAACTTCAGCATCTGCCCGCCCTTGCCGCGAATGCCGGTCTTCAACAACTCGTCCCGCCACTGATGCTGCCGCGCAGATTCGCCCGAACGGGCGATGCTGGTGTCCGCCTCTTCCGGCTGGAGCGCCTCATCCAGCGCCTTCACCGACGGGAACGGCACCGCCTCCACCGAGAACGGCCCGGTGATGCGCAGCTTGTTCTTGGCGATTTGCGGTTGGTCGTACAAGGTTTCCTGGTCGGCATGGGCGGCGATGGAGGCGTCCATTTGCCGCTGCATGGCCTGGCGGGCGGCGTGGAAGGCGTCGAAGGGTTCGCGGGCGGCGGCTGGCCAGTGAGCCGGGAAGTCGAAGGGCGCCTCCCACTCCTGCAACATGGCCCCCTCACCCGCGCTGCCGCGCGCCCCTCTCCCGGAGGGCGAGGGGCTGGGTTTGCTCCCCTCTCCCCCTGGGAGAGGGGCCGGGGGTGAGGGAGCAAGAGCCCCATTCAACGCCGCCAGCGCCGCCTCCACCGCCGGATGCATCCGTTCGTAAATCTCGTCGATCTCCGGATTGTTGGCGATGGATTTCAGGGTGACATGGGGCACGGTCTTGTAGATGAAACCGCCCTTCAGGCCCTCGTGGGGGTAGCGCAGCTCGTAGTAGTCGTAGCTGGCGGTCATCAGCCGCTGTTTCGCCAGGGTGACGGCCACCCGGGAGGTGTCGCAGGTGATCCAGCGCCGGCCCCATTTCTCGGCGACGTAAGCGGTGGTGCCGGAACCGCAGGTGGGGTCCAGGACCAGGTCGCCGGGGTCGGTGGTCATGAGGAGGCAGCGTTCGATGATGATACGTCTCGTCTGAACGACATAAACCTTGGGGTCAGCTTGGCTTGCTCCTGATGCCGTATCACTCCAGTGATTGTTTATGGGGTACGCCTTGAAGTCATCAATGTACCGCTTATACATCAGAGCCCTGCCGCCCGGCACAAGACGATTTGCGGAGCCTAGCCGTACCAGTCCTTCTAGGGATGTCTTCCAGTTCTGGTTGCCACCAGGGTCAAAGGCTCGTCCGTGGTACTGAAATGGGACAGATGTATTTGTTCTGAATCCCTGTGAAACCAAGTTGTCGATCGCGTAAAGTTTTTTCGACGTTGGGATACTTTTTGGCTCTAGTTTCTCTGAGGCACTTAGCGTTCTACGTTCCCCGTATCCCGTGTCCCAATAGACATATTTCTCCGCTTTCTCAGCGCCGGCTTCCTTCTCGATGTAGAGCTGCCGGTATTTAATCGCTCCAATAGACCGCGCATACCACACGATATAGTCACCAGCTCTGGAGAGTGTGTTTGTCGCGAATCCACTTGTAGTGGCATAGCTGATCAGGCTAACGAAGTTTTCTGCACCAAAAACCTCATCCATCACCTCCCGCACATGATGCAAATTCTCATCCGAAATCTGCACAAACACGCTCCCCGACTCGTGCAGCAGTTCCCGGGCCAGGAGCAGCCGGTCCCGCAGGTAGGTGAGGTAGGAGTGGATGCCCAGCTCCCAGGT
>Ga0209207_1000969_pt1 | contig 14705 bp, 11 predicted proteins | sample SaghotsprinmetaG_FD_184140 | JGI IMG/M metagenome (GOLD analysis project Ga0209207, IMG submission 184140) | Hot spring microbial communities from South Africa to study Microbial Dark Matter (Phase II) - Sagole hot spring metaG (SPAdes) (version 3) | ecosystem: Environmental > Aquatic > Thermal...
CCAGTGAATGGCCAGCGGGCCGATCTGCAGGGCGATGGGGTCGATGTGGGGGTAGGTCAGCATGGTGGGCGGTATTGTGCCCGGCTGCACAAGGCCTTGCGGACCAATAGGCACTTGAAGGCGAATGCATGGATCCGATTGACTATCCGCAGCGGAGATAGGATAAATCTGCTGACACCTGCACGATCGATACCATGGGTTGTGCCGTCGCCCGCGTGCCCATCAAATCCGTCCAAGGTGTCCATCACCACTGCAGAGAGGGAAAGAGTCGCATGAATACAAAGTACCCGAGAGCCGCAGCCGCTTGGTTTGTGTGTCTCACCCTGGCGTCTTCTACGACAGCGCAGGTCGCCCCCACTAAAGATCAAAGCGGGTGGCACGAAATTGGACACCAGCATGTGCTCGACAACGCCGAAAAAGACCTTGCGTTCATGCACAACAGCGACGCGCTTGTAGAGGTCAAAGTGTGCGCACAAGGTGCCCCGATTAGGTTGCGAAATGCTGAAATGTGGATGCCTCGTGACCAGCGACAGAGGCTCTGGCTACCCCTAGTGCTGGGCGAAGGAAGATGCTCTTCGCCCAGCAAGGTGAAAAACGGCCCCCAGAGGGTGACACACATTGCGTTTGAGTACGAAGCCATGACCTTGGGCGTCCAGGGCGCGCACCTTGTGATCATGGGTCGAAAACACACCAGCCGCACCCGTTAGTCAAACGCCATCTGCGTCATGCCTATGACGCAACAGTGGTCTACGCACCTGCCATGCGGATACTGGCAATTCTGAAAGCGGCGTTCATGGGCTCTACTTCTCGCTGGAATCGGATGGGTGGCGCCATCTGTTTGCTCGTTGCAAGCGGCTTGGCTTGGGGGCAGGGTGATCGTCCACGCATTGGCTTGGCGCTCTCTGGAGGCGGCGCCCGAGGTGCTGCGCATGTTGGCGTGCTCAAGGTTCTGGATTCAATGCGCATCCCGGTGGACTGCATTGCCGGAACCAGCATGGGCGCCGTGGTCGGAGGGGCGTTTGCCGCTGGCAATTCGCCCGAAGAAATGGAAGCGCTAATCGCAAAGACGGATTGGGCGGACGTGTTCACGGACCGGCCGCCGCGCGCCGAAGTCTCTGCCCGCCGAAAGGCTGACGACTACAAGCCTCTCTTTGCACCGGAGTTCGGGGTGGGCCCAGGGGGCATGAAATTGCCTAGAGGGGCAGTGGCAGGCGTCACGGTAGAAGGATTCTTGCGCAATTTGGCTGCCCCGGCAGTGGCGCTCGATGATTTCGACCATTTGCCCATTCCCTACCGTGCTGTAGCGGCAGACATCGCCACAGGCCAGGCAGTCATTCTTTCCAAGGGAAATTTGATGTCTGCCATGCGGGCCAGCATGGCCGTGCCCGGTGCACTCGCCCCTGTGGAGCGTGATGGAAGACTGCTTGTGGACGGGGGCATCGCAAACAACCTCCCCATCGAACTGGTGCGCAGCTTGTGCGCAGATGTCGTGATCGCCGTAAATATCTCGACGCCCCCCTTTAACCGAGAGGAAATTACTTCGGCACTAAGCGTCGTTGGGCAGTTGATCAGCCTGCTGGGCAAAGAGACTGTCGATCGTCAACTGGCATCCATGCGGGCGCACGACATCTTGATCACGCCGGAACTCGGGGACATCAGTGCGGGCAGTTTCGAGCGCCAGCTTGAGGCCATTGAGAAAGGGATGGAAGCAACGCGCAAGGCCGGCGCGTTCTTGCAACGATACGCATTGCCTGAGGTGGAATACGCTCAATGGCGCTCGACACGAGCTCGCAGTGGGCCCGTATTGGGGATGGTGGACAGTGTGGAGATTGATGGCGTGGCCCGGACCAACGCGGACGTGCTAGGCGCGTTGATCAATACCCAATCGGGGATGCAGTTGTCTGCCACCCAATTGAATGCGGACCTGCGGCGGGTGTTTGGTCGGGGGGATTTCGATGCTGTCGACTACCGCATCGTCGATGAAGCGATCAACAAGCGAAAGCTTGTGGTGTCCGTACATGAAAAGGACACTGGACCGGACTATCTGCGTTTCGGTCTGGGATTCTCCACTAACTTCAATGGCGACGCAGGCTTTAACGCGCTTGCAAGTTATCGACGTACCTGGCTGAACAGCTTGGGGGGCGAATGGCTTACGGAAGTACAGGCAGGGGAGCATACATACGTGTCTTCCGAGTTCTACCAACCGCTGCATCGGCGAGGGCAGTGGTTTATTGCTCCATATGTACAGTGGGGACAGGTCCGCCGTGATCTCTTCGATGACGGAAACCGCATCGCCTCGTATCGAATCCGGGAATCGCGCGTTGGCGCAGACGTGGGACTGGTACTGGGCACTTGGGGCGAAGTCCGGCTGGGCCCTGTCGCACGCCAAGCAGAAGCGTCATTGGCCGTAGGCGACCCACTGCTTCCCAACGTCAGCGGAAGTGTCAGTGGCGTGCGCCTGCGGACTGTAGGCGACACCCTGGACTCACCCTGGTTTCCGCGCACGGGGCATCGTGTTGTGGCGAACCTGTTTGCAAACACCACCGGAGCGCGGTACCGGAGGTTGGAGGCGAGCTGGACCGGAGCATACAGTACAGGCGAGCATAGTGTTGCCATGACAGCGTATGGAGGAACCGCACTGTCGGGCCGGATTCCCGTCTACGACGCCTTCAGTCTGGGTGGCCCACTCAAGCTCTCAGCCTACCGAAATGGTCAGTTCTCCGGCGAACGCGCAACCCTCGTGTCCTTGCGGTACTACCACCGGCAACTGAGACTTCCTTCCATCATTGGCTCGGGGGTGTACCTCGGAGGCTCCCTCGAAGCGGGCCGCATCGACCGCCGGTTCGGCACCAGCGAAACAACTGGCCGCTTGTGGTCAAGCTCCGTCTTCCTGGCGGCAGAGACATTTTTTGGGCCCATGTTCTTTGGAGTAGCGTTCGGGCCCAACTCCACGCGCAGCCTCTACCTCATCGTGGTCAGCTCGACTTTCTAGCAGCCTCCGACCGCAGCCTAGTGTCTCGCAGCCCAGTTTCTAGTGGGAATGACGCTTAAGAAAGGCGGTCAACCGGTCAAGTGCGAGACGCCCCTCTGGCCGATTCAGGTCGAACTGGTACTCGTGGCCCAAAGGCGGCCTGAGGTCGACGTCAAAGAAAAGAGCGTCCACCGGCACCGTAAGTCCCCGAAGCTTTTCACTCAAGGCTTTGGAGTGTGGCAGCAGGGGATCGCCGTTCCCTGCCGATATGAAGGTCGGCGGAAATCTGTTGGTGACGTGGCGCAACACAGAAGCCTGATGCAAGGCGGGATGGCCCGAGAAGTTCTTTTGACCAACAAATGACCAGAGCACCACACGCAGGAATGCGCCGAAAGCCCCGTCAAGCCTGACCATCTCCATATCGAAAGGGCCACAGAACAACACGGCCCCCTTGAGTTGTGCTGACGCCACCGAGGGCTTGAACCCCAGAGACTGCGCGTAGTCGGGAACCGCAATGCTGTTGGCGAGTTGCCCGGCTATCTGCGCACCGGCAGAGTCACCCGCAAGGAATATTTGGCTGGAGTCAATGCCCAGCTTTCTTGCTTCCGTTGACTGCAGGAAGGCCAGGGCATCATTGACCTGCTGCACCTGCGCGGGATGCTGCGCATCCGGCGCCAATGTGTAGTCCACACCCACCACAGTAAATCCTTGAGCGGCGAGCACTTTCAGATAGGACGCGATGTCCTCCTTGCGCCCCGAAACCCAAGCGCCTCCATGAACCCACACCACCGTAGGCCAGGTTTTGCCCCCGACAACCGACGGTCTGTGAACGTCCATTTTCAGTGACGGCCAGCGCTGTGTATACAGAATACCCGAGACCGTGTGCACATCGTGGGGCACATGCTGTAGCAGTGCCTTGTTCGTCTGAGCAGTGAAATAGTCGAACGCCACGTTGACCAACCAGACGCCGGGTCTGGGGCTGAGGTTAAAAGCGATGACGAACGTGATAGCAACCGCGCAAAAAACAACCACCAATCGAAGTGCCCAGCGAACAATCTTGCGCATCATCTGTTCCTGCAATTGTTGATTGATGGAATGTGTTCTGAACCGCCCCTCTTGCCAATGGTGCAGTCCACGACCGCTGGGGCACTGCGAGCTATGGTCAGACTTTGCCCTAAATAGCGCACTTCAAGGCGTTCTGGGAAACGATGAATCGGATGCACGGCAAGCCAGCTGCTCACTGCCGTTTGTATCCACCAGCAGTTCCACGCCCTTGCCGTGCAAAATAACCCCGCGTCCCACATATGAGACACCGGAGGCGGCGGGGACCTGCTGTAGTTCATATGCGGTCTCACCACGGATCAACGCAGCCGCGCCTCGATGGGAGAAGTAACTCACCGTCAATCGCTCACCTGTGTCGCACAGGTAACCCACTTGATTCACGAGACCGGGGGCTACCTGCATTGCTCGGGTTCAGGCCCAATGGGGTGCATCCTGCTAGCACCACAGGAATGCCAGACACAGTCAACTTCATGACGGGCGAGTGCATGTTGAGCTCCTGCAGTTCTGGGCGTGCTCGTTTCTTCAGCATGCCAAGCCCTGAGAGTACCGCAGAGGCTAAAAAAACGATAGGACAGCCTTGGCAATCAGATCGCCCTAAGGTTGGCAAAGTATGGCGCCTCGTCAGACAACATATTTTTCCCCGATGGCCTCAGCCAACGTTGGCTCTCCTCTGCGGACAACGACACCAAATTTTCCGCCGCCCCCCCGATTGATGCCGTCCAGCATGTGCCGCTCGCCAGGGGGTAAGCGATGCGTAGGCTGCAAACAGAATCCAAGTCGCTCAATGCGAACGCTTCTGATCCCTGTACGCATGCAAAGCGCAGCCACGGGGGCATTGCCTGCAACGCGCATGCCCGCGCGATACTCTCTGGTCAAAAACCAAGGAAAACAACATGCAGGGAAACCCACAGGTCATCGAATATTTCAAGGAACTGCTGCGCGGCGAGCTGGCCGCGCGCGACCAGTATTTCGTGCACTCGCGCACCTATGAGGATCTGGGCTTCATCAAGCTCTACACGCGCCTGGACCACGAGATGCAGGAAGAAACCCAGCACGCCGACGCGCTGCTGCGCCGCATCCTCTTTCTGGGCGGCCGCCCCGACATGCGCCCCAACCCCTTCACCCCGGGCGAGACCGTGCCCGAGATGCTGCAAAAAGACCTGGCCACCGAATACGAGGTACGCGCCGCGCTGCAAAAAGGCATGGCCCTGTGCGAGAGCGTGGGCGACTACGTGAGCCGCGACCTGCTGCTGGCCCAGCTGCGCGACACCGAGGAAGACCACGCCTATTGGCTTGAAAAACAGCTGGGCCTGATCGACAAGATTGGCCTGCCCAACTACCTGCAGTCACAGATGGGCAGCGCGGCGGCGTAGGCCATACACCTCAAAACTTCAGAAGAAAATCGGCCTCTGCGCGCGACCAGCACGCCCGATATGCTATCAAAATAGAAGCAAAACCCATAAAAAAGCCGCACCCTCGGGATGCGGCTTTTTTATGGGTGGAGGGGCGTTGCCCCTCCCCTGCGGCCGGTCAGTCTTCCAGCAGCGACAAATCGCGCACAGCGCCCTTGTCGGCCGACATCACCAGCTTGGCATAGGCCTTGAGCGCGGCCGACACCTTGCGTGGGCGCGGCTGGGCGGGCTTCCAGCCCTTGGCGTTCTGCGCTTCGCGGCGGTTGGCGAGTTCTTCATCGCTCACCAGCACATTGATCGTGCGGTTGGGGATGTCGATGCGGATGCGGTCGCCGTTCTGCACCAGTCCAATCGCGCCACCAGCAGCGGCTTCGGGTGAGCAGTGGCCAATCGACAGGCCCGAGGTGCCGCCCGAGAAGCGCCCGTCCGTCAGCAGCGCGCAGGCCTTGCCCAGGCCCTTGGACTTGATGTAGCTCGTGGGGTAAAGCATTTCCTGCATGCCAGGGCCGCCCTTGGGGCCTTCGTAGCGCACGATGACCACGTCACCGACTTGGACCTTGTCGGCCAGGATGTTGGCCACGGCTTCGTCCTGCGACTCGGTGACATGGGCCGTGCCCTCGAACACCAGGATGCTTTCGTCTACCCCGGCCGACTTGACCACGCAGCCGTCCACCGCGATGTTGCCGGTCAGCACGGCCAGGCCGCCTTCCTTGCTGAAGGCGTGGTCGTACGAGCGGATGCAGCCCTCGGCGCGGTCCAGGTCCAGGCTGGGCCAGCGGGTGTTCTGGCTGAACGCCACCTGGGTGGGGATGCCTGCGGGGCCTGCCATGTAGAAGGTGCGCACGGCTTCGTCTTGTGTGCGCACGATGTCCCACTGGTCCAGCGCGTCTTTCAGCGTGGGGGCGTGCACAGTCGGCACATCGGTGTGCAGCTTGCCCGCGCGGTCCAGCTCGCCCAGGATGGCCATGATGCCGCCCGCGCGGTGCACGTCTTCGATGTGGTACTTGTTGGTGTTGGGCGCCACCTTGCACAGCTGCGGCACGACGCGCGAGAGGCGGTCGATGTCGGCCATGGTGAAAGGGATCTCGGCCTCTTTGGCAATCGCCAGCAGGTGCAGGATGGTGTTGGTGGAGCCGCCCATGGCGATGTCCAGCGTCATGGCGTTTTCAAACGCCTTGAAGCCCACCGAGCGGGGCAGCACGCGTTCGTCGTCCTGCTCGTAGTACTGCTTGGCCAGGTCCACGATGCGGCGGCCTGCGCGCTTGAAGAGCTGTTCGCGGTCGGCATGGGTGGCCACCACCGTGCCGTTGCCAGGCAGCGACAGGCCCAGCGCCTCGGTCAGGCAGTTCATGGAGTTGGCGGTGAACATGCCCGAGCACGAACCGCAGGTGGGGCAAGCCGAGCGCTCGACCTCGGCCACGTCGGCGTCGGAGTAGTTGGTGTCGGCGGCAATCACCATCGCGTCCACCAGGTCGAGCTTCTTGAACTCCATGACCTTGGTGACGGGGTTGGCGAGGCGGGTCTTGCCCGCTTCCATGGGGCCGCCGGAGACGAAGATCACCGGGATGTTCAGGCGCATCGCGGCCATCAGCATGCCGGGGGTGATCTTGTCGCAGTTGGAGATGCAGACCATGGCGTCGGCGCAGTGTGCGTTGACCATGTACTCGACCGAGTCGGCAATGATGTCGCGGCTGGGCAGCGAATACAGCATGCCGTCGTGGCCCATGGCGATGCCATCATCAACAGCAATGGTGTTGAACTCCTTGGCCACGCCGCCAGCGGCTTCGATCTCGCGGGCCACCAGCTGGCCCAGGTCCTTCAAGTGCACATGGCCGGGCACGAACTGGGTGAACGAATTGACCACCGCGATGATCGGCTTGCTGAAGTCATCGTCTTTCATGCCGGTGGCGCGCCACAAAGAACGCGCGCCTGCCATGTTGCGACCGGCGGTGGAGGTTTTGGAACGGTAGATGGGCATCGTGCTGGCTCAGGGAATATCGCGGGGAAGTGAAGCGGGCCACGGGAATAAAGACCCCTCTCGCACCCGTCGCAACAGCCTCTTGAGCCGTGCCGGGGGCAAACCTATCAATTATCGCCCAGCCCTCTGGGCCCGCCCGAGGCGGCGGCGTTGGGGATTGCGGGGGCAGCCCCCACGCCCCGCGACGGCGCTGGCAGAATGATCCATTCCGCTCCAGCCCCCAACCCCGAGACCAGGACGCCCCACGATGACCGACTCCAGCAAGCCCTCCGCGCCCATCAACCGCCGCAGCGCCAACATCACCCAGGGCAAGTCGCGCGCACCCAACCGCTCCATGTACTACGCCATGGGCTACGAGGAAGGCGACTTCGTGAAACCCATGGTGGGCGTGGCCAACGGCCACAGCACCATCACCCCCTGCAACAGCGGCCTGCAGAAGCTGGCCGACGCAGCCATCGCGGGCATCGAAGAAGCCGGTGGCAACGCCCAGGTGTTCGGCACCCCCACCATCAGCGATGGCATGGCCATGGGCACCGAAGGCATGAAGTACAGCCTGGTGAGCCGTGAGGTCATCAGCGACTGCATCGAGACCTGCGTGGGCGGCCAGTGGATGGACGGCGTGCTGGTGGTCGGTGGCTGCGACAAGAACATGCCCGGCGGCCTGATGGGCATGCTGCGCGCCAACGTGCCCGCCATCTACGTGTACGGTGGCACCATCCTGCCCGGCCACTACCAGGGCAAGGACCTGAACATCGTGAGCGTGTTCGAGGCCGTGGGCGAGAACGCGGCGGGCAAGCTGAGCGACTTCGACCTCAAGGAAATCGAAAAGCGTGCCATCCCCGGCACGGGCTCCTGCGGCGGCATGTACACCGCCAACACGATGAGCAGCGCGTTCGAGGCCCTGGGCATCAGCCTGCCGTATTCGTCCACCATGGCCAACCCGCACGACGAGAAGATGAACTCGGCCAAGGAGTCGGCCAAGGTGCTGATCGAGGCCATCAAGAAGGACATCAAGCCGCGCGACATCGTGACCAAGAAGTCCATCGAGAACGCCGTGGCCGTGATCATGGCCACGGGCGGATCGACCAACGCCGTGCTGCACTTCCTGGCCATTGCCCACGCAGCAGGCGTGGAGTGGAGCATTGACGACTTTGAGCGCGTGCGCGCAAAAACCCCCGTGCTGTGCGACTTGAAGCCCAGCGGCAAGTACCTGGCTGTGGACCTGCACCGCGCAGGCGGCATCCCGCAGGTCATGAAGATCCTGCTGAATGCGGGCCTGCTGCATGGCGACTGCCTCACCATCGAGGGCAAGACGATTGCCGAGGTGCTGAAGGACGTGCCGGACCAGCCGCGCGCCGACCAGGACGTGATCCGCCCCATCAGCAACCCCATGTACGCGCAGGGTCACCTGGCCATCCTGAAGGGCAACCTGAGCCCCGAGGGGTCGGTGGCCAAGATCACCGGTCTGAAGAACCCCGTGATCACCGGCCCGGCCCGCGTGTTTGACGACGAGCAGTCGGCACTGGAAGCCATCCTCGCGGGCAAGATCAAGGCCGGCGACGTGATGGTGCTGCGCTACCTGGGCCCCAAGGGCGGCCCCGGCATGCCCGAGATGCTGGCACCCACCGGCGCTCTGATCGGCGCGGGCCTGGGCGAGAGCGTGGGCCTGATCACCGACGGCCGCTTCTCCGGCGGAACCTGGGGCATGGTGGTCGGCCACGTGGCGCCCGAGGCCGCGGCGGGCGGCACGATTGCTTTTGTCAACGAGGGCGACAGCATCACCATCGACGCGCGCCAGCTGCTGCTGCAGCTCAATGTGCCCGACGAAGAGATCGCCCAGCGCCGCGCCGCCTGGACGGCCCCTGCCCCACGTTACACGCGGGGCGTGCAGGCCAAGTTTGCATTCAATGCATCGAGCGCCAGCAAGGGGGCGGTGCTGGATGCTTTTTGAAGCGTTATCGGTGGGCCATGAGGCCGGGTGAGTTCGGGGGGCAAGCTCATCGCCCCACCACCCGCTCCAGACAACAAAAAACGCCCGAAAGCAATGCTCCGGGCGTTTTTTGTTGTTGGTGGGCAAACCACACCAGCGCTGCATCCAGCGCGCCAGCTGTTCAGCGCGGCTTGCGCGGCTGGATGCCCAGAGCTTCCTTGTGCTTGTTGATGCGGTCCTGCTTGCGCTGGTCCATTTTTTCCATGGCCTTGCGCTTGGTGTAGCCCGTGGAATCGGCCCAGGCCCACCACAGTGCTGTGGCCCCGAAAGGCGCCAGCACCCACCACCAAGACCAGGCCGCCACGGGGCCGATTTCAAAGTATTTCAGTGCCAGTATGAGAAGGGAAAGACCCAGCAGATACATCACAGTCTCCAGAAAATGCCATCACAGGCCTGATTGATGCGGGACAAGGGTTTGTCAACCCAAGTCACTACAATCCCATTAAAAGCACTGTAACTCAACCACAGGAAATCCCACCATGAAGCGTACCCTGATCACTCTTGCCATGACGCTGTCGGTTGCGGCACCCGCAATGGCCGATATGGCCCTGGCGACATCGAAGAACTGCATGGCCTGCCATGCGGTGGACAAGAAACTGGTGGGCCCGTCGTACAAGGACGTGGCGGCCAAGTACGCAGGCCAGAAAGACGCCGTGGACAAGCTGGCCGCCAAGATCATCAAGGGTGGCTCTGGCGTGTGGGGCCCTGTTCCCATGCCTGCCAACGCACAGGTCAACGACGCAGACGCCAAGAAGCTGGCTGCCTGGGTGCTGACGCAGAAGTAAGAAGCGATTGACGCAACTGCTGGTCTGGGGTGCAACGCCCCGGAGCCGCAGCAAAAAAGCCGCGCCACAGGGTATGTGACGCGGCTTTTACTTTTTGGTGGCAGAACAAGCGCTGCGCGCAAGCGCCTGCGGTGCCCTTCTCGATCAATTGCAGCGGCTTCGATCACCGTCGGGGGATGATCGACCCGGATTCTGTGGCCACGTCACATCGCTGCGCGATATGAGTGTCCACAAACCCCGCAAGCGCTGCGCGCTGGCGCCGCTACACGGCGCCTCCTGGATCAATTGGCCTTGGCCAATTGATCCAGGATTGCGGGGTTTTCCAACGTGCTGGTGTCCTGCGTGATGGCTTCACCCTTCGCAATGCTGCGCAACAGGCGGCGCATGATCTTGCCGCTGCGGGTCTTGGGCAGGTTGTCGCCAAAGCGGATGTCCTTGGGCTTGGCGATTGGGCCGATTTCCTTGGCCACCCAGTTGCGCAGTTCGTTGGCGATCTGCTTGGCTTCTTCGCCGGTGGGGCGAGCGCGCTTGAGCACCACAAACGCGCAGATGGCCTCGCCGGTCACGTCGTCGGGGCGGCCTACTACGGCGGCTTCGGCCACCAGGTCGGTCTTGGACACCAGGGCCGACTCGATTTCCATCGTGCCCATGCGGTGACCCGAGACGTTGAGCACGTCGTCGATGCGGCCGGTGATGCGGAAGTAGCCCCGGTCGGCACTGCGCACCGCGCCGTCACCGGCCAGGTAGTAGCCCTTGAGCTCTTCGGGGAAGTAGGCCTTCTTGAAGCGCTCGGGGTCGTTCCAGATGGTGCGGATCATGCTGGGCCAGGGCTTCTTGATGACCAGGATGCCGCCAGCGCCGTTGGCGACATCATTGCCGGTTTCATCCACGATGGCGGCGGCGATGCCGGGCAGGGGCAGCGTACAGCTGCCGGGCACCAGCGGCGTGGCACCGGGCAGCGGGGTGATGACATGGCCGCCGGTTTCGGTCTGCCAGAAGGTGTCCACGATGGGGCAGCGTTCGCCGCCCACGTTCTTGTGGTACCACATCCAGGCTTCGGGGTTGATGGGCTCGCCCACGCTGCCCAGGATGCGCAGGCTCGACAGGTCCGAACGTGCGGGGTGTACGGCAGCATCGCCCTCGGCGGCCTTGATGAGCGAACGGATGGCGGTGGGCGCGGTGTAGAAGATCGTGCACTTGTGCTTTTCGATCATCTGCCAGAAGCGACCGGCGTTGGGGAAGGTCGGGATGCCTTCAAAGATGATCTGCGTGGCGCCCGCTGCCAGCGGTCCGTAGGCCACGTAGGTGTGGCCGGTGATCCAGCCGATGTCGGCCGTGCACCAGAACACGTCGTCGGCCCGCAGGTCGAACGTCCAGTCCATGGTGAGTTTGGCCCACAGCAGGTAGCCACCGGTGCTGTGCTGCACGCCCTTGGGCTTGCCGGTGGAGCCGCTGGTGTACAGGATGAACAACGGGTGCTCGGCACCCACGGGCACGGGGGCGCACTCGGTGCTCTGCCCGGCCAGGATCTCGCCAAAGGTCTTGTCGCGCCCAGGCACCATGTTGCAGGCCGTCGCAGTGCGCTGGTAGACGAAGACGTTGCGGATGGTGTCGCAGCCGCCCATGGCCAGGGCTTCGTCGATGATGGCCTTGAGCGGCAGCTCCTTGCCCCCACGCATCTGGTAATTGGCGGTGATCACGGCCACCGCGCCCGCGTCGATGATGCGCTCCTGCACCGCCTTGGCGCTGAAGCCGCCGAACACCACACTGTGCGTGGCGCCGATGCGCGCGCAGGCCTGCATGGCGATCACGCCCTCGATGGTCATGGGCATGTAGATCAGCACGCGGTCGCCCTTGGCCACGCCGTGGGCCTTGAGCGCGTTGGCAAACTGGCTCACACGGGCCAGCAGCTCCTTGTAGGTGATCTTGGTGACCGCGCCATCGTCGGCTTCGAAGACGATGGCGGTCTTGTTCTCGGTGGGGGTGCCGATGTGGCGGTCCAGGCAGTTGGCCGATGCGTTCAGCTCGCCATCGTCAAACCATTTGAAGAACGGGGCGTTGGACGTGTCCAGTGTGCGCGTGAAGGGCTTGCTCCAGTTCACGTTTTCACGCGCCAGGCGTGCCCAGAAGCCCTCGAAGTCCTTGTCGGCCTCGGCACACAGTGCGTCGTAGCCCGCCATGCCGGACACGCGGGCCGCCTTGACGACCGCATCGGACGGCGGGAACACGCGGTTCTCGACCAAAACGGACTCGATCGCGGATGTGGGCGCACTCATGGTGTTGTCTCCTGGTTTTGATGGAATTGAAATTGGGCGGTACTGTCGGGCGCAGCACTTACAAGCCACTGACTGGCGCGAAGCTTACAGAATCTACACCCTGCACCATGTCGGGATGGCCACTGGGGAGAAGGGCTGTCACACCACGCCCCTAAAATCGCGCGACCCCGGACCCTCCGATCTTTCCCTATCCCTCTATGACCCAGCCCAAAAACCCCGCCTCCCCGTCGCCCATGCGCCCCCTGCCCTCGCTGATTTTTGCCAGCCGCTGGCTGCAGTTGCCCCTGTACCTGGGCCTGATTCTGGCGCAGGCGGTGTATGTCTTCCACTTCTGGGTGGAGCTGGTGCACCTGATCGAAGCCGCCTTTGGCAACACTGGGGCGCTCAAGAGCCTGGTCTCCAGCATTGGCTACAAGAGCGATTTTGAGGTCACCTCGCTCAACGAGACCATCATCATGCTGGTGGTGCTGGCGCTAATCGACGTGGTCATGATCTCCAACCTGCTGATCATGGTGATTGTGGGCGGCTACGAAACCTTTGTTTCGCGCCTGCACCTCGAAGACCACCCCGACCAGCCCGAATGGCTCAGCCACGTGAACGCCTCGGTGCTCAAGGTCAAGCTCGCCACCGCCATCATCGGCATCAGCTCCATCCACCTGCTCAAGACCTTCATCAACGCCGCCAACTACGACGTCAAGGTGCTGATGTGGCAGACCATCATCCACACCGTATTCCTGCTCAGCGCGCTGGCCATTGCCCTGACCGACCGCCTGATGTCGCACACGGCCCCCGCTGCAAGCCACCACTGAGGCCCCGGCCACCGCAGCGCCATGCAATGCACGCAGTGCAACTGGCAGAACCCGGCCTCGTACACCCACTGCTTCAGCTGCAATGCGCCGCTGGCCGTAGCGGGTGAGGGGATCGGCCCGCGCACTGCTGGGGCGGCCCCTGGCAAGGCGCGCGCCCGGCCACAGTCGCCCTCCGCCCCGTCCCCCGCGCCGCACGCGCAGGCGGCCCTGTTCCCCAGCATGCTGGCGCGCCTGGGGGCCACGCTGATCGATGGCCTGGCCATGGCGGCCGTACCGGCGGCCCTGCTGACCGCCTGGGCGCTGGCCAGCAGCGCCCTCGACGGCGCACCACCCGGCCCCCTGCTGGCCGCCGCGCTGGCGCTGGGCGCCTTGGGGCTGCTCCTGCCGGGACTGATGGATGCGCTGGGCGCGGGCTCTTTCGGCAAGCGGGCACTGGGCCTGCGGGTGGTCACCCGCACGGGCGAGCGCCCGGGCGTGGCGCGCTCGGCGTTGCGACACTTCCTGAAATACTCGCTCACTCTCGGCCTCACGCTGGCCGTGCCATTTCTGCTGCACCGCCTGCTCACAGCGCTGTTTGGCGAGCGCGGCCTGCACAGCTCCATGACGGGCACCTTTGTGGTTGCGCGCGATGCCGACGATGCGGCCATCCGCGAGGCGATTGCCAACGCCCCAGGGCCCGGCTGGTTCCTCAAAGGTCTGGTGGTGCTAGGGGGCATGGCGGTACTGGGCCTGGCTGTTGTGGTGGCGCTGGTGCTGTGGAGCCCCCGCAGCGAGCCCGCCAACCCGTTGCGCGACACCGTGCGCCAGCTTGACGGCACGGCGCGCGTGGTGCTGCAGCTGGTGGAGAACCACTACCGCAGCACAGGCAAGTTTCCGCCCAGCGCAGCCGCCATCGGCCTGGGTCCGTCCGGCCCGACCGAACGCCTGCCTGCGGGCTTCCAGGCCCTGAGCATCGACCCCGCCAGCGGCGTGGTGCGGCTGACGATTGCCGAGGGCGTGGGTGGCACAGAGGGCGCAGCCCTGGCGGGCAAGCACCTGGTCTACACCCCGCTGCTGCGCACCCGCAAACAGCAGACCGACATCCGCCAATGGCAATGTGGTAGCGACGACATTGCGCGCAGCGACCGCCCGTTCCAGTGCCGCCACGCGTCCACCCGTGCAGCGCCGTAGGGAGGCCGTGGCCCGGCCTGGGCCCTGTGCATGGCGCAGTTGAACGGCGCAGGGACCAAAATTTGAATAAAAACAGGGGTTACCGCGCAACAGTCATACCCTGATAGCTATTAAAAATATAGCGACCACACCCCACCCTCCCGCTCCCAGATTTCTCCCCAATCGGGCGGCACAGTGCAGGCCATCCCCCCACTGTTCCTACCTGCAGGAGAAATCCATGGACCACAGCCCCCACAACCCACTCCCCTCTGC
>Ga0209207_1000985_pt1 | contig 14568 bp, 21 predicted proteins | sample SaghotsprinmetaG_FD_184140 | JGI IMG/M metagenome (GOLD analysis project Ga0209207, IMG submission 184140) | Hot spring microbial communities from South Africa to study Microbial Dark Matter (Phase II) - Sagole hot spring metaG (SPAdes) (version 3) | ecosystem: Environmental > Aquatic > Thermal...
AGGAGTACTTTAATAGGGCTTGACCATGTTGGTGCATCCATTCAGCAGCAATTTTGTCGCATCTTCCGAAGGTGAAACTTCCTACTTTGAATTCCATGATTTCTTCCTGAAGACACTTAACGTTTGGTTAAGGGGCGGGCTTTAGCCCGTCCCAGTGAGCGCAGCGAACGATTTGAACCAGTTGTTATACATTTTTACTCAAGGTTCTTTATTGTGCGCCATGTTTCATCAAAAAGAGTGTTTAGGGCAGATATATACTGTTTCCGTAACCTGTCGTAACTGTCGCTGGGGTTTTCTTCTGCTTTAAGGGTTATACGATGGAAAAGATTGGACATGCTTGCTATGGAATCTGTTACGGCTTTTTGTTCTGGTTTGTTTGGGTTAAGTTTAAGCTCAATGAATATTGCGTTTCTGGATGTCGAGAGGTGTAATTCATTTATTTTTTCTTGATTGTCATTCTTGTCCTGAATTAAACCAAAAATATGATCGTACTCGGCGAGTAAATTTGTAGCGCTTTCTCTTACAGAATCCATCCATTCTTGTCTTTGCTTAGATATTATTTCAGCTTTTAGTTGAGTCTTAAGCTTTTCTAGTTCTGATTCGGATGTGCGCTTTGAGTTTAGGTATTGGAATAGGGCAGTTACAAAGCTGCCGCCGATTGCGGCTAATGCAGCAATCAAGGCAATGCTGATGGCGGATAACTGCTCTCCGTTAATGTTCGAGCTTATTTCATTCAGTGCTAATAAGATTTGCTTGGTTTCTTCCATGGTGGCTCAATATGTATAACGGTTAGTTAAGGGGCGGGCTTTAGCCCGTCCCAGCGAGCGAAGCGAGTGGCTTGAATGCCTGGTTAGGCGACGATGGCGTGCCGGACGCAGAGCGGTGAGGCGACTCGATTTTGGCTGTGTGGCTTGGAGCATACGCGCACGATCTTGCAGGAAAAAGCCCCCGGCGGCGGGGAGGGCGCGCACTGATAAACCTGTTGCCGAGATTCGGATAAATGTTTTCTGGCGCAAATGTTCCGGGCCGGATTCTCGCCGCCGCCGCGCATTTGCAGAATGACCAAAACAATTGTTATTCGGGCGCATAACTTCCGTGTTCCAAGATTTTTGCTTTTACGCCTAACGTTTGGTTAAGGGGCGGGCTTTAGCCCGTCCCAGCGAGCGGAGCGAGCGATTTGAACCTGTTGTTAGAACTGGCCCGCCGGACACTGTAGTGGTGGCAACGCGGTGTTGGAAAGCGGAAACCAGCGGTACCGGATTTTGCCCGCATGGATGCTGGATAAGCCCGCCGCACTTGGGCACGACGCCGGCTTTCGTGGCCTTTTCCGGTAATGGCTTCGTGCCCCATTCATCCTGGAGCGGGGCGCCGAGCCTGGATACGGCGCTGCTTTTTACTGGCCGCGAAGACGTTGGTATGCCGGGCGAGATAGTGACCGGCCAGAGCACCTGAAAATGGCTGCTGCTCAGCGTTACGTCCATGTGTACTCCGATTATTCGCCCCAGCGCATCTAACGTTTGGTTAAGGGGCGGGCTTTAGCCCGTCCCAGTGAGCGAAGCGAACGGTTTGAACCATTTGTTAGGAGTGGCGGTTATCGATTTTTAACCTGCCCCGTTCAACCACTAAGTTACCGATAAAAGGACTTCTTGTGAGCAGTGACCATGCAGGTTGCCCCTCAGCAGTCATGAATGAAGTTAGCCGCAGCCCATTCGATAAAGAAACCGATATTTCTGGAATATGGCCAAATATCTCTACAGCGGTTACTGAAGAGCCAACGATTTTCTTAAAGAAGCCCGGCCAACGTTTTGCACTGCTCCAAGAGCCGCCGAGAATTGAGTGCTTCTTCTCTATCCGCCAACTCCACTCAATCATGAGTGTCAGTTCACCTTCTGGATTTCCTCGGCTGCCACTGAGTTTTGTTGTGTCGGTAAGTTTTCCAAACTCAATGAAAATTGCGGAGCCGTGACCATTCCACGCGTGGGAGACGGTTTTACCAATGAGACTAGTGATGAATGGCTCAGGGTTAACCAAGAGCTACTCCTAACGTTTGGTTAAGGGGCGGGCTTTAGCCCGTCCCAGTGAGCGAAGCGAACGGTTTGAACCACTAGTTAGGTGTCTTTCGCCGATTTGTTTTTGTTGAAAATCTTGATGCCAAAATATGCGGTTAGTAAAGATGTGGTACCTGTGAACAGCCAAAGAATAAGCGCGATGCCTGGCTGACGGCATTGGTAAGACTCATGAAAGAGTGAGTACTGGCCATTGCATGGAATAAACGCAAGGCTGCTTGAAGAGAATACCCACATCAAGCAGAACCATGAGGCAAGGAATAGAAGTGTAGCGATGATGAGCAACGAAATTCCTTTGGCCATGCACGGTTTCCTCTGTGCACCTAACGTTTGGTTAAGGGGCGGGCTTTAGCCCGTCCCAGCGAGCGAAGCGAGTGGCTTGAATGCTTGGTTAGGCGACGATGGCGTGCCGGACGCAGAGCGGTGAGGCGACTCGTTGTTGGGGTTGTGGCTTGGAGCATACGCGCACGGGTTTCCGGGAAAAAGCCCCCGGCGGCGGGGAGGGCGCGTACTGATAAACCTGTTGCCGAGATTCGGATAAATGTTTTATGGCGCAAATTTTCCGGGCCGGATTCTCGCCGCCGCCGCGCATTTGCAGAATGACAAAAACAATTGTTATTCGAACGCATAACTTCCGTGTTCCAAGATTTTTGCTTTTACGCCTAACGCCGCTCAGCACAGGCGGCTACGGAATGGAGGCGAAGCCGCAATGCAGTAGACGTCCCAGTGTCTGGCATTGTTAGATTTTGTCGCCATTGCCAAACACCACATAATCTTCATCATTTCTATCTTTTATGATTTCTGATTTGGTACGAAAGAACACCTTATTTTTCTGTATCAGATTGGAAAATGAAGGTTGAAGCTGGCCATTTTTTGTAATCGCATTCGTAATGAAAAATGTTTTAAAATGGCTATATGAGTGCTTAAAAACTGTAAGACTGCTGGGATTACTAGGCGGATTCATCTCATGAAATCTTGTAATTGTGACTAATAACGATGACTCCTTATCCATTCCGTAATCAGAAAGCTTCTCCACCAAAACATCTCTAGATGAGCCGAAGTGTACTTTGTAGTCTCTTGGCGCTTTGGATGATATACCCTCGATAAAGCACAATCTAATTTCTTCTCTTGAATCGATATTACCAAAGTCTTTCTTCAAGTTACGAAATATTTTTTCGCCTGCTTCTTCATTGGCAAACATAAAACATGCAATAGGTGGATTTTGCAAGCTAGGATCTGATACGAAGGCCATCCCAGACCATTTGGCTTCATTCCAAAGATCGACATCAATGATTGAACTAACAAACATTGACTTCCGCTCTTTTGGCTCCAGCTCTTCTGGCTTCTCCTCAGCGATGGGTTCTTCACCCAATGGTGGACGCTTTGATTTGCTGACGCCACGCAACCTATCAATTAGCCTTTGTTTGTTCGAATCATCAGAAACTTGATAATACGTATAAGGTTGCAATGGAAGCGGAATATATTCCTTACTTCCTTTATCAAAAATTATTGGAATGAACTTAGTATTGTTTGTGCTTAAAGTATACAGTTGTTGCAGGATGAGAGAGGTTTCCCACTTAACACCAAGACCATCATCCCCGCCTGAAAAGTCATTCGCTCTTTCATAGAATAGCTTTGAACAACAGACCAGAACAAAGTCTGCCTGTTGTACTTGCCTCATCATCCACTTTGGCCATCCTTCAACGGGAGCCTCTTCATATTGATCTATTTCTGAGTCAATCCCTTTACTTCTCAAAAAATTGGAAAACTCAAGAACGCGGTTTGCCAATTCAACAGATTCATGGGCATAACTAATAAAAACTTTTACAGCCAATTCATATTCTCCCATTTCATAAAAGCACCGGCCTCAAGAAATCTAACGCATTGCTCACCGGAAAATGACGAGCGCCAGCGAGTTATTTTTCCGGTGCAGTAACTTGTTAGCAGCAAACACCACACTTTCGCGGCTTGCCGCCACGCGATGTTGACCGAAGCCACTACACCCATAAATTAAAAACTTAACCAGCCAAGTGCAATACAACGAAAAGACTGGAACCTTAAAACTTGCTGCAAGCGGAGCCACTGAACCAAAGGAACAACGCTATCGCCCTGGCCGCCAGCGATTAACCCACAAACTGGCATACTTTACGTTTTGGCTTTGCCGCTATACAAACGAAACGCGAGCAATGCCAAAACAGAAAACCTATACAGCCACAACAACCCGAAAGCTGCTAACGTTTGGTTAAGGGGCCGGCTTTAGCCGGTCCCAGTGAGCGGAGCGAGCGTTTTGAACCATTTGTTAGGCGCGGGCTTGAGCCGGGCGTTGCAAGTGGTTGCGCCGCGATAGCCAACAGTGCTTTTGCTGTAAATGGCTTCTTCATGCTGTTGTGCTGTTTCATGTGTTTTTTTCTGTTCGGCAATTTTGGAGCGCCTCAGCGCCAGCACGATGTCATGACTGACGTGCAAGGCAATTGCGGAACGCAAAATTTTTGCGCCGCCCGCGATTTCAAATACGCCAAATTCCTTTGATGGGAAACATACGGTTTTGAGCTATAGACTCCGCGATTTTCCATGCGCCCGCATTCCTTTGCTTTGTTTGCCTAACGTTTGGTTAAGGGGGCGGGCTTTAGCCCGTCCCAGTGAGCGCAGCGAACGATTTGAACCAGTTGTTAGATGCTTTGTGTACGGTCTTCGTTGTGGTGCCATATACGAAGAATTACGATAGTTTCTGTGTGGGCTGAATAGCGGATTATGTATTTTCCGAAAATTGCGTCTCGAATAGCTTTTGGGCTTGGAGCAAGCTCAACAGCGCGGCCCATTTCTGGAAATAAACAAAGATTCTCAATGCGGGAAAGGAGCTCTGCTGCAACGCGTGCGGCAGCAAGAGGATCTTTCTCTGCTATGAATTCGCGCAGGCGAACGAGGTCTGCCACAGCGTTTTCTGAGTAGACCAGTCTCATTGACCAGCCTTCGGTGGGGATAGCTCATTGTCGGTGCCCCAGCTCTGAAGCCAGGCAGCTACAGCTTCGCCGGATACAACACGGCCCTGCGCCACTGACTCCATAGCTTGCAGTGTTTCTTGCCAGCGGGTCTGCTCTAGCTCCTGGCGCTCAAAGAATTCTCTAAGCGCCTGATTAATAAGCCAACTCTTACTTCTGTGAAGCTTCTCGGCCATAGCACCAAGATTTTCTTCGAGCTCTGGTTGAAGCCGGACGGTTGTGACGCTCATGGGGATGCCCTCCATACTGTTGAATGCAATGTATTACACGGTATTCGTGAGGGCAAGCGGGCGCGACGCGCGGTGGGGCAATGCATCTAACGTTTGGTTAAGGGGCGGGCTTTAGCCCGTCCCAGCGAGCGAAGCGAACGGTTTGAACCTATTGTTATGTTTCGTCGCTGCCAAGCTCGGATTCTCGTAATAGCTGATTGCTACGCCGTACTGTCAGAATATCAACCTGATCTTTGACGCTATAAATAACCCGATACGCTCCAAACATTACTTCTCTGATGCGTTGTGCGCCGACCTCAGGAACAATACGCCCACTTTCAGGAAAATCAGCCAAGCGTTCTACTGTGGCAAATAGCTCATCGACCCATTTAACTGCAGCAGCAGGCTTGTCTTCGGCAATGTATTGAGCGATATCTTCTACGCGCTCCAACGCAAGCGGAGACCAGACGATTTTCATCGGGACAGCCTGCTCAGGACCCGGGATTTTGCGTCTTGATGGGAAATACCGGCCCCGCTGGCAATTTGCTCCTCAGCTTTATAGACCTCTTCCAGAACCTCCAGGCGCTCTTGCATCCTCTCGTACTCCTGGACATCGACCAGAACGGCAACACCTCGCCCTCTCTGGGTTAGCACCATGGGGCGGCGGGTTTCATGGATCTGCTTTACAAATGTGGCTACGCCCGCTCTGAACTCAGAGAGGGGGCGTATATCTTCATCTACGTGGACTCGTGACATGGCGGGCACCTGCGTACGTTTGCTTGTACCGCTGAGCGTACGCCAGAAGCCGGGGGAGGGCAAGGTAAGGGCTGGTAAACATAACGATTAAGCTAAGGGGCGGGCTTTAGCCCGTCCCAGCGAACGAAGTGAGCGATTTGAGCGCATTGTTATACAGTGCGATCTAACCGTATGGCTCGTGCTGTTTGCTCTTTGAATCTCATTAGAAGCCAAAGGGCCCAGAACTCTGCAAAAAGAAGAGTTATGCATAAGATAAGCAAGGAAAATTGCGAGGTGGGAATATCGTTTTTCCAAGCGATAAATGGAATTGAAACGGTTGTGAATATTAGGAATGCATAAACAAGCATGAGAAAAATGATTCCTAAAAGAATTGTGGAGTTAATAGCGATTCTGGTTTTTGGGGATTGGAACATTCGAATGAATTCTGACTCTTCCCTCTCTGCTCTGGACTCAAGCTTGGCAAAATTGTGTATAGCCTTGAATAGTGGAGCTTTTCTTAATGCGTATAGCAAGGCGATAAATAGTAAAGTTCCTATTATGTATGGGGTGTAGAACTGGTAGAAGCTTCCAACTTCTCCGCCGAGATTTTGGCCCTCTTCGAGTATGTTCTTGATGCTTGCAAGCCATTGCATGGGGCTGAGTCTCCAGAAAATGTATAACGTTTGGTTAAGGGGCGGGCTTTAGCCCGTCCCAGCGAGCGGAGCGAGCGATTTGAACCGCTAGTTAGGTGATATTTAAACACTAAACTTTAGTCTTAGTGCTTTTAAGTTCTTCAAGTTTTTTAAAGATTATTTGAGATTTCTCGTAAAGCTCATCTTCAGAAATTGTTTCGTCACTAACGAGGGCGTCAGCTTCTTGAAGTAGCTTTGCTTGAGCATTGATGAATTCTTCTTGAGCTAGGAGGCGCTTTTTCGTTTTGTAAAATCTGGTTTGTATAACGACTGCTGCGATGATAATTAAAGCAATGATTACTAATGAAATTTCTATTCTCATAATTTCTCCTTAAATAGCACCTAACGTTTGGTTAAGGGGCGGGCTTTAGCCCGTCCCAGCGAGCGGAGCGAGCGATTTGAACCTGTGGTTAGAACTGGCCCGCCGGACACTGTAGTGGTGGCAACGCGGTGTTGGAAAGTGGAAACCAGCGGTGCTGGATTTTGCCCGCATGGATTTTGGATCAGCCCGTGGAGCTTCGGCGCAACGCCGGCTTTCGCGGCCTGCGCCGGTAGTGGATTTGTGCCGCATGGATTTCGAAGCGGGGCGCCGAGCCTGGATACGGCGCTGCTTTTTATTGGCCGCGAAGACGTGGGTGAGGCGGGCGGTGTAGTTGCCGGCCAAAGCACCTGAAAATGGCTGCTGCTCAGCGTTACGTCCATGTGTACTCCGATTATTCGCCCCGGCGCATCTAACGTTTGGTTAAGGGGCGGGCTTTAGCCCGTCCCAGTGAGCGTAGCGAACGGTTTGAACCAATTGTTAGCGAGCATATTCCGTAAGTCTAATGACATTGCCATCGCCCCTGTCATCATGGACGGCCAAAGTCGTGGGCAAGGGGTAGGTCCAACCTCCTGCCTTCCACCAGCATTCTGCAAACCAAGACTTGATGGTGTCGCCCGCCAAACTAAGGCCGGGGAATTCGAAGTCACCATCCTCCAGCGATATGAAATAGCGTTCGTCAAAGTCAGCCAATGCAGAGAGGGGCAACTGAAACTCAAGAGACCGTCCTGCGAATAATGACTCGTCTTTATGATCTACCTTGTTGTTTTCTCCACGGTAGTAAATCCATATCGACGGTGCACCACCGTATTCATCCAGAAACGTCTCAACTTGAGCAGCCTCCACGTCGTCATTGATTGCACGATTAAATAGTGAGCGCAATATTTCGATAGTCGACGCCGAGACTCGATCAAGCTCTCGACGATAACGAGATACGAACTGCGACTCTGTGAGACCGAAAGGAACCATATTTTCTCGCTAACGTTTGGTTAAGGGGCGGGCTTTAGCCCGTCCTGAGTGAGCGAAGCGAACGGCTTGAACCAGTTGTTAGGGTTTTTGCCCACGCTGCCCTCGTGAATTAAATAAAGGTTCGTGTGTTTTAATTATGCGCTCTTCAATCTCTTTTCTCCCAATGAAAGCTGGCATGACTTTTACATGAAGATTTTTCTCCATGTACTCAGTTAGCGCTACTTCGATGTCTATTGGGAAATTGTTCTTTGAATCTATTTCAAGCACGCCAGGAATTGTTGGGTATTTATGCTTGCCGAGCGATCTTCGAAACGAATGATTCATTGTTCGAAAAATATCTTTCATTCGCTCCTTCAGTGATCCGGTTTCGCCTGCATAAATAAGTAACTCATTGTCAAATATGCAGTAGACTCCTGGTTTGTTTGGAAAAACGGCGTTTCTGCGGAGTGGGACTGCATTTTGAAACGTGCTCATATTTGACGAAATCAAGTTTAGATAGGCTGAAATACTATCTTCATCTTGATCTTTTGATATGGTCGAGAAGATGTCCATCAGGCAATTACCCTAACGTTTGGTTAAGGGGCGGGCTTTAGCCCGTCCCAGCGAGCGGAGCGAGCGATTTGAACCGCTTGTTAGGCAAGCGGTTCGAAGGACGGCAGCAGGGCGCTGATGCGCCGCTGTACCTGCCTTTGATTTTTGATGTACTTGCATGCGTTCCTTCGCCTTTTCCTCTGGGATTTTGAGCGCCTCAGCGCTGGCGTGATGGTGAGGCCCGCGTGATGACATTGCTCTTAGCAGATTACCTGACCTGCCTACGATTGCATGGGCTGGGCGATGATATGGCCCCCGCCGATTTGTGGCCCGCCAGCGCTTTCAAATACACCGATGCTTTTTCAAGGAAGTGCACGGTGCCAGATTATTGATTCAGCCATTTCCCCTGGGTGCACGGCTTTAAGCTCTATATGCCTAACGTTTGGTTAAGGGGCCGGCTTTAGCCGGTCCCAGTGAGCGCAGCGAACGATTTGAACCGCTTGTTAAATTTCAGTCCAGCACCGTAGGGTCGAAATTCCAGATATGATCACTGTTTCTGTTGCAGCGGACATAAGTTTTGTATCGATCTTTCGCTATTTGAATATCTGCCAACTTTAGTGTGCCATCACATTTAGGGCAGTTACCTCCGATTTTTGTTAAAAAAACTTCCCCCTCTTTATTTGACTCAAAATTAAACCACTTAAGCCTTGAGAAGCGAGTTTTCCATAGCATAACTCCATTCATGAGAAGGAACATGCTGATGGCGGCGATAATTATAAACAGGAACTGCCAAGAGCTACCTAGTACGCTAAAGATAGAAGCAAAGCTTCCAATGAAGCCGATTAGGCCTGACACAATAAACCAGGATGTTTTAACAGGGCTGCCTAAAATAGTGGCTGGCTTTACATATGTTCGGTCAATATAGGCTTTATCTTCCGGCTTCTCTCCTTCGTATACGTCACCTACATGGAGCGTACTGTTTGAGAAATTATTACTTCCTGCAATATTAACGCTGCCATCTCCTGATGCTGAGCTTTTAGAAGCCAAAGATTTGCCGCATTTCCCACAAAAGTTATCTTCATGAGATGCTTCCTTACCACAGTTTGTACAATGCACAGCGTCTCCTTTGAAATTTAACGTTTGGTTAAGGGGCGGGCTTTAGCCCGTCCCAGAGAGCGAAGCGAACGATTTGAACCACTTGTTATGAGGCGTACCTGCGAGTGCTTCGGTGCTCTTTTACGGGGTCATGTTTCCCACACCACCCTTCATATTGATAGCTCCAGGATTTACCTAAGTCGTCTGTGATGCTAACGGTGCAGAGAAAAGCCTCGCCCCACGTTCGTTTGAAAATTAAGTTTAGCTTGGATGGGATGGTGTTGAATTCAATTTCTATGACTACCTTGCAAATCTGCCAAGGGTGAAACCCTTTTTTCTCCGCCTGTACCTTCAAATACTCAAGATAAGGGGCAGCTACTTTTTTTGAGTGTTTGAAGTGTGGGAGTGATTCGCCACTGATTAGGTCTAGTTGAAATTTACTTAGACCTGCCTCTGCTGCGCAGAGATAAATAACTCCTAGTCCCCAGTAACCATCAATGTCGTTGTATCTTGACGAGAAGCTTGAGGATATCCCGGCGGCAATTCCCTTTAGTTCTCTACGCCTGCTCACAAGCATCTAGCCTCATAACGTTTTGTTAAGGGGCGGGCTTTAGCCCGTCCCAGTGAGCGAAGCGAACGGTTTGAACCAGTTGTTAGGCGAGTATGGAGACTTTGCTGCCTTCCGCGCTCTAACGCTATGATTTCGCTGTTTTAATTTATCTTACAATCTCACCTGTTAAAAGAAACAGAAAAAGCTTCCCTGTATCTGTTAGGACGTATGTCTTAAATGAGCCGTCATCGTTAAGTTCGATAAAGTTAAGGCGTAATAGGGAATTGCGATGGATTGCTTTTTCATTGTTCAATAGGATTTTCTCGAACAAATCTTGGCTGGGTAATTTCCCTCTGTCAGCCATCGAGATGAAGACGTGGGCGTCTTCTTGGGCATGCTCAAGCCTGAAGCGCCTACTGGCATTTGTATAACCAATTAAATATTCAACTTCGTTGTCTGATAGTTCGGCCAGCTTGGCTATTGAACTGATGCGGAGATCCCATTCTTCTTGCGATGGAGAGTCTTTTAGAGGGGTGCAAATTGAAGCAAGCCAGGACCTACGCTTTGAGCTATATGATTTTGCAGCCTCAAGAATAGAATTTTCTGCCAGGTACCCGAATCGTTCGTCTGACATAAACGATTTGGATTCTATCGCGCCTAGCCGGATTTTTAATTTTTCGATGAAATCGATAACCCTATCAAGTCTTTGATTTGGGATTCTATCTATTCCTAGCTCCGCAATAAAACTACCACCAGGTATTATTCCCGAAATGGCTTTATATAGTTTTACTCTCTTGTCAACGGCGTTTTCTTCCAGTTCATTCATTGGAAAATCCTATGTGAAATCGCCTAACGTTTGGTTAAGGGGCGGGCTTTAGCCCGTCCCAGTGAGCGAAGCGAACGGTTTGAACCATTTGTTAGAAACCCTAGCCTCGTCCGTGCAGAACAACTTCAATGAAACTTTTGAGCTGAACAGGGAATGTGTATTCAAACCACATGAAAAAATTGCCGGATATAAAGTAGTAGGCCCCCACTGATAGAAGGGATACATAGAGTATATTTGTACTTAAGTTTGCATACTTTCGCGTTCTTTTGACTATCCATGGTTCTCTTGGATTTGTGGCAAGCGACAGCTTTCCTGCTGTTAAGAAATATATCGAAGAAAGTGTCATTCTTATTTTTGCTTGAAATAGGAAGAATACTCCAAACAAGTGAAATATGAACCAGCGAAAATCTTGTGCGTTAAAGTAGCTTTCCAATCCAGTAACCCCATACTTGTTAATTATTGCTTGGCTGTATGGAAAGTTTTCTGGCGCATAGTCCGGTGAGAATGCTTTGCTTACGAGAAATAAGGCGAGTACGCAAAAAGCTGACGAGAAGGCTAATGATACGAACCATGCGCCGCCAGCAAAGTAGCCTTTGTACAAGCTATGTAAAGTTCCTCCCGCCCATAGCGATATGGAAAATATCGTTATGAATGAGAGAGTATTTAATATTTCGCTTCTAAAAAATAGATAGGTGATTCCGAAGATGGCAGTCAATATAGCAATTAAAACAAATAGACCTTGATCATCCTGGGTTTGACTGGGCTTGCTGTCGGGAGGATTTATAATATTATTTACGGTAAGGTTGAAAGTGTGTCCTTGTTGATTTGCTGGTGATGGATTCCCGCTCCTTATGGAGTCAACTATCACCCCCAGCACTAGGCCTAGTAGCGTGAAAAATAATGAGATGTATATGTCTACTTGTTTTGATTGGATGATTTCTAACAGGCTCATGTTTTCCCGGATTTCCTTATGGGTTTCTAACGATTAAGCTAAGGGGCGGGCTTTAGCCCGTCCCAGTGAGCGAAGCGAACAATTTGAGCGCATTGTTATATGCCGGCTGGCAATAATTTTGAATTGTCAGGGTTGTCCTCATATGCAACCCAAAACTGGAAGGCTTCGTTAAGAATGCTTTCATCTTCGATTGAGTTAAATTCAAATTCTAGTTCAAGGTCATTCTTAGTTAACGATATAGCGATTAAAGTGCCTTGCATATCTGCTGCGTTAAGCCCGCCATTGCGTCTTTCAGAGTGCTTGTACGCGTTTGCTATTTGCTCTGCATCACGAAGAATTCTGTGTTGATTTCTTATTATTCCTAGGATTCTGCCTTCGTCGCTGGAGGTCCAGCCTTTGGTGTTTTTTGTGTCGTGAAAAAAATAATCAGGAATGTTGTTTACTGACTCTAAAGCATTCAGAAAAAGCCTAAGCCTAGTGAATTTTGTTGGTGTTGTACTATCGTTGTTTTCGCGACTTTTCCTAATGAAGTTGAAGTAATCAATGCAGTTAGGAAGATCGATATGCCGAAGATAATTTATGTGGTTCGCGAGTGGGCCTGAAATTGTGCTCATGATTACCTTTAGGCATATAACGTTTGGTTAAGGGGCGGGCTTTAGCCCGTCCCAGTGAGCGAAGCGAACGATTTGAACCAGTTGTTATATTCCGTCAACCACGGATTCCGCCCATCCATCTGGGAAAGAACACGTCCTTAGTGATTCTATGATTTCCTCATGGAGTTTTGCTACGACATCAAGAGCGCTCTTTGATTGTTGAACTACAGAGCTAAATTTGTAATGCTTTCCAAGGGATTCAAGTGCGCTTAGAAAATATTTGATACCCCATAGACAGATGAAAATACTGAATGAGTGTTTTTCGCCCTTGGATTTAACGTCTAGCTCTTCATTCTCTGTAAGTGAGCAAAGTAGGTTATTTACCAAGTCTTCTTGGTTTTGGTGAGTCTGGCCACACATAGCCCTATATACAGTTCTATATTCAATATCTTTGCCCAGCTCTTTATACAGCTGTTCAATAGACATTGATCTGGGTTTTTCTGGCCATTGCCTTCCGGCCGCCTCTACAAAACGCTTACAGATTTCTTTTGCTTCTAATTCGGTCTCATTTTTCTGGTCTATTAATTTTTCATGCGGGTGGCCTTCTAAGTCGCTTATGGCTGCCTGCCACTTATCATTTTTCCACTTTTGCCCATGAAAATAACTGGCCAGATAATGTATTAAGTTCTCTTCGGTGTCGCCATTAAGAATGGCCTGAATCGTCAATGTCGATTCAGCTAGTGTGCGAGAGATAATCTCTGCGTCTTGCAGGTGGCCATTAGAAATTAGCGAGATCATGCTGGCAAAGGTGCTTGATGACCTGTTCAGCATGTTTATTAAAAAACCATCGAATGGGTTATTTCTGCTTCTAAATTGGTCAGTGCCTAAGGATTCAGCGAAAAGTAAAAATGGTGCATACGCTTCGGCAGCAGTAGTTCTAGTTTTGTCGCTTAGATGTTCAGGGTTAATGTTATGGTTGCGACAAAAAATACCTAATATCGCTTTCTTGGCCTCGGCATTCATGCGCTGTAATCTCTAGGAATATAACGTTTGGTTAAGGGGCGGGCTTTAGCCCGTCCCAGCGAGCGGAGCGAGCGATTTGAACCGCTTGTTAGGCAAGCGGTTCGTAGGCCGGCAGCAGGGCGCTGATGCGCCGCTGTACCTGCCTTTGATTTTTGATGTACTTGCATGCGTTCCTTCGCCTTTCCACTTGGGGTTTGCTGGCGTGATGTTATGGCCAGCGTGATGACATTGCCCTCAGCAGACAACCTGCCGGCCAGCGATTTTATGGCCTGCGTGATGATATTGCTTTCACTGCATTTCGGGCCCGCCAGCGATTTCAAATACGCCGAATTCTTTTCTCGGGATGTGCACGGTGCTGGACTATTCATTCTGCAATTTCCGCTGTGTGCACGGCCCTGAGCTCTATATGCCTAACGTTTGGTTAAGGGGCCGGCTTTAGCCGGTCCCGAGTGAGCGAAGCGAACGACTTGAACCATTTGTTAGGCGTGTTCATTGGTGCTTCTAATGACTTTTAGCAAGTGGTTTAGAAGCGCAATGAAAACGGCTTTGTCTTCGTAATTGTTGAGACGATTACTAACCACTACAGTGGTTGGAAGGCGCTCTATTTCATTTATGGTTTCTTGGATCAAGGCTACAAGCTGGGGATTATCGTTTTCTGCTATCGCACTAATGATGTCTTCAGGGTAAAAAGAAAAAGCATCAATGCCGCAGCAGCCAGCAACGCACTCGGTTTCCAAAGAATTCCATAGGTCTGAGGTTTTATGGATTATATGGTCAATATTTATAGCTGACTCGTACCGCCCGGATAAATCAATGAATTCGATCCACTCGTTTTCTCCGATTCGGATGTCATTCTTATGCTCGTCGTGTGACATCTGGTACGCCTAACGTTTGGTTAAGGGGCGGGCTTTAGCCCGTCCCAGCGAGCGGAGCGAGCGATTTGAACCGCTTGTTAGGCAAGCGGTTCGTGGGGCGGGCAAAGGCCGCCGATGCGACGCTGTTGCTGCCT
>Ga0209207_1001004_pt1 | contig 14353 bp, 14 predicted proteins | sample SaghotsprinmetaG_FD_184140 | JGI IMG/M metagenome (GOLD analysis project Ga0209207, IMG submission 184140) | Hot spring microbial communities from South Africa to study Microbial Dark Matter (Phase II) - Sagole hot spring metaG (SPAdes) (version 3) | ecosystem: Environmental > Aquatic > Thermal...
GACCTGGGTCTCCGACCCCATCGGCTCGACCACGACGACCTCGGCCTTGAGACCGTTCTCGTCGAGCTGGATATGCTCGGGCCGGATGCCGAGGACTGCCGCCTTGCCGTCGGAACCCGGCGGATGCGTGCCGATCGGCCAGACCACGCCGCCCTCGGTTTCGAACCCGGCCGGTGTGATCTTGCCGTTGAGCAGGTTCATCGAGGGCGAGCCGATGAAGGCCGCCACGAAGAGATTGGCGGGGCGATCATAGAGATCGAGCGGCGCACCGATCTGCTCGACGATGCCGTCATGCATCACGACGATCTTGTCGGCCATGGTCATGGCCTCGATCTGATCGTGCGTGACGTACACCGTGGTCGTCCGCAGGCGCTGGTGCAGTTCCTTGATCTCGGTGCGCATCTGCACGCGCAGCTTGGCGTCGAGATTGGAGAGCGGCTCGTCGAACAGGAAGACCTGCGGATCGCGCACGATGGCGCGGCCCATGGCGACGCGCTGGCGCTGGCCGCCGGAGAGCTGACGCGGATAGCGGTCGAGCAGCTTCTCGAGGCCGAGGATGGCGGCCGCCTTGCCGACGCGGTCGGCGATCTCCTCCTTCGGCGCTTTCCGCAGCTTCATCGAGAAGGCCATGTTGTCGGCCACCGTCATGTGCGGATAGAGCGCGTAGTTCTGGAACACCATCGCGATGTCGCGCTCTTTCGGCGGCACGTCGTTGACGACGCGCGGGCCGATGCGGATTTCCCCGCCCGAAATGTTCTCAAGTCCCGCGATCATGCGCAGGAGGGTAGATTTGCCGCAGCCCGACGGGCCGACCAGGATAACGAACTCGCCGTCCTCGATGTCGATATCGACACCGTGAATCACCTGGGTGGCGCCATACGCCTTGCGCACGTCGGCAATCTGCACTGAGGCCATCGGGCCTGTCTCCTCGTCGTCGTTTCCCCGTGGACCCGGTGATCCACCCCGTTGGGCGGGGTCCGGGCCGCATCGTCTATCGGCCTGTTGCGACCGATCGATGAAGGTTGCGGTCGGCTAAACACCGCTCGCTCCGCAGAGGAACGGTCGCTTGCGCCGGCCTTCATCTGCGATAAAGTCATACCATACATGCAGGCGTGTCAAGCGCCGGACCCGGGGGAGGAGGAGAAGCCTGACAATGAGGGTGCGCGACTATTCGCGGCCGACCACGCTCAACCCCGACCGGCTCTTCGGTCAGGTCGCGCAGAAGCTTGCCGTCGCCATCATCACCGGGGCGGTGAAGGCCGGCGAGGTGCTGCCCGACGAGGACGATCTGCGGGGTGACATCTCGGTCTCGCGCACCGCCTATCGCGAGGCCGTGAAGGTTCTCACGGCCAAGGGCCTGGTCGAGGCGCGGCCGAAGAGCGGCACGCGCGCCGCACCGCGCGAAAGCTGGAATCTGCTCGATCCCGATGTCCTGGCATGGCATTTCGAAGCCGACCCGAACGAAAAATTCATCCGTGATCTCTTTGAGTTGCGGCGATTCGCCGAGCCCGCGGCGGCGCGGCTGGCGGCGCAGCGGCGCACCCCGGCCGATATCGCACGAATCGAGGCCGCCTATCGCGGCATGGCCGAGAATCAGCCCTATGACGACGTCACCATCCGGGCCGACCTCGCCTTTCACGAGGCGGTCTTCGCAGCCTCCCACAATGCTACGCTGATGTGCCTCTCGAGCGCCGTCGCGGCCACGCTGCAATGGTCCCTGCTGCTGAAATCGATCGACGACCGCGAGTTCTTCGTCGCCTCGCTGGTCGATCACGAGCGTGTCCTGGATGCCATCGTCCAGCGCGACGGCGAACTCGCGGCAGCCCGGATGAAGGCTCTGGTGATCGACAGTCTGAACACCACGCTGGCGATGCTGACGCCTCTTTCGGCGGCCGCCATTCAGAAAAGCGCGTGATTAAGTCATATTATAAATGCGTCCGCGCGGCTTCCGCGCAGCGGCACGGCATGGTGGGATGGCCAGCGCCGGACGACATTCGCCGGAACTGCTATATCCGGGCGACAACGGCATTTAATCGATTCACTTCGCTCCGATCAAGCCGCTCATCCCCTCCGAAGCCTATGGAAACGCTCCCATGACACGGCCCGATACGCCCCACATCCTGATGACCGGCCCGATGATGGCCTATGCGGCCGACCAGCTGAAGGCGCGCTTCACCGTTCACGAGTACTGGAAGGCGGACGACAAGCCGGCCTTCCTCCGCGGGATCGCGGACCAGGTGCGTGGCATTGCCGGCGGCGGCCATGTCCGCATCGACGGCGCACTGTTCGACGCGCTGCCCAAGCTCGAGATGATCGCTAATTTCGGCGTCGGCTACGACAATGTCGATGCCGCTGAGGCCGGTCGCCGCGGTCTGGTCGTTTCGAACACGCCCGACGTTCTCACCGATGAGGTCGCCGATCTCGCCATCGGCCTGCTGATCGCCACCGTCCGCCAGCTGCCGCAGGTCGATCGCTACCTGCGCGAGGGCAAGTGGCTCAAGGCGCCCTATCCGCTGACCACCTCGCTGCGCAAGCGCAAGGTCGGCATCGTCGGCCTCGGCCGAATCGGCAAGGCCGTGGCGCAGCGCGTCGAGGCGTTCGGGCTGCCGGTCGTCTACCATGGCCGCTCGCGCCAGGCGGACGTCGCCTACCGCTACTACCCCTCGCTGGTCGAGATGGCGGCCGATGTCGACACGCTGATCTCGGTCGCCCCCGGCGGTGCCTCGACCCACCACATCATCAATGCGGAGGTGCTGAAGGCGCTGGGCCCCGACGGCATCCTGATCAATGTCGGCCGCGGCACCGTCGTCGACGAGCAGGCGCTGATCGCGGCGCTGCGCGACAAGACCATCCTTTCCGCCGGCCTCGATGTCTTCGAGGACGAGCCGCGCGTACCGGCCGAGCTGATCGCGATCGATCATGTCGTGCTTCTGCCGCATGTCGGCTCGGCCTCGGTCCACACCCGTGAACAGATGGGCCAGCTCGTCGTCGACAACCTCGTCTCCTGGTTCGAGGGCAAAGGTCCGCTGACGCCCGTCGCCGAGACGCCTTGGCCCAAGGGCTGAGCGGGTTGGCCGGCGGGCTGCGACGCGCGCTCGCCCTGGTCGGTCTGGCTCTCTGGGGCCAGGCCGCCGCGGCGCAGGCTCCGCCGCTGCCGCGCGGGGCGGACCGGGCCCCGGCCGCCATCGCATCCCTGCTCGGCGCCTGGACGCTCGAGCAGGTCGGCGCCCCGCGCCAATGCACGGTCACGCTGGGAGCGGAAGCCGCGGGACAGGGGCGCCAGATCCGTTTTCCCGCCACCTGCCGGCGCGCTCTGCCAATTCTCGAGGGCGTGACGGCATGGTCGCTGTCGCCGGAAGGCGAAGTTCGGCTGAGCGATGCCGGCGGCAAGCCTGTCATCCGGTTCGGCCCCGCCGCAAGCACGCGCCGCCAGGGCCGCGGCTCCGATGGCAGGGACTATGCGCTCGACGCTGCCGGTTTCGCCCGCGCGGCGCCACGGTCTCCGCCGAGCCCCGCCGAAGCCGCGGCAACGGCCGCCCAGCGCCCGACCATCGTCGATCCCGCCAGGGCGCCCGCGCCAGACACGCTGCCCGGCCTCTATGCGCTGATGCGGCAGCCGGGCCGCGAAGCCTGCCGTCTTCGCCTCGCGCCTGCCGCCGAGGGGCGTCCTGCGACCGCGGGCTTCGAGGGGCAATGTGCGGATACCGGCATCACGATTTTCGATCCTGCCGGCTGGCGCTATGAGGCCGGCCGGTTGAGTCTGCTCGCGCGCAAGGGCCACAGCGTCGATCTGGTCTTCGAGGACGGCCTGTGGCGCAAGGACCCGGCCGTCGGCGCGCCGCTGATGCTGCGACGCCTCCAGCCCTGACATGGCTTGCGGCCGCGAACCGATGCCGCACTCCGGCACGGTCTCACTGGCGATCGGGCGACATCGTTCCTAGATGCGCTGCGGGCGCCCGAAACTCCGGCGCCGACCGGAGGAGAGCCCGATGTTCAACGCCAAGTCGCTTCTCGATGCCCTCGTCAGCGCCGGCACGCAGGCCGGCAAGCCCGGCGGCCAGGGCCAGACCGGATCGCTCGGGCAGATTCTCGGTGGGCTGGCCGGCAAGGTGCAGCAGGGCGGTGGCCTCGGTGGCCTCGCCGGGATGGCCGGGCAGATCCTGACCCAGGCCTCCCAGGGTGTCGGGGACGCCGCCCGCCAGACCGGCGTTCAGCAGAAGGCAGGCGACGTCGTCGGCCAGGTCACGGGCGGTCGCTCGGCGCAGGATGTGCTGGCCCAGGCCAAGGCGATGTTCGACAAGAACCCGGCGATGGCGACCGCCGTGCTCGGCGGCCTCGGCGCACTCGTCTTCGGCACCTCCAGCGGCCGGGCGGTGATCGGCTCCGCCGCCAGGCTCGGCGGCATGGCCCTGATCGGCGGCCTCGCCTACAAGGCCTATCAGAACTACCAGTCCGGCAAGCCGCTGCTCGAGGTCGGCAATCCCGAGCTCCTGCCGCCGCCGCGCGGCACCGGCTTTGAGCCGGAGGCCGCGAGCGAGGCCACCGCACTGCTCTTCATCCGGGCCATGATCGCCGCAGCCGCAGCCGACGGCGCCATCGACGCGGAGGAGCGCACCGCCATTCTCGGCGGCCTTCGCGAGGCGGGGTTCGATCAGGAAGCCAATGAATGGCTGGAGGGCGAGATGGCCAGTCCGGCCTCGATCGAGGCGCTGGCCCAGGGCGCCCAGAGCCCCGAAGTCGCGGCACAGATCTACACGGCCGCGCGGATTGCCATCAATCCGGACACGCCGAAGGAGAAGGACTTCCTCGCCGGCCTGGCCGCGTCGCTCGGCCTCGACGCCGAACTTGTCGCGAATATCGACGTCGCGGCCAGCGCCGCCAAGGCCTGAAACGGGGCGGCCTGTTCTGCCTGAGCCCTGACGGGGCGCCGCAGAACGGCGCTGCCCCGTCAGGGCGCCGTTAAGCATCCGCGTCAAATCGCGGTCCGCCGTCACAGTCATCCACGGAGGTTTAGGATTTATCGGCGAGGAAGGCAGGCGCCAGAACGGCGTAAGGCTGCCTGATGCTCGCCCGGAACCGTCTTTCGGACCCGCCGGCTGCAGTAACGACGCGTGGGAGGGAAAGACGAGATCATGTCGGCGAAAGCGATGATCAGGGCGATGCGCCCGCATCACTGGCTCAAGAACGGGCTGGTCTTTGTTCCGATCCTGCTGAACCATGACGTGTTCGATGTTGCCGCGCTCGGCCACGGCGCCGTCGCGTTCCTCGCCTTCAGCCTGCTCGCCTCGGCCATCTACCTCCTGAACGACATCGTCGATGTCGAGGCCGACCGGCGCCATCCGACCAAGTGCAAGCGCCCGCTCGCCGCAGGTGAGATCAGCGAAGCCCAGGCCTACGCGGCCGTGCCTCTCCTGGTCATCACCTCTTTCGCCCTGTCCTGGCTCCTGCCCCGGCCTCAGCTCTTTGTGATGGCGCTCGGCGCCTATCTCGTCCTGGCCCTAGCCTATCTCTTCGTGCTCAAGCGCAAGCTGCTGGTCGATGTGCTCGGGCTCGCCGCGCTGCACACGCTGCGCATTCTCGCCGGCAACGCCGCAGCCGCCATCCCGCTCTCCTCATGGCTCCTCGCGTTTTCGATGTTCCTGTTCCTCAGCCTGGCTCTGGTGAAGCGTTATGCCGAGCTGCGCATCACGCAGGACCAGTCGGGCTTGAAGAAGGCCGGCCGCGGCTATCATGCGGAGGACATCGAGGCGCTGTCGCAGCTCGGCATGGCCTCGGGCTGCACCTGCGCGTTGATCATGGCGCTCTATGTCGACAGCGCCGCCGTCAAGGAACTCTATCGCCACCCCGAGCTGATCTGGCTGATCTGCCCGATCATCCTCTACCAGATGGCGCGGATCTGGTTCCTGGCACGGCGCGGCCAGATGCCGGACGATCCGCTGGTGTTCATGATCCGCGACTGGCGCAGCCAGGTCACCGGCGCGGCCGTCGTCGTGATCATGATCGCGGCGACCCTGCTCCCGTGACCGCCCCGCGCCCCGCGCCCGGCTCCTGGGGCGGCCTGCGCGCGCGCGACAGCCGCCTGCTTCAGCCCGACGCCTGGATCGCCGAGCCCGCACCGCAAGACGGCGCCGTGCTCGCCTATGGCAACGGCCGATCCTATGGCGATTCCTGCCTGAACGACGGCGGGCGGCTGATTCTGACCCGCAGCCTCGACCGCATCCTCGCCTTCGATCGCGAGAGCGGTGTCGTGACCTGCGAGGCCGGCGTCCTGCTCGACGACCTGTTGAACGTCGTGGTGCCGGCCGGCTGGTTCCCGCCCGTCACGCCGGGAACCTGCTTCGTCACCATCGGCGGCGCCCTCGCCAACGATGTCCACGGCAAGAATCACCATCGCGCCGGCACCTTCGGCCGCCATGTCCGCGCCTTCGAACTCGTCCGCTCGGACGGGCAGCGCCTGACCTGTGCGCCCGACCTCAACACGGATCTCTTCGCCGCTACCATCGGCGGCATGGGGCTCACCGGGCTCGTCACGCAGGTGACGCTCCAGCTCATGCCGGTCGCCTCGGCGCAGATGCGGCAGGAAGCGATCCGCTTCGGCGGGCTCGACGACTTCTTCGCCATCGCGGCCGCATCCGACGCGACGCATGACTACACCGTCGCCTGGATCGATTCGCTCGCATCGGGGCGTGATTTCGGCCGCGGCGTCTTCTTCCGCGCCAATCACGCCCCGGCTTCGGAAGACCCTGAGCCCCGCCCGACACGCCGCCTGACTTTTCCCATCCAGCCGCCGATCCCTTTGATCAACGGGCTGACGCTGCGCGCCTTCAACTGGCTCTACCGGGCCGCCCAGCCGCGCTCGCCCGAGCCGCGCCGCATTCCCTACCGCCCCTTCTTCTATCCGCTGGACCGCGTCGCCCACTGGAACCGCGCCTACGGCCCGGGGGGCTTGCGCCAGTTCCAGTGCGCGATTCCGATGGCACACGCCCGGCAGGCCGTGGAGGAGATGCTGCGCCGAACGCTCGCGGCGGGCGAAGCCTCCTTCCTGACCGTACTGAAGCTCTTCGGCGACGTGCCCTCGCCCGGGATGATGTCCTTCCCCATCGCGGGGGCGACCCTGACGCTGGACTTCCCCAACCGCGGCGCCCGCACCGAGCGCCTGCTCGCTGAACTGGATGCCGTGACTCTCGCGGCCGGCGGGCGCGTCAACCCCTACAAGGATGCGCGGATGTCGCCTGCGACCTTCGCGGCCTCCTTCCCGCATTGGCGCGACTTCTCCGCCCATGTCGACCCGGGTTTCTCGTCGAGCTTCTGGCGCCGCGTCACGGCCGGCTGAGATCACGCCGGCGCCGACGGGAAAAAATGCGACCTCGCCTTGAACCTCCCCGCCACCGGCCGCGACCAAGAGGCATGGAGGGCGAATGGTTCGCTCCCGAAGCCTCAGGGAGACCCTGACGATGACCCGCTTCAAGATGATCGCGACCGGCACCCTCGCCGCGCTGACCCTCGCCACCACGCTCGCCGCCACGTCCGCCGAAGCGCGCCCGCGCTACTGGGGTTACGGCCGCGGCCCGGCCATCGGCGCCGGCATCGTGGGCGCGATCGCCGCCGGTGCGCTGGTCGCCGCCGCCACCCGCCCGGCCTATGCTCACGGCTACTACGGCTACGCCCCGGTGCGCCAGTGCGACATGGTCGAGCGCATCAACCGCTATGGCGAGGTCGTCGGCTACCGCCGCGTCTGCGGCTACTACTGATCCGGCCTTCCCGGGGCCCAGGAACCCCGGGCGTGCCGCCTCCACCGTTTCGAGACCTCCCGATACGACTTGGGCTCCCCGGTGATCCGGAGAGCCCTTTTTCTTTGGCGCTCGCGGCAGCCGCGTCAGGCGACGCGGGCGAGCTCCGCCTTGGCGTCGTTGATCGCCTGTTCGCGCGCTTCCGGTCCATAACCGAGCTTTTCGGCACGAACGAAGGTGACATCCTTGATGCCGATGAAGCCCAGCATCGTGCGCAGATGCGGCTCCTGCGAATCCAGCGCCTGGGTCGGGCCGGAGGAGTAGAGGCCGCCGCGGCTCTCGACGACGATGGCGCGCTTGCCTTCGAGCAGGCCGACCGGGCCGCTCTCGCCATATTTGAAGGTCACGCCGGCCCGCAGCACATGGTCGAACCAGGATTTCAGCGTCGAGGGGATGCCGAAATTATACATCGGTGCGCCGATGATCAGGGTGTCGGCCGCCTTCAGCTCGGCGACGAGCGAGTCCGACAGGGCCTTCGCGGCACGCTGCGCGTCGTTGGCCGGCTCCGCGCCACGGATCGCCGCCGTGGAATCGATCGTGAGATGCGGCACCGGGTTGGCGCCGAGATCGCGCTCGACCACGACCAGCGCCGGGTCGGCGGCACGCAGGCGGGCGACCGTCTCGTCGATGAGCTGCTTCGAGACCGAAGCCGCACCGGCGGCACTGCTGTTGATGACGAGAAGATGGGACATGGTGCTTGATCCTGCAACCGGGAACGGGTTCGATGCCGTCGATGTAGCGGCGCGCGTCCAGCAACGGAATGCCCGCTCTGCGCACCAGACTGTTGCATTGCGAGGAACGCCCTCATGTCCGAGCTCGACGACATCCGCAGCTTCGTCGCCGTGGTCGAGAGCGGCGGCTTCGGGCGTGCCGGGCAGCGGCTCGGCCTGTCCAAGTCGATCATCAGCCGCCGCATCGCGAGGCTCGAGGCCGACCTCGGCACGCGCCTGCTGAGCCGCACGACGCGCGGCATTGCCGCCACCGAGGCGGGGCTCGAATTCAAGGCGCGCGGCGAGCGCATCCTGGCCGATCTGGCCGAGGCCCGGGATGCGGTGGCGCAGCAGTCAGGCGGGGTCGTCGGGCGGCTGCGCCTGTCGATGCCACTCACCTTCGGCAACCGCCATGTCGCGCCGATCCTGGGCGAACTCGCCCGGCGCCATCCCGGCCTCGAACTCGATGTCGAAGCCAGCGACCGCTATGTCGACCTGATCGGCGAGCGCTTCGACGCCGCCATCCGCATCGGCACGCTGAAGGATTCGAGCCTGATCGCCCGCAGGATCGCGCCGATCCACGGCGTCATCCTGGCGAGCCCGGCCTATCTCGCTGCGCGGGGGCGGCCCGCCACGCCGGCCGACCTCGCCGGCCATGACTGCCTGCTCTACACCGGCACCAGCCAGCCGGATTGGACCTTCCGGGTCGGCCGGCGTCGCGTCTCGGTGCGACCCGCCGGGCGCTTGCGCTCCGATAGCGGCGAGACGCTGATGGAGTGGGCCAAGGCCGGGCTCGGCATCGTGCAGTTGCCGACCTTCATCGCGAGCGACGCCATTCGCGACGGCGCGCTGGAGCCGCTGCTCTGGGAGTTCCCGCTGCAGGAACACGCCCTCTTCGTCGTGCGGCCGCCAGGAGCCTATGTGCCGGGCAAGGTCCGCGTGCTGGTCGACCTGCTGGTCGAGCGCTTCGGCGGCGCGCCCTACTGGGACCCCTGCCAGGCGGCGGCGCGCGAGCGCGGCGTCACGCTCGGCTTCACGCCCGGGTTCGAGGATGAAGCGGAGGCCCATCAGCCGGCGTGATCGGGCCCATCACGCAATTTCGCGTGGCTTGGCACGAACCTCCCGGCACCTTGCGGAACCGTTTCTAAGGAGGCCGCCCATGCTGCTCGTGGGAATGCTCGACAGCCCCTATGTCCGCCGCGCCGCGGTCACGGGCACACTGCTCGGACTGGAGTTCGAGCACCGCTCGGTCTCGGTGCTGCGGCACATCGACGAGTTCCGGACCATCAACCCGCTGATCAAGGCTCCGACTCTGGTCGCGGACGACGGTACGGCGATCGCCGAATCCCTGCTGATCATCCAGCACTTCGAGGATCTCGCCGGCCGCTCCCTGCGCCCGGTCGAGGCGAGCGCCCGCACGCGAGACCTCTCGCTGACCGGCATCGGCATCGTCGCGGCGGAGAAGGCGGTCGCCATGGGATATGAGCACAGACGGCCCGAGGACCGGCGCGACGCCGTCTGGCAGGAGCGCATCCTGTCCCAGCTCCACACCGCGCTGGACCAGCTTGATGCAGCGGCGGGCCGGGGCGAGCTGACCGACGGCCCGGAACTGCTGCCGAGCGACCTCGCCGCGGCGATCGCGTGGGGCTATTGCCGCTTCGCGCTCCCCGATGTTGTTCCGGCCGAGCGCTGGCCGGCGCTGGCGGAGCAGGCCGCCGCCTGCGAGACCCTCGACGTCTTCAGGCAGTGGCCGATCGATCGGGAATAGGGCTCCCGATCGACCAAATCGGCGTCTTGACGTTCATCATGCCGAAAATTGCTGCATCGGGGCCGCTCGCGCCCCCTTGCAATCGGGCGCAACAGACGCATCTTCCGAAACGAGTTAGGGAAGAATCGCCTCCTGGTCGGTCCCGCGCATCCAGCGCTGACAACAGGAGATGACAATTGGCTCGTTCCAGCAAGGCCGGCACCACGACCGGCCATGGCGAAGTCCGTCGGCTCTGGCCCGCGGAACGCGACCTCTTCAAGGCCCATCTGCTGCGGCTCGACGAGGTCACCCGCCGCGAGCGCTTCGGCACCGCGGTGAATGACGATTTTCTCGAGAACTACGCGGTCACCACCTTCGGCGTCGGCGGGCTCGTCTATGCCTATATCGAGGATGGCGCGGTGCGCGGCGCGGCCGAGCTGCGCGGTCTCGAGGACATCATGGCCCAGACCGGCGAGGCCGCCTTCAGCGTCGAGCGCGACTGGCGTCGGCGCGGCATCGGCGGAACGCTCTTCGGCCGGCTGATCACCGCCGCGCGCAACCGCAGCATCCGCACGCTCTACATGACGTGCCTGCCCGAGAACGCGGCGATGCGCCGTCTCGCCCGCAAGTTCGAGGCCGATCTCGCCGGCGGCTATGCCGATGTCGAGGGCGTGATCGCCACCGGCGGACCGACTCCCTTCACCATCCTCGACGAGGCGCTCGACACGGCCCGCGGCTTCGCCGCGATGGCACTGTCGTTTCAGCGGCGCTTCTGGCGGCCGGCCTTGTTCGGCCGCTCGGCCGGCGCCTGACCGCTCAGCGGCTGAGCGAGAGCGCCGCGCCCGACTTGGTGACGGCGCCGTCCATGGCGCCACCACCGCTGGTGCGCAGCCGCGCCACCACTGTTCCGCCCTGCTGATAGAGATAGACCTCGCCATCGCGGTAGTCCCAGGCCGTCACCTTCTGCAGGTCACGGTTGGAGCAGCCGGCAGCGCTGGCGCGATAGAGATCGAGCGCCGGCGCACTGGAGAGCTGGACGCGGCAGGACCCGCCGGTGGCCTCGCGCGCCGTCCAGTTGCCGATCACCCCGTCGCGCGAGGTCACGGCGGGCCGGGCGGCATTGCTGCCGGCGCCGAGCGTCGCGACCTGCCCGCCACCGCCGCGCAGCGTCGGAACATCCGTGGCCTGCGGCGCCGCGGGAGCCGTCGGCGTCGACTGCGGCATGCCGGGAGCGGCGGGCGACGGGCTGTAATAGGGGTCCTGCGGCGGCGGCAGCGCACCGGGCTGGCCTACCGCAGGCGCAGAAGCGACAGGATAGCCTCCCGGAGGCGGCAGCGGCTCCGAGATCACCGGTGCCGAGCTGATCGCCGGGGCCGGCGGCAGACTCGGCTGCCCGTAGGATTGCGGCGCGCCGCCGACGAAGCGCTGCGAGCCGGCGCAGGCGGTCAGCGCCAACAGCGGGAGCAGTCCGGCGGCCTTGAGGGTCATGGCCATGGTCGCGGTCTTCTTGGTCATGAGGCGTCGGTTCCGATCGATCGTGCGGTGCAGGCAGGCGAACGCGTCGCAGGAAATGGTTGAATCCTAGATCATTCCCGTGAACGTCACATGAGTATGATCGTGCCGGGCGTCCATAGCCCAGCCGACCTGGTTTGCGAACCCGCCGCGCGCGCTCCGGTTCCCGTTCGTCACCCGATCGGATCCCGCGGCCACAGGAGAGACCGGATGACGTCCCCCCCTTTCCCGGCGCCCGGCGCGGCGCTCAAGCCCCTGCTGCCGGCCACGATCGCGCCGCCCTTCGCCCGCTATAGCCACGGCATCGCCGTTCCCGCCGGCCATCGGTTCGTCGCCTGCTCGGGCCAGCTCGGTATGGCCCGGGACGGCTCGATCCCCGAGGATGTCCGCGCGCAGGCGGATCTCTGCTTCGCCAACATCGCCGCGATCCTGGCCGAGGCCGGCATGACGCTGGCCGACATCGTGCGCCTCAACGCCTATGTCACCGACCGCGCCCATATGAAGGGCTACATGGAGTCGCGCGACGCCCATGTCGGCACGCCCCCGCCCGCCTCGACGCTGATGATCGTCTCGGGCTTCACCCTCCCGGCCTTCAAGGTCGAGATCGAGGTGCTGGCGGCGGCACTTTAGCGGCTCGTTCGCTTTCAGCCCTTGCGGACCATCAGCACCGCCGCGAGGATCGCGACGCCGCCGAAGGCTTGGGCCGGCGAGGGCTGCTCGCCGAAAATCGCCCAGGCGGCGAGCACCGACACCAGCGCCGGCCAGACCATAACCAGCGAAGCGGCGCTGGCGCCGTACTGGCCGAGCGACAGCGTGATCAGGCCCTGGCCCAGCGCATGGGAGACGAGGCCGAGCGCGATCACCGCAAGCCAGCCCTGCAGGCTGGACGGCAGGATCGCCTCGCCCAGCGCCAGCGCGGCGACGAGGCAGAAGACCGCGCAGATCGCGCTGGAGATCAGGCTGATGCGGCCCGCATCGCCCCCATTCCGGGCGCGGCGGACGGCCATGATGTAGGCGGCGTAGGACAGCGCGGCACCGACCGCCAGGCTATCGCCGAACAGGCTGCCGGGCACAGCCGCCGAAGTGGCTGTCAATTTGGGCAGCACCAGCATCAGCGCGCCGCCGATGGCCAGCGCCAGCGCGCCGAGGATGCGCCGGCTCGGGCGCTCGGCGAAGAGCAGCCACCCACCCAGCACCACCGCGACCGGCGACAGATTGCCGAGCAGCGAGGCGTTGGCGATCGTCGTGAAGCCGAGCGCGGCGTTGTAGAGGACGACGTCGACGCCGAAGGCGAGACCGGCGAACACGATCGGCAGCCATGCGCCAGCGGCCGCGGTCCGGCGCCCCGGCCGCCGCCGCTCCAGCCCCATCCAGAGCGCGAGCACCGGCAGGGCGAAGATCATCCGCCAGAACCCGGCCGCCGCCGGCCCGACATCGGCGAAGCGCACGAACACGCCCGAGAAGCCGATGCAGGTCGCCCCTGTGAGCAGCGCGACGAACATCGCAAGCGCTGGCGCGGTCGGGGCGGGCATGACGGTCGCCGGGGTGGACATGGGTGGGCTTTCGAGAGGTTTGGATCCGACCTTCGCGTCATCCCGGAGTTCCGCTTCGCTCCATCCGGGATCACGCGAGGTTCGAGCGGTTCGATGGATCATCGTCCTACCCCGCTTCTATCCATCGGAAAAACGGATTATTCTGATTTAACCATTCTTAAAATCGATCGACGGAGATCGCGCCATGTCCACGCATTTCGATCTGGCGGCGCTCGACATGCTGGTAGCGGTGGTCGAGAGCGGCGGCTTCACCGCAGCGGGCGTGCGGCTCGGGCGCACGCAATCGGCGATTTCGGTCCGCATCCAGGATCTCGAGACCCAGCTCGGCCACAGGCTGCTCGAACGCTCGCGCCGCGGCGTGGTCCCGACGCCGGCCGGCGAGCGGCTGCTCGCCCATGCGCGGCGCCTGCTGGCCATCCAGCGCGAGGCGCTCGATGATCTCGGCGGCAGCAGCGCCTCGGGTCGGCTGCGGATCGGGATTCCGGACGACTATGTCGACGCGTTTCTGCGGCCGCTGATCGCACGCTTCGCCGCCGAGCACCCCAGGGTCGAGCTGGAACTCCATTGCGACCTCTCGAAGCGGATCGAACCCGCCGTCGCGGCCGGCGAGTTCGACCTCGGGGTCGTGACGCAGGACCCGCGACGCCCTGTCGGCGATGTTGTCAGGCGCGAGCCGGTCGTCTGGATCGCGGCGCGCGGGCACCGGCCGGAACTGCAGGAGCCCCTGCCGCTGGCGCTGTTCTCGGAGGGCTGCCGGGTCCGCCCGCGCCTGCTCGCGGCGCTGGCCGAGGCCCGCAAGGATCATCGCCTCGTCTTCTCCTGCTCGCACACCTCGGGCATGCTCTCGGCGGTCGAAGCGGGCTTCTGCGTCACCGCCGTCACCGAGAGCGCCGTGCCGCCGACCGCGCGACGGCTCGGCCCGGTCGAGGGCCTGCCGGCGCTGTTCGAGCTCTCGGTCGGGCTGATCATGGGCCCGCAGCCGGGGCTGGCGGCGCGCCGCTTCGCCGATGCGCTGCGCGAGGAGATGGCGGCACCGCGGCT
>Ga0209207_1001005_pt1 | contig 14341 bp, 11 predicted proteins | sample SaghotsprinmetaG_FD_184140 | JGI IMG/M metagenome (GOLD analysis project Ga0209207, IMG submission 184140) | Hot spring microbial communities from South Africa to study Microbial Dark Matter (Phase II) - Sagole hot spring metaG (SPAdes) (version 3) | ecosystem: Environmental > Aquatic > Thermal...
GCGGCAGCCGCCCGCAACCGGGGGAAATCACCCTGGCGCACCAGGGCGTGCTGTTTCTCGATGAATTGCCGGAGTTCGATCGCAAGGTGCTGGAAGTACTGCGCGAACCCCTGGAAAGCGGACAGATCGTCATCGCCCGGGCCAAGGACAAGGTGCGCTTCCCGGCCCGCTTCCAGCTGGTGGCGGCGATGAACCCCTGCCCCTGCGGCCATCTGGGCGACCCGTCCGGGCGCTGCCGCTGCACCCCGGAGCAGATCCAGCGCTATCGCAACAAACTGTCCGGGCCACTGCTGGACCGTATCGACCTGCACCTGCAGGTCCCCCGGGAAAGCACCCGCCTGCAGCCCGATGCGGCACCGGGCCCGAGCAGTGCCGAGGCGGCGGATCTGGTACAGCGCGCCCGGCAGCGCCAGCTGCAACGCCAGGGCTGCGCCAATGCCCACCTCGACCTTAACGGTGTACAGGCGCACTGCGCCCTGCCGGACAGCGAGCGGCAGTGGCTGGAAAGTGCCTGCGAGCGCCTGGGCCTGAGCCTGCGCGCCGCCCACCGGGTGCTCAAGGTGGCACGCACCCTGGCCGACCTGGACAGCGCGGCCGCCATCCAGCGCCAGCATCTGGCCGAGGCGCTGCAGTACCGACCGGAGCAGTGACCCGCACACAGCAAAACGCCCTGCGCTGCAGGGCGTTTTGCTCAGCTGTTGCTGTTACTGGTCGCGTTGCGCCGCGTACTGGCGGCAGGCCTCGCCAAAGGCCTGGAAGATCTTGACCGAGTAGGGGTTCTCGGCCGCACGCCATTCCGGGTGCCATTGCACGGCGAAGGTGAACTGCTTGGCGCTGGGCATATGGATGGCTTCGACCAGGCCGTCCTCGGCGTGGGCCAGTGCCTCCAGGCCTTCGCCCAGGCGGTCGAGGGCCTGACCGTGCAGGGAGTTGACCGGAAACTCCACCTCGCCGATCAACTCGGCCAGCCAGCTGCCGGGCACCGGGCGCACCTTGTGGGTATCGGCATACTGCACGTCCACCGGGTCGTCGGAATCCTCGCGGTGGTCATCAATGCCATCCACTTCGTAGGCCTTCTGGTGGATATTGCCGCCCAGGGCCACGTTGATCTCCTGCATGCCACGGCAGATGCCGAACAGCGGAATGCCGCGGGCGATGGCGGCGCGGATCAGGGGCAGGTCGAACAGGTCGCGGTCCTTGTCCTGACCCTTGTTTGGGGTCAGATTTTCCTGGCCATAGAGGGCCGGGTCGATATTGCTGCCGGCACCGGTCAGGTAGACGCCATCGGCCATGGCCAGGTATTGCTCAAGATCCTCGGTGCCGCAGCAGGTGGGGACCAGCACCGGCACACAGCCGGAAATCTCGGCCAGGGGCGTTATGTATTTGTGGGTCATGACCTGATAGTCGTGGCCCTTGCGCTCCTGGGCGCCCATGGACATCAGTACAACGGGTTTACGCTTGGCAGTGTTCGCATTGTGGTTGGACATACATCACCTTGGGGCAGCCGGTGGCTGCCGTTGTTGTGCAGGAAGGGGGCAAGTGCCACACGACTCCCTGTTTACTGCAGGTTGCAGCGCCCTCGGGCAGTGCCGAGGCGCACTACCAGGCCGCACTAAAGCGACCTGGCGCTGCTGGAAACCTGCTGCCAGTCTGCCAAAGCCGTAAAATATGTCAAACAAATAAGCGGCAAATGTATAGAAAAAAGACCGAATAGCCTCCTGACACAAACCGGTTTTCACTTATAAATAGCTGTTTTTAAACACTTTTATTGTGAAACATTTTCAGCGGCAGTCCATTTTTTTTTACGCCCTGATTTTCACGAGCCCCGGCCTGTTCAGCCTTGCACACGCTCGACCTCGGGCAGACGGATGGCCGCCAGTTCCGCCAGCAAGTAATCGCGCAGCCGCTGCAGACGGGCCTGGGCGCGGTGCGCCTTGGGCCACACCAGGTAGTAGCTGCAACCGCTGAACACCGCCTGCGGCCAGGGCAGGCCCAGGCGCCCGGCATTGACGTCTTCGGCCACCAGCAGCAGGTCACCGATGGACACCCCATAGCCGCGTGCCGCCGCGACGATGCCCAGCTCCAGCATGTCGAACAGCTGGCCGCTTTTCAGAGGTACCTGCTCGGCCAGGCCGGTGGCCTGCAACCACTGGCGCCAGTCGCGTCGATCCGGGGTGGGGTGCAGTTGCTCAGCCTGGCGCAGGCGCTCAAGCGACCAGGGGCCGGCCTGGGCATCGGCGGCGGCGCACACCGGGATCAGCCACTCCTCGAACAGCAGCACGCTGTCCCACTCCTCGGGGAACTGGCCATCGGACAGCAGCACGGCGCAGTCGAAGGGTTCGTGGCGAAAATCCACCTTGTCCACATCCATCCAGGCGCTGGTCAGCTGCACCTCGCTATCGGCATGGGCCAGGCGATAGTGCGACAGACGCCCGAGCAACCAGCGCATGGTCAGGGTCGAGGGGGCCTTCAGACGCAGCACCTGATCATCGGCGCGCAGGGCATTGCAGGCCCGCTCCAGCGCGTCGAAGCCATCGCGCAGGCCGGGCAGCAAGGCACGGGCCGGATCGGTCAGCTGCAAACTGCGCCCGCGGCGCTCGAACAGGCGGCAGGCAAAGTGCTCTTCCAGGGTGCGGATATGCCGGCTCACCGCGCTCTGGGTAATGGCCAGCTCCTCGGCCGCGCGGGTAAAGGAGGCATGTCGCGCCGCGGCTTCGAAGGCGCGCAGGGCATAGAGCGGCGGCAGGCGCCGGTTCACCGCACTAAACCATGAGTTTTAATCATGCATGGCATGGCTATTTTCCTTTTGTACGCCACAGGTTCAAACCGGAGAATAGCCTCCATTGCTTATCCCCCGACAGCCTGGGGATGCTTCCCTGCCGAAGTTTTACTCATCATGAAGAACTCCCTTGGTCACGAACTGGGCGCCCTGCTGCGCCTGGCCGGCCCCCTGGTCTCTGCCCAGTTGGCCCACGCGCTGATGATTTTCACCGACACGCTGATGATGGCCATGCTCGGCCCGCAGCAGCTGGCCGGCGGCGCCCTGGGCGCCACCTGCTATTTCATCTTCTCGATCTTCTGCACCGGGGTGATCGCCGCCGTCGGCAGCCTGGTCGCCATCCGCCATGGCGCCGGCGATCCGCAGGGGGTCACCCGGCTGCTGCACAACGGCCTGTGGCTGGCCCTGCTGCTGGGCATCGTCAGCGCGCTGTGCCTGAACAGCTTCGGCCCGCTGCTGCCACACCTGGGCCAGGCCCCCGCTGCCGCCAGCCTGGCCATGGAGTTCCTGCGCCCGCTGTCCCTGGCCCTGCCTGGCTACCTGTGCTTTATGGCCTTGCGCGGTTTCACCAGCGCCATCGGCCACCCCGGCCCGGTAATGGCCATCAGCATCGTCGGCACGGCGGCCAACTTCATCATCAACTACGCCCTGATCAAGGGCTGGTTCGGCCTGCCCAGCCTGGGTCTGGCCGGTATCGGCATGACCACCGCGCTGGTCAGCAGCGCCATGGCCCTGGCCCTGGGCCTGTATATCCTGCTGGCACCCACCTATCGCCCCTATCGCCTGCGCCTGGCCCGCCCACAGCGGGCGGAGATGCGCGCCCTGCTGCGCCTGGGCCTGCCCATCGGCGGCACCTATGCCGCCGAACAGGGGCTGTTCACCTTTGCCACCCTGTGCATGGGCGCCCTGGGCAGCGTGCAGTTGGCAGCGCACCAGATCGCCATGCAGACGGTGGCCCTGGCCTTTATCGTGCCCCAGGGGCTGTCCTACGCGGTGACCTTTCGCGTCGGCCTGCACTATGGCGCCGAGCGCCTGCACCTGTCGCGCCTCAGCGGCCACCTGGGCATGGCCCTGGGGGCCGTGCTGATGCTGCTGTTCGCCCTGCTGTTCTGGCTGCTGCCGGAAGCGATCATCGGCCTGTTCCTCGACCGCCATGATCCGGCCTTCGCCGAGATCGTCACCCTGGCCATCGGCCTGCTGGCGATTGCCGCCTGGTTCGAACTGTTCGATGGCCTGCAAAGTATCGCCATGGGTGCGATACGCGGGCTGAACGACGGCCGCACCACCCTGCTGATCGGCCTGACCGGCTACTGGTGCATCGGTGCACCGCTGGCCTGGCTGTTCGCCTTCCCGCTGGGCTGGGGCGCGCCGGGGGTCTGGTGGGGGCTGGCGGCGGGGCTGGCGGTGACCGCCAGCGGCCTGGTGCTGGGTTTCCAGTGGAAGACGGCGCAACTGCAGGCGCAGCGGGTCACCGGCGCCGCCTGCCTGTCCTAGGGTCTGTTGCCATTTCATTCGCGGCCGCGCCGGAGCCCATTTTTGCGCGAGGCAAGGCGCGAGGAGCGCGGTTTGGTTATTCCAAATAAGCGACGAGAAACGCAGCATCGCGCAAAAACGGGCCCGGCCCTGTGGGTTGCGCGGGAAATGGCCCCCGCTGTCGTTGCAGGACTTGGCAAGGGAGCGACCATTACCTGCGTCCTGCGCCTAACCGGGGGCCATTTCTCGCAGCAACGCGCCTCGCGATGAAACGGCAACAGACCCTCGGGCCTTGCGGTGGAAAACGCTGCGCGGTTTTCCACCCTACAGCACCCTACGAGGGCGTAGCGGCCAGCAATGACTGGCGCTGGCCGAACACCAGAAAGCGCGCCAGCTCGGCCAGCGGCAGCGGCTTGCTGATCAGATAGCCCTGCACCTGGTCGCAACCGAACTGGCGCAACAGGGCCAGCTGCTCCGGGGTTTCCACCCCTTCGGCCACCACCTGCAGGCTGAGGTTCTGCGCCAGCTTGACCATGGCATTGACCAGCTGGCGATGCTCGCCGCGCTCGCCCATGTCGGCGACAAAGCTCTTGTCGATCTTCAGCAGGGTGATGGGCAGGCTGGACAGGTGGACGAAGGAGGAGAAGCCGGTGCCGAAATCGTCCAGGGAGAAACGCACGCCCAGCTGGCCAAGGGCCTGCATGGTCTGCTGCACCTGCTCGCTGCGGCGCATCACCGCGGTTTCGGTCAGTTCGAACTCCAGCCAGCGGGCATCCACCCCGCGTTCGCAGATCAGCCGGGTCAGGGTCGGCAGCAGCTGGCTGTCCTGGAACTGGCGGAACGACAGGTTGACCGCCATATGCAGCGGCTCCAAGCCACGCCCACGCAGCCACTGCATATCGCGCAGGGCGCGGGCGATCACCCAGTAGCCCAGGGGAATGATCAGGCCGCTTTCCTCGGCCAGGGGCACGAATTCGCCGGGCACCAGCAGGCCATGCTGGGGGTGCTGCCAGCGCACCAGGGCCTCCAGGCCCACCACCCGCCCGCTGCGCAGACACAGGCGCGGCTGGTAGTGCAGCTCCAGCTCGTCGCGGCGCAGGGCCCGGCGCAGCTCGCCCTCCAGTTCGGTCCTGTTGCGTGCGCCGCGGTTGATGCGTTCGTCGTACAGGTGAAAGCTGCAGCCCTGCTGACTCTTGGCCTGTTGCATGGCGATATGGGCGTGCCACATCAGGTTGTCGACGCCAATCGATCCACCCGCCCGGGCCAGGCCCAGGCTGCAGCCCAGCAGCAGGCTTTCGCCCTCTACCCAGTAGGGCTCAGCCAGGCTTTCGCTGATGCACAGGGCCAGGCGCTCGGCGCGCTGCGGATCGCTGCGGCAGTCGAGCAGCAGGGCGAACTCGTCGCTGCCCAGGCGCGCCAGCTGATCACCGGGCTGCAACTGCGCCTTGAGCCGCGCCACCACCTGGCGGATCAGGCTATCGCCGCCCTGATAGCCCAGGGCATCGTTGGCGTGGTGGAAGTTGTCCAGGTCCAGATGACCGAGCACCAGACCCTGGCCATCCTGCTCGGCCAGGCGACCGGCGAGCAGGCTCTGAAAGCCCTGGCGGTTGGCGATACCGGTCAGCGCGTCCTGCTCGGCCAGGCGCTCCAGGCGGGCACCGAGCTGGCGACGTTCGCGGGCATAGCGCAGGCAGCGGCGCAGGGTATCGGGGTTCAGCTGGCTACGCACCAGCCAGTCGCCGGCCTGCTCCGGCGCCTGCGCGGGCTCTTCTTCCAGCAGCAAAATGATTGCCTGGGCGCCGACGCCCGTGCTCGGCAGCAGGTGCGGGGGACACAGCAGCAGGCCGCTGAAGGCGCTGTCGAACAGGCCCCGGGCCGCCTCCCAGGAGGGTGCGGTGATCAGCACATGACCCTTGCCCAACGCCTCCACCTGCGGGCGCAGCAGAGCCGGCCAGGTCGGCGCATCGGCCAGCAGGAGCAGGCACAGAGGTTCGACGGACGCGGACAAACAACCCCCAGGACATAAAGATGAGCGGTGCCAGGCACCAGATGCGCCTTTTCGGCGTCTGATAGTAAGCGGTGGTAGACACATCCCTATGCCTGTGCCGGGGCTCTACGACGTGCCTGAGCGCCCGACAGGTGGCACCAGAGTACTGGATAACTGAAATTAGCCAAGCCTGGCACTCTGCCATTGTGTGCACCTGTGCACAGTTCCGGACGGTCGCGGCACAGGGCCCAATGCCTGCTAAAATGCGCGGCCTTTTTCCAGCGATTGATCCCATGTCCCGACTGAACCCCCGGCAACAAGAGGCCGTGAACTATGTCGGCGGCCCTCTTTTGGTGCTCGCCGGCGCAGGCTCCGGCAAGACCAGCGTGATCACCCGCAAGATCGCCCACCTGGTGCAGAACTGCGGTATCCAGGCCCGCCATATCGTCGCCATGACCTTTACCAACAAGGCCGCGCGGGAGATGAAGGAGCGCGTCGGCAGCCTGCTCAAGGGCCCGGAAGCGCGCGGCCTGACGGTGTCGACCTTCCACAACCTGGGGATGAACATCATCCGCAAGGAATATGCGCGCCTGGGCTACAAGCCCGGCTTCTCCATCTTCGATGACGGCGATATCAAGGCCCTGCTCACCGACATCATGCAGAAGGAGTATGCCGGCGATGATGGCGCGGACGAGATCAAGAACTATATCGACAGCTGGAAGAACGATCTGATCCTGCCCGAGCAAGCCCTGGCCGGCGCGCGCAATCCCAAGGAGCAGACCGCCGCCATCGTCTACCTGCACTACCAGCGCACGCTCAAGGCCTACAACGCGGTGGACTTCAACGACCTGATCCTGCTGCCAGTGATGCTGTTCCAGGAGCACGCCGACATCCTGGAAAAGTGGCAGAACCGCATCCGCTACTTGCTGGTGGACGAATACCAGGACACCAACGCCAGCCAGTACCTGCTGGTGAAGATGCTGGTGGGCATGCGTAACCAGTTCACCGTGGTCGGCGATGACGATCAGTCGATCTACGCCTGGCGCGGCGCGCGCCCGGAAAACCTGATGCTGCTGAAAGAGGACTATCCGTCCCTGAAGGTGGTGATGCTGGAGCAGAACTACCGCTCCACCAGCCGCATCCTCAAGTGCGCCAACATCCTGATCGCCAACAACCCCCATGCCTTCGAAAAGCAGCTGTGGAGCGAAATGGGCATGGGCGACCCGATCCGCGTGATCCGCACCCGCAACGAAGATGCCGAATGCGAGCGGGTGGCCCTGGAGATCCTTACCGAACACCTGCGCACCGGCCGCCCCTACAGCGACTACGCCATCCTCTACCGCGGCAACTACCAGGCCAAGCTGATGGAGCTGAAGCTGCAGCATCACCAGATCCCCTATCGCCTGTCCGGCGGCACCAGCTTCTTCGCCCGCCAGGAGGTGAAGGATTTGATGAGCTACTTCCGCCTGCTGGTCAACCCGGACGACGACAACGCCTTTCTGCGGGTGATCAACGTGCCGCGCCGCGAAATCGGCTCCACCACCCTGGAAAAGCTCGGCAACTACGCCACCAGCCGCAAGATCAGCATGTACGCCGCCGCCGGCGAAATCGGCCTGGGCGAGCAGCTGGATGCACGCTACACCGAGCGCCTGGCACGCTTTACCAAGTGGATGGACCGGGTACGCCAGGAATGCGCGCAGAACGACCCGATCGCCGCCATTCGCAGCATGGTGATGGATATCGACTACGAGAACTGGCTGCGGCAGAACGCTTCCAACGACAAGGTCGCCGACGCACGCATGGGCAATGTGTGGTTCCTCGTCGATGCGCTGAAAAATACCCTGGAGCGCGACGAAGATGGCGACATGACCATCGAAGACGCCATCGGCAAGCTGGTATTGCGCGACATGCTGGAACGTCAGCAGGAAGAGGAAGAAGGCGCCGAGGGCGTGCAGATGATGACCCTGCACGCCTCCAAGGGCCTGGAGTATCCCTCCGTGTATATCCTCGGCGTAGAAGAGGAAATCCTCCCGCACCGCTCCAGTATCGAAGCCGATACGGTTGAGGAAGAGCGCCGTCTGGCTTACGTTGGCATCACCCGCGCCAAACGTAACCTGACCATGACCTTTGCCGCCAAACGTAAACAATATGGCGAAGTCATCGACTGTTCACCGAGCCGTTTTCTCGATGAGCTGCCGCCCGAAGACCTGGTCTGGGAGGGCCTGGAAGACGCCCCCGCCGAAGTCAAGGCCGCTACCGGTAATTCGGCGCTGGCCAATATGCGCGCGATGCTCAAGAAATGATCGACCACGGCGTAGCTACATCGCTGCGCCGGTGACACGACCAGCTGCAACATTTATCCCGGCATAGACCGGGCACCCAAAAGAACCAAGAGGGTAACCGCGTGGAAGCGCTGAAACAGAAAATTCGCGAGGAAGGCACCGTGCTCTCGGAGCACGTACTCAAAGTCGATGCCTTTCTCAACCACCAGATCGACCCGGTGCTGATGCAGCAGATCGGTCATGAGTTTGCCCAACGCTTCGCTGGCCAGGGCATCACCAAGATCGTCACCATCGAAGCCTCGGGGATAGCGCCGGCGGTGATGGCGGGGCTGGAACTGGGTGTACCGGTGATCTTCGCGCGCAAGTACCAGTCGCTGACGCTCACCGACAACCTGTATATCTCCAAGGTTTTTTCCTTCACCAAGCAAACTGAAAGCACCCTGGCCATTTCGGCCAAACACCTGAACGCCCACGACCATGTTTTATTGGTCGATGACTTCCTCGCCAACGGCCACGCCGCCCGCGCCCTGATCGACCTGATCGGCCAGGCCGGCGCCAGCATCGCCGGCATCGGCGTAGTCATCGAGAAGTCCTTCCAGCGCGGCCGCACCGAGCTGGATGCCCAGGGCTACCGGGTCGAGTCGCTGGCGCGTATTGCCTCGCTCAAGGATGGCCGGGTCGAGTTTCTCGACTAAAACGCCTGGCCGGAGTCCATGCCGGGATAAGCGCAGTGCAATCCGAGGCATGGCGACCCCGGATTGCGCCAAGGCTTATCCGGGCTACCTGAATGATCGACAGACCCTAACGGGCATAAAAAAGCCGCCTAAACAGGCGGCTTTTTTACAGCAAAGTCCGGCGTATTACAGGCCGGACATCTTGACGATGGCTTCACGCAGTTCATCGTCGGAGCAATCGTTGCAGGTGCCCTTCGGCGGCATGGCATTGATACCGGCGATGGCAGTAGCCAGGATGCCGTCGATACCACCTTCCTTGTCGGCGCGGGCTTTCCAGGCAGCGGTGTCACCGATTTTCGGCGCGCCGAGAATACCCGGGGTGTGGCAAGCGCCGCAGTATTTGGCGACCACATCGTCAGCGGTACGGGCAGCACCAGCGGCAACCGCCACGGCACCTACGCCCTTGCATTCCTGACCCTGAATGCACACTTCACCTACCGGCTTGAGACGCTCGGCAATGGCCTCGTCGGTCGTGGCCTGAGCGGTTACTGCCCACAGGGCCAACACAGTTGCCGGCGCTACCAGCATTTTCTTCATCAGATTCACGGTACACCCTCATCGTGGCTAGTCACGCCCGCGGCCACGGTTTCGCGGGCGGGCGTCAGTATAACGGCAAGCCGCAGCGGCTGAAACAACCCATGTTGTCGCAGGGTTATAGAACGTGTTTATGAACCCGCGAGCTAGAGTTATGCAAGGCGAAAGCTGACGAGAAACGCAGCGCAGCGGAGTAACAGCCAACGGCTGACCCGCAGGGTGAGCGCAGCGAATCAAGCGGAGTGTATTGTTGTACATGAGCATTACTCGCTTCGCTCGCCCCTTCGGGGCCGCACTAAAGTGCGTTAGCCGCAAGCGGCTTACCGAGCCTGCTTTCAACGCAGCAGAACCGACGCGCAGCAGATCATAAACAGGTTCTTAGAAGTTCGCCGGAGTGGTGGCACTAATCAGGCGCGCCGGCTGCTCGAAGGGGTTGCGGAAGCGGTGCGGCTTGCTGCTCTCGAAGTAGTAGCTGTCGCCCGGTTCGAGGATAAACACCTCGCTGCCCACGGTCAGTTCCAGCTTGCCGGAAACCAGCATGCCGGCCTCCTCGCCCTCGTGGGCATACATCTCGTCGCCGGTGTCGGAGCCGGCCGGGTAGGTTTCGTCGAGAAAGGAGATCGCCCGGCTGGGATGGGCCTTGCCCACCAGCTTCATGGTGATGGCCCCGCTGCAGATATCGGTGAGGTCTGCGGCGCGGTAGACCACCTGGGTCTGGTTGTCCTGCTCCATATCCAGGGAGAAGAACTCCACCAGGGACATGGGGATGCCCGCCAGCACCTTTTTCAGCGAGCTGATCGAGGGACTCACGCTGTTTTTCTCGATCATCGAGATGGTGCTGTTGGTCACGCCTGCCCGCTTGGCCAGCTCGCGCTGGGACAGACCCTTGATTTTACGAATGCTTTGCAGTCGAACACCGACGTCCAATGCTGGAGCCCCCTAGGGAAGATAGGTCAAAGTGCGCCTATCATGGCAACAGTGTTCAGTATTTACAACAGCCGATTGGGAATCCCAGGCAAACGGGCGTTTCAATCCCCGAGATAGAGCAGCGGCGCCCGGCGCAGGTTGCAGAAAATCTGGTAGGGAATGCTGCCGGCGGCGATGGCCACGTCGCTGGCCAGCACCTGCTTGCCCCACAACTCGACCCGACTACCCAGGCCGGCACCCGGCAGATCGGTGAGATCGACGGTGAGCATATCCATGGACACCCGGCCGATCAGGCGGGTCAGTTGGCCGTCCACCGCCACCGGGGTGCCGGTGGGCGCATGGCGCGGATAGCCATCGGCATAGCCCATGGCAACCACGCCGACCCGGGTTGGCCGCTCGGCGACAAAGCGCGCGCCGTAACCCACCGGCTCACCTGCTGGCAGTTCGCGCACGCTGATGATCTTCGACTCCAGGGTCATCACCGGCTGCAGGCGAGCCGCTTCGGCCTGCGCCTGTTCGAAGGGCGTGGCGCCATACAGCATGATGCCGGGGCGCACCCAATCGCTGGGAATGCTCGGCCAACCCAGTACAGCCGGGGAGTTGCGCAGACTGACTTCGGCGGCCAGACCCAGGCGCGCCTGCTCGAACACTGCCAGCTGTTCGGCGCTGCGCGGACAGTCCAACTCGTCGGCGCGGGCGAAGTGGCTCATCAGCACGATCTTGCCGACCTTGCCGCTGGCCAGCAGGCGCTGGTAGGCCGCCTGATAGTCCGCCGGGTGCAGGCCGACGCGGTGCATGCCGCTGTCCATCTTCAACCAGATGCACAGGGGTTTGCTCAGCGCGCTGCGCTCGATGGCCTCGACCTGCCACAGGTCATGCACCACGCACCAGAAATCATGCTGCTCGATCAGCGCCAGCTCAGCGGCCTCGAAGAAACCTTCCAGCAGCAGGATCGGCCCACGGATACCGGCCTCACGCAGGGCCAGGGCTTCCTCGATACAGGCCACGGCAAAGCCATCGGCCTGCTCCTGCAGGGCCTGGGCGCAACGCACCGCGCCATGGCCATAGGCATCGGCCTTGATCACCGCCAAAGCTTTGGCCCCGGTCAGTTCACGGGCCAGCTGGTAGTTGTGGCGCAGGGCATTGAGGTCGATCAGGGCACGTGCGGGGCGCATGGTGTTCTCGAATGGTCAGGCAGTGTGATGGGTTTGCAGGGCGTAAGGTGCACCCTTTACAGCTTAGGCAGTCGACAAACTGCAGACTTAAAAAAGCCCGGGTGTGATGCCGGGCAAGTACTTATCGCAATCAGGGTGCTGGCGACTTAGACAGCCGCCACCACCATCATTTCCACCAGCGCGTCGGCGTGATACAGCTTGGCTTCGACACAGGCCCGGGCGGCGGCGTTACCTTCGGCGACCCAGGCGTCGTACTCGGCGTTAAGACCGGCGTAGTGTGCATCCATATCCTTGAGGTAGATGGTCACGGACAGGATCTTGCGCTTGTCGCTGCCGGCCTCGGCCAGCATACGGTCGATATTGGCCAGGGTCTCGCGAGTCTGCTGGCGGATATCGCCACTGTAGTCATCGGCCAGTTGGCCGGCCAGGTAGACGGTGCCGTTGTGGATCACCACTTCGCTGTAGCGTTTTTCCACATGCAGGCGTTGGATGGACATGCTTTAACTCTCCTGAAAACGGGGCGGCGCAGCCTATCAGGTACGCAGCGGCTGCGGCGCGACCTGAACCTCGGGACGCTTGCGCGAGTAGCGGGAAATATCCAGGCCCTCGCTGCTGATCTGCGGACGCTTGTTGCCGATCAGGTCGGCCAGCAGGCGACCGGAACCGCAGGCCATGGTCCAGCCCAGGGTGCCGTGACCGGTGTTGAGGAACAGGTTGCGGAAGGTGGTGGCACCGACAATCGGAGTGCCATCCGGGGTGGCCGGGCGCAGGCCGGTCCAGAACTCGGCCTGTTTGAGATCACCGCCCTCGGGGTAGAGGTCGCCGGTGATCATTTCCAGGGTGGCGCGACGCTTGGGATTGAGGCTCAGGTCGAAACCGGCGATCTCGGCCATGCCACCCACGCGGATGCGGTTGTCGAAACGGGTGATGGCCACCTTGTAGGTCTCATCCAGAATGGTCGAGGTCGGCGCCATGTCGGCATTGGTGATCGGCACGGTCAGGGAGTAGCCCTTGAGCGGATAGACCGGCGCCTTGATGCCCAGCGGTTTGAGCAACTGCGGGCTGTAGCTGCCCAGGGCCAGCACGTAGCGGTCGGCGGTTTCCAGCTTGCCATCGATCCATACGCCATTGATGCGGTCGCCCACGGCGTCCAGGCGCTGGATGTTCTGCCCGAAGCGGAACTCCACGCCCAGCTTGCTGCACATCTCGGCCAGCTTGCTGGTGAACAGCTGGCAGTCGCCGGTCTGGTCGTTGGGCAGACGCAGGGCACCGGCCAGCTTGTGCTTGACCCCGGCCAGGGCCGGTTCGACCCGGGCGATGGCATCACGGTCGAGCAGCTCGAAGGGCACACCGGAGGCCTGCAGCACGGCGATATCCTTGGCGGCGTTGTCGACCTGGGCCTGGGTGCGGAACAGCTGGGTGGTGCCCAGGGTGCGGCCCTCGTAGGCGATGCCGGTTTCGGCGCGCAGCTCGTCGAGGCAATCGCGGCTGTACTCGGACAGACGCACCATGCGCTCCTTGTTCACCGCGTAGCGGCTGGCGGTGCAGTTGCGCAGCATCTGCGCCATCCACAGGTACTGGTCGATATCGCCGGTGGCCTTGATCGCCAGCGGGGCATGCTTCTGCAGCAGCCATTTGATGGCTTTCAGCGGGATGCCTGGCGCCGCCCAGGGCGAGGCATAGCCGGGAGACACCTGGCCGGCGTTGGCGAAGCTGGTTTCCATGGCCGGGGCGTTCTGGCGGTCGACCACCACCACTTCGAAACCCTGACGCGCCAGGTAGTACGCACTGGCCGTACCAATCACACCGCTACCCAGAACCATAACCCGCATGCTGCTCTCCTCGGCGCGCGACGGCGCGACGGCAATACCCAAGATGGGCGCAGTATAAGAAGAGACGAGCAGTGCAATTCACTATATACACAGCTATATTTGGCGAGAATTCTTGGCGAAAACGCCTTTAGCAGAGGGGTATCCACCATGCGCACCCAGCACCAGAGCCGCCGCGAGCTGGACAAGATCGACCGCAATATCCTGCGGATCCTGCAGGAAGACGGGCGTATCAGCTTTACCGAACTGGGCGAGCGGGTCGGCCTGTCCACCACCCCCTGCACCGAGCGGGTCCGCCGCCTGGAGCGCGAGGGCATCATCATGGGCTACCACGCCCGGCTCAACCCGCAGCAGCTCAAGGCCAGCCTGCTGGTGTTCGTCGAGATCAGCCTGGACTACAAGTCCGGCGATACCTTCGAGGAGTTCCGCCGCGCCGTGCTCAAGCTGCCCCATGTGCTGGAGTGCCATCTGGTGTCCGGCGACTTCGACTATTTGGTGAAGGCGCGGATCAACGAGATGGCCAGCTACCGCAAGCTGCTCGGCGATATCCTGCTCAAGCTGCCCCATGTGCGCGAGTCGAAGAGCTATATCGTGATGGAAGAGGTGAAGGAATCCCTGAGC
>Ga0209207_1001010_pt1 | contig 14303 bp, 16 predicted proteins | sample SaghotsprinmetaG_FD_184140 | JGI IMG/M metagenome (GOLD analysis project Ga0209207, IMG submission 184140) | Hot spring microbial communities from South Africa to study Microbial Dark Matter (Phase II) - Sagole hot spring metaG (SPAdes) (version 3) | ecosystem: Environmental > Aquatic > Thermal...
AAATCCAGCTTGCCGACGACCATGCTGACCAGCGGCATGATCAGGTCGCCGACGATGGAATCGACGATCTTGCCGAACGCGGCGCCGATGATGACGCCAACCGCCAGGTCCATCGCATTGCCCTTGACGGCGAACTCCCTGAATTCCTGAAGCATTCCCATGCTGTTTCCTTTACTGTAATGAGGTGACCGGAGGATTATTCGGGCGATGGTGAACGCCCGTCAAGGCGCTTTGCATTTCTCCACACTACTTTGCAAATGCCGCACGCAGGCGCTCGACCGCCGCGACCAGCGTTTCCTCACGCTTGGCGAAGCAGAAACGCACCACCTTTTCGTCATGGCCGTCGGCATGAAATACCGATACCGGGATCACGGCGACACCGACTTCGCGGGTCAGCCACTGCGCAAAATCGGTATCCGGCAGGTCGGAAATCTGTCCGTAGCGCGCCAACTGGAAATAGGTGCCGCGACAGGGCAGCAATTCGAACGGCGTGTCGCGCATCAGCGCGCGGAAGAAATCGCGTTTCTCCTGGTAAAACGCCGCCAGACCGAGATGGCGTGAAGCATCCTGCATGTACTCGGCAATCGCCAGTTGCGACGGCGCATGAACGGTGAACACATTGAACTGGTGCACCTTGCGGAACTCGGCCATGAGGGCTTCCGGGCCGACCACGTAGCCGATCTTCCAGCCGGTGATGTGATAGGTCTTGCCGAAGCTGGAAACGACGATGCTGCGCGCCGCCAGTTCCGGATGGCCGCACAGGCTGGCGTGCGCCTCCCCGTCGTAGACGATGTGCTCATAGACTTCGTCGGACAGGATCACGATGTCGGTGCCGCGCACGATGGCCGCCAGGCGTTCGAGATCGGCGGCGGTGAGCAGGCTGCCGGTCGGGTTGTGTGGCGAATTGACGATGATCATCCGCGTTCGCGACGTCACCAGCGACTGCACTTCGTCCCAGTCCGGCGTGTAATCGGGAAAACGCAGCCGCGAGAACACCGCCTTGCCGCCCACCGTCTCGATCGCCGGCACATAGGAATCGTAGACTGGCTCAAGGACGATGACTTCGTCGCCGGGACGGACGAAAGCGGCAATCGCCGTGAAGATCGCCTGCGTCGCGCCGGCCGTCACCGTCACCTCGCGGTCGACGTCGAAACGGGTGCCGTACAGCGCCGCCACCTTGTCCACAATGGCCTGACGCAACTCCGGCAGGCCGGCCATCGGCGCATACTGGTTGCGCCCGGCCAGCATGTAGCGATGCATGGCATCGAACAGCGCCGGCTCGGCCTGGAAATCGGGAAAGCCCTGCGACAAATTGACGGCGCCGCAATCGGCCGCCAGTTTCGACATGACCGTGAAAATGGTCGTCCCCATCGCGGGGAAGCGGGAATTGATGTGAATCGGTGTATCCATGCTGGGAACGGGTTCTGGGCAAGCGCCCACTATGCCACAATGACACCCCATGAACATCGACGGCATCCCCACCCGAACCCTGCGCGCCCATCCCGAGCAGCGCGCCATCGACATCATTGACCAGACCCGGCTGCCACATGCACTGCACTGGGTGCGCGTGCGTACGCTGACCGAGGCGGCGCATGCGATCCGCGCCATGCAGGTGCGCGGTGCGCCGCTGATCGGCGCCACTGCGGCCTACGGCCTGGCCATCGCCGTCGCCGAGGACGCCTCCGACACGGGATTGGCCCAGGCCATCGCCGAACTCGGCGCGACCCGGCCGACGGCGGTCAACCTGCACTGGGCGCTGGCCCGCATGCAGGCCTGCCTGCAGCCGCTGGCCCCGGTGCAGCGGCTGGCGGCGGCCTGGCAGGAAGCCGAGGCCATCGCCGAAGAGGACGTGGCCCAGAACGCTGCCATCGGCCAGCACGGCCTGGCGCTGTTCCGCCAGTTGCAGCGCGAACAGGGGCATGTGCTCAACGTGATGACCCACTGCAATGCCGGTTGGCTGGCCACCGTCGACTGGGGAACCGCGCTGTCGCCGGTCTATGCCGCGCACGACGCCGGCCTGCCGGTACATGTCTGGGTGTCGGAAACCCGGCCGCGCAATCAGGGCCTGCTGACGGCCTGGGAACTGGCCCAGCACGGCGTGCCGCACACGCTGATCGCCGACAACGCTGCCGGCCTCCTGATGCGCAGCGGCCAGGTCGACGCCGTCATCGTAGGCGCCGACCGCATTGCCGCCAATGGCGACGTTGCCAACAAAGTGGGCACTTACTTGAAGGCCCTGGCCTGCGCCGACAACGCCATTCCCTTCTACGTCGCCGCACCGCGATCAACCCTCGATTTCGCCTGTCCGGATGGCAGCGCGATTCCGATCGAGGAACGCGACGGCGACGAATTCCGCCTGGTGCACGGCCTCGACCACCACACCCAGCCCGCTGCCGTGCGCCAGCTGGCGGCCGAGGAAGCTGTGGCCAACCCGGCCTTCGACATCACCCCGGCGGCGCGGGTCAGCGCCATCATCACCGAGCGCGGCGTCTGCCCGGCCAGCCGGGCCGGCCTGCTCGCGCTCTATCCGGAAGAAAGCCGTGACTGAACTGCGCCGGCAACTGATCGCCACCGCCCGGGCCATGCAACCGGCCGGGCTCAATCGCGGCACCGCCGGCAATGTCAGCGTGCGTGACGGCGACGGCTTCCTGATCACGCCGACCGGCATGCCCTACGCCGGCCTGGAAGCAGAAGACATCCCGCGCATGGCGCTCGACGGCTCCCACCAAGGGCGGCGCAAACCCTCATCCGAGTGGCGCTTTCACCGCGACCTCTACGCCGCCCGACCCGAGTTCGGCGCCGTGCTCCACGCCCATTCGCCGTTCGCCGTCAGCCTGGCCTGTCTGCGCCTGGAGATTCCGCCCTTCCACTACATGATCGCCCGTTTCGGCGGCGATACCGTACGCTGCGCCGACTACGCCATCTTCGGCTCGCAGGCCTTGTCCGACGCTGCACTGCGCGCCATGGAGGGCCGTTGCGCCTGCCTGCTGGCCAACCACGGTCTGCTCGTCGCCGGCCGCGACCTCGACCAGGCGCTGGCCCTGGCCATCGAGCTGGAAGAACTGTGCGAACAGTACTGGCGCGCCTGCCAGCTCGGCCAGCCAGTACTGCTGGGCCGGGGCGACATGGACGAAGTCATCGAAAAGTTCAAGGCCTACGGTCAGCAATGAACGCCCATCACGATCTCTCCCGCTGGGAGCAATCGCACGACTACGGCACCGGCAATGCCCGCGCCGAAGCCGGCACCCGCTGGGTACTGTGGATCACGCTGGCGACCATGATCGTCGAGATCGCCGCCGGCTGGTGGTTCAACTCGATGGCGGTGCTGGCCGACGGCTGGCACATGAGTTCGCACGCGCTGGCCATTGGCCTGTCGGTCTTCGCTTACGGCGCCGCCCGTAAATACGCCGATGACCCGCGCTTCACCTTCGGCACCTGGAAGATCGAGGTACTCGGCGGCTACACCAGCGCCCTGTTCCTGCTCGCCGTCGCCGGCCTGATGGTGCTCGGCGCCTTCCACCGCCTGCTCGAACCGCAACCGATCCGCTACGGCGAGGCGATGGCGGTCGCCATCCTCGGCCTGCTGGTCAATCTCGGCTGCGCCGCCATCCTGCACCGGGCCGGCGGTCACGACCATCACCACGAACACGGACATGGGCACGACCACGGTCATCATCACCAAGACCTCAACCTGAAAGCCGCCTACATCCACGTCATCACCGATGCGCTGACCTCCATCCTCGCCATCGCCGCCCTGGCCGGCGGCTGGATCTACGGCTGGGACTGGCTCGACCCGGCCTGCGCGCTGGTCGGTGCCGTGCTGGTCGCGCTGTGGGCGAAGAACCTGCTGCGCGACTCCGGCCGCGTCCTGCTCGACCGCGAGATGGACCACCCGGTGGTCGAGGAAATCCGCGAAGTCATTGCCACGCTACCGGCCGGCACCCACCTGACCGACCTCCATGTCTGGCGCGTCGGCAACGGGACCTACGCCTGTGCCGTCTCGCTGCTCACCCACAGTTCCGCACTGACCCCGCTGGCCGTGCGCCAGGCACTGGCCATCCACGAGGAAATCGTTCATGTCACGGTGGAAATCCACCACTGTGACGAATGCCCCACCTGAAGACAGATCGCCCATCATGACTCCGGCAGAAATTTCGCGCTTCATCCCGATCTCCGACCTCTCCCGGCAAGCCCAGGCACAAGCCCTGAACATGGCGCGAGGCATGCAGCTGGTTCCCGGCCAGGTTGCCTTCAACAAAGGCGACAAGGACATTTACACCTGCTACCTGCTGTCCGGCGAAGTCCTGCTCGACGCCGGCGACGGCAGCCCGCCGCAACGCCTGCGCGCCGACGACAAGGCCGCCTGTCACCCGCTCTCCCGCCTCAAGCCGCGTGCCCATACCTGCAAGGCGGTCGACCATGGTCAGTTGCTGATCTTTACCGACGACGACCTCGACGACCTGCTCGCTCGCGACCAGGCAACGGCTTACGAAATCACCGAATTCGAGGGCGACGATCCGCAATGGATGTTCCAGTTGCTCAGCAACCCGGCCTTCAGCAAGATCCCGCCGGGCAACCTGCACCTGCTGTTCGGCCGCTTCGAGGCCATGCCGGTGGCCGCCGGACAAGTCGTTGTCCGCCAGGGCGAGCCGGGGGATTACTACTACCTGATCCGCAACGGCAGCGCGCAAGTCACCCGCACTACCGAAGACGGCAAGGAAGTCCCGCTGGCCAACCTGCAGGCCGGCCAGGGCTTTGGCGAAGAGGCCCTGATTTCCGGTGACCCGCGCAACGCCACCGTCACCATGAACCAGGCCGGCGAACTGATGCGCTTGCCGGCCGCCGATTTCGACACGCTGCTACGGACCCCGCTGGTCAAGCACATCAACCTCGCCCAGGGTGCCGAACTGATCAAGCGCGGCGCACAACTGATCGACGTCCGCCTGGAGAGCGAATACCAGACCGGCAGCCTGAAAGGCAGCATCAACCTGCCGCTCTACCTGCTCCGCCTGAAAGCCACCAGCCTCGACCGGCAGCGCACCCACATCCTGCTCTGCCAGAGCGGACGACGCAGCAGTGCCGCCGCTTTCCTGCTCAGCCAGCGCGGCTTCGACGTCCGGGTTCTGGCTGGCGGGCTGGATGCCCTGGGGGCGGGCAAGGCCGGCTGAAAACAGCGATCTGCTGTCAGCCCGCATCACCGGACAAAACGCCGGCTTTCCCTGGTCACCTCGTCGATCATATCCTTGGCCCCGGCCACCACCGACTCACGACGGCCGCGGTCAAGCGGCCGGTCTGCTGCATCGAATGCGCTGTAGCGGAAGAAATCGCTGCCGGTATAGGGAAAGGTGATCTTGTGTTCACCGTCAGAAATCCCCATGTGGTCGTACTCACCAAACACGAAATAAGGCAGGGTATGGTCGAGGGTATCCGCTGAACTGTAGCTGCGGGGCGGCTGTGTCACGCCGAGATAGGCGAGCAGGGTCGGCGCGATCTGCAGATGCGAGGTGCGGTGGGTCACCACGGCCGGTGCCTCGCCGGGCAACCACAGGACCAGCGGCACACGAATCTGCTCCTCGGGAAAGGTGTTGCTGTGACCATGGCCCCAATGGCCCTTTTCCATGAACTCTTCGCCATGGTCGCCGCTGAACAGCAGGACGGTCTTGTCGAGCATGCCGCTGTTTTCGAGATGTTTGATCAGTCGCCCGACCTGGCTGTCGATATGATGGGCCGCATTGATGTAGCGCGCATGGATTCCGTCTATGTTCTCGCGCAGATTGAGTTTCACGTAGTTCAGTTCGCGCAGGTAATCGCTACGCAATGCCGTTGCCTCGGGGAAGCTGTAGGGCGCATGCGTTGACTCGAAAAACATGAACCCGAAAAAGGGTTTGTCGCGCGCCCGCTGATCCAGCTTGCTGCTCAGGTCGTCGATGTTCTGGATGTCACGCTGCCACGGCTCGCCTGTCTGCAGTTCCTGCATATTGGCTTCCGGCACGCCGGCAAACAGGGTATGCCGCAATTCCGGGTAATTGAAGCTCTGGCTGGTATGCAAAGCCAGTTGGTAATCGTGCTGCCGCATGTAGTTCATCAACGCCGGCGCCACGCGCTGCCGTTCGAAGCTGTACCAGTACGGCGCATAAATGCCGTAGAACATGGAGAACAGCCCCATTCTGGTCCGGTTGCCGCCGCTGTAGTGATTTTCATAGCGCCTGGCCCGTTGAGAAAAGGCCCAAAGATTCGGCGTGATCTCAGGATCGAGCAAATCCCAGCGAAAGGATTCGGCGACCAGCACGATGACATTCATGTCCGCCCGAACCTGCCCGGTCTCCAGTTTCTCCCCGGGGTAGTCGACCGTTCCTCCTGCCAGACGCAACTCCTGCAATGCCCGTCGCTCGATACCCAGACGGGTCAGCAGATTCTTGGCCCCGCTGCGCAGATGAAAAGGCACCACATCGGCAGCTTCAAGCAATGCCTCCTGACCGGTGTGCACACTGTAGGCATAAACCGACTCTTCGACCGTCAACAGGCCAACCAGCGCGACGAGCGCGAACGCCATGGTACGGCGGCGCAATACCGGCCCGAACGCCCGAAAGCGATGGAGCAACAGCATCAGCGCCGCATTTCCGGACAGGAACATGGCGATCTGGAAGGCAATCGTCCGCTCGGTTCCTGCCGTTGCCCCCAATGCGGAAATACCGCCCGGCGTCGTCAGCAGATTCCAGACGAAGCCGTTGAAATGGTATTGGTACAAGGCGTACAGGCGATAGTCCGCATAGACCGAAAGGATCGCCAGGCTGCCGCCGATGAATGCAGCACCGTTCACCAGCAGATGGCGGCTCGCCCAGCCTCTGGGCAAGAGCATGGCCATTGCGGCACTCAGCACGGCCACGGGCAACAGATACAAACCGGCATAAACGGCGCTGGCCAGTACGGCAAACCCCCAGGCGAGCGCCCCGTCAATCGACACCAGCGGCCAGAAAGCCGCAATCATGGCGAACAGCACCAGATAAAGCAGCAGGAAATAGCGTTGCAGGACGCTGAAACTCGACACAAGATTCACGGTAAGCCTCAGAACAAACCCAACGCTGCCAGGGCAGTCGAGTGTGCTGTCATCAAGCGTTCCCAGTCGGCCGGCGGCATGCCGCCGCGGTGACGCGAGAACTGCGCCATGTCGTGGCGGGCGGCAAATTTGCGCAGCCAGCGGCGCCGACATTTCTCAAGATCGATCAGCGCCACTTCGACCGTCGGCCCATAGCTGCCTTCTTCGACCCGGACAAATACATGCTTGGCGTACAGGCAGCCGTGCTGCCAGCCGGCAGCGTGCATCAGCGCCAGCGACTGACCGAGGCGATCGAGGAGCAGCCCCCGCGCCGCCGGCGATACATTTTCCGCCTGCGTCGCGTACCAGCGATCGAGTGCGACAAAGCCGGGCAACTCCTCGGTTACCAGCAAAGCCTGCCAGGTATCTCCCTGTTTGCGCGCGCCACAGTAAACCAGTTCGGGCACGCCGAGGCCGAGCGCCCGGAAGGCGCGGATCGACTCGGCCTCGCGCAACACGGTCGGTCGCCCGAGCGGATGGCACAGGGAACGGTGCACATGCCCGGACTGGCGTTTGCAGTAGAGCGAGCGACGCTCCCCTGGCAAACGCTGCACGCCGCTCTCGCCACCGCGTCGCTGGTTGGCCTCTTCGACCCATTCGCCTTCAGTCCGCCACCAGCGTTCGAACATCCGGGATGCCGTGCCGCTCATGATGTCTTGCGCAAGGTATAGACCCGCCACATGGCGTAAGCCGGGAGAAAATCCTCGGCACCGATGATGTCGAAACCGGCCTCGGCGAATTCCGCCTCGATCGTGTCTCGCGAAACGACGAAGCGGTTCTGGTTCTCGTTGCCGCCGCGTGCAGCACGCCGCCTTTCCAGGCGCTTGCGCCGCCAGGACTTGAAATTGCCATCGACCCACAACGACACGATCACGGTATCGCGGCTGACGCGATGGAATTCGCGCAACATCGCCAGTCGATGCACCGGATCGGCGATGTGATGCAGCAGGCGCATGCAGAAAACGCAGTCCACTGCCTCGTCATCCAAATCGATAGCGAAGGCCGAGGTCTGGAAAGTGCGCACACGTTCAACAATGGCCGGCGCCTGGGAATGCCGCGCCACCTCGATCATGTGCGCCGAATTGTCCGCAGCCAGGATCAGGCGCCCCGCCTTTTCCGCCAGCGTCGGCCAGAAACGACCGGCGCCGCAGGGCAGGTCGAGTACCAGGTCGGGCTCACCGGCCAGGGCCAGGGCATGCCGGGCCAGTTGTTGCTCGCGCCAATCCGACAGGCGTCGTGACCAACCATCGCCGTGTTTGTGAAAATACTGGCGGGCGTGCACCGCATCGTATTTTTTCGAGAACTCGAGCTCAACGGTTTTTTCTGTCGACATTCCTGTGTACTCCTGATTCATGGTTGCGACCCGGGCCAACTATGACCCGGTGCGCTTAAGCGAAGCTGAAATCAGCGCATGACGAAGGCTTCCTGATGGAAACTCAGGCGCCGCCTGCCGATCCCGGCAATTCCCCGGCGCAGCGCATCGGCCAGCCCACCCGGACCGCAGAACCAGACTTCGGCTGCTTCGGCGGGACCGATATCCGCAAGCAGGCGATGCGCATCCAGCACGTCGCCCTGGGCACCGCCGTGGACATGCAGGCGAACGCTGGGCAAGCCGGCGCACAACGACTGCAGTTCGGCCACGAAGGGATCGCGCTCGCGGTCGCGGGTACAGTAGTGCAGGTCTGCCGCCGGCACCGGCGCTGCGCTGTTCTGCAAGGCGCCCAGCCAGGCCAGGAAGGGCGTCACGCCGATGCCGCCGGCCACCCAGAATTGCCGTGCCCGGGGATTGATGCGGGACAGGTCGAAGCGTCCGTACGGCCCTTCGATGTCGACCGGCTGGCCCGGGCGCAGCAGCGAAGGCAACTGGCGGGTATGGTCGCCGAGCGCCTTGATGCGGAACTCGACGGTCCGGTCGCCGCTGTCGGCGCTGGCGATGGTGAAGGGATGCGCGCCCTCGTCCGGGTCAAAGGTGACCAGCGCGAACTGTCCGGCACGATGTCCGTGCCAGGCCACCGGCAAACGGCAGGAAACGCCGACGACATCGGGGGCCGGCTGCGTCACGGCAATGATTTCGCCGCGTACCCGACGGGCCTGTCCGATGTTGCCGAGCAAGGCCCGCAACGCGCCATAAACGCCGGCCGCAACCAGCCCGGCGAGCACCCAGCCAACCGGCTGCGTCCAGTAATCGCGCGGCGCCAGCAGGACCGAGTGAAAAGCTAGCAGCAGGTAGATTACCGGCATCGCCCGGTGCAGGAAACGCCAGGGGCGATAGGGAAAACGCTGCCACAGCGTGATCGCCAGCAGCACCAGCAGGATGTAGAAGCCCCATTCGCCGAAGTCCTCGGCCAGATCCTGCATGCTGTCGAGCAGACCGGTGGCCTTTTCCTTGGGCACCCGGCCGGCACGGCCGATGGTCGATTTGAGGATGTCGTCGGACATCTCGACCAGCCAGTGCATGATCGCGAAACTGCCGCCGACGATACCCGCCCATTTATGCGCGCGATAGACGCGGTCCATGCCGCCGAAGGGCGCTTCCAGCCAGACCGGACGCGTCGCCAGGTACATCGCCAGCGACATCAGGCCGATCGCCAGCAGGCCGCTCAGGTACATCGCCTCCTGCCGCGCGATCCACCAGGGATGCGCCGGCGAGGCCGGTGCCTGCAGCACATCCCAACCCCAGAGCATGACCAGCGCGGCAGTCAGCAAGACAAGCACGCCCCTGACCATCAGCGGCTCCCGGCCGGCGTCGCCGGCATGTCGTCGCGACAGCGGCGTTTGTTGCACTCGCCGCCGCTTTCTCCGCGGCGGCCATCCTGCCGCTCATACGCGCGCTGCGCGCCGACGAATTCGCCGGTACGCGCATCGAGCAGCAGCTTGCTGCGCGCCCCCTGGGGATTGGTGGCCCGCACTTCGTAACGTCCGTGCTCACGCTCGATCTTCTCGATATTGCGATAGCCGGCCGTCTCCAGCTTTTCGATCAGACGGGGAATCGGCAGCCAGTTACCGCTGCGCTCGGAATCGGCACGAGCGGCTTGAGAAAAGCTCAGTACGCCGGCCATCAGCACGGCGACCAGGGCCAAGGAAAACATCCGGTGCGAAAAAGTCATGGTGCTATCTCCCTGAAACGTTCAATCTTCGTAGTAGCCGAGCTCGGCGTCGGCATGACAGGCCGTGCAGTTGGCCTTGCTGCGCACGTCCTTGTGCCGCCATTCCCAATCCGGCACTTCGCGGTGTTCGCGCACCCACTTGGGCAAGGCCGTGATGCGCTGCGGCGCCGAGGCCGGATCGACACCACGCTGCAACTTGGCGCCGTAGCGCTGGCCACCGGTATCGGCGGCGTTGGCGACGAGATAGGCGGTGATCTTGCGGGCGACCTCGGGATCGACGGAAGCGTTGTCGCCAAAGTGATTGTCAAGTTCGCCCATCATCCGTTTCCACGACGAGGCCGGCAGCATCGATGCCGGGAACGCCAGGTGGCAGCTACCGCATTCTTCCTTGACTACCGGATCGGCGACCGGCGGATAGTAATGACCGCCGCCGGCCTGGGCGCGGCTGAAGATCAGGGCGGAAAAACCGAGGGCCAGCAGGCCGAGGGCAAGGGGTCGGGTCGGGAATTTCATGGTCGTTTCCTCCGTTCTGTTTCAGCGGCTGCTGACGAAAGCCAGCCAGTCGCCCTTTTCGAGCGGGGTGCATTTGCGGCCGAGCACCTCGTTGCAGTTGCGCTTGAACCACTTCTCGACCTTGGCCGGATCGGCATAACGCCCAGGCGAGACCGACAGGGCCATCGGCTCGATCAACTTGCCGGTCAGGGTCTTGCCCGCAGCGCGTGGATCGTTGCCGTGACAGCTCGTGCAGGCCGGCGTATCCGGCTTGCCCAGGGCAAAATTGGTGACATGCAGCTTTTCGCCGCGGGCGGCGGAGAACCCCGCAAACGCCGGGTTGGCCGCCTTGGCGGCAGTGGCGTAGGTAGCCAGTTGCGCTTCGAGCGGACCGGCACTGGCCAGCAGAGAATGGAACGAAAGCGCGAAACAGGAAAGGGCAAGACGGAATTTCATGGCGGACAACCTCCGGATCAGCGATGGAGCGAACTATGCCGCCGCATACCTGAACGCAACCTGAAGCGCGGATTCAGCGAATATTCAGCTTGGCTCACCGAGCATGGCGACATTCCACTCGAAGGAAAGCGCCATGAAAACGCCACTCGCACTCTGTTTATCCCTGCTCCTGCCACTGAGCAGCCTTGCCAACCCGGTACCGGATGAAAGCTGTGAACAGATCAGGACCCGGATCACCAGCCAGGTCGGGACGCTGCCCAAACCCGATACCGAGTTGCTCAAGACGGTCGGCTCGCGCCAGGATTGCCGGTTCACCAGCGCCGAGGTCTATCGCGCCGGTTTCGGCGAGCAACCCAAAGCGCCCTACGAACCGCCACGCTACCGAGCACATCACGGTCATGACGAAGACGACTAGACGCCGCCAATATTCAGCCCGCGTTCATGTTGACAGGGGTAAAACAGGAATCGGGGAATGAACAAGCCTGTGCCATCATTCAATGCGTGAAGGAGTCCATCATGTTGTCCCAAAGCAAATTGCTGATCAGTCTCGTCACCGCTGGCCTGCTCCTGGGTTCGGGTGGCACATTCGCGGCCGACCCGGCCGCCGAACCGATATTTGGCAGCCAGTTGATGACCGAGCAGGAGCGTGTCGAGCACCGCAATGCCATGCGCAACGCCCGCACCGACGAGGAGCGCGCCGCCGTGCGCGCCAAACACCACGAACAGATGGTGCAACGCGCGCAGGAACGTGGCGTTACCCTGCCGGCCACACCGCCGGAACAAAGACCTTATGCCGGCCCGCGTGGCGGCATGGGGCCGGGCATGAACGGCGGCGGCCAGGGCATGGGTCCCGGCCGTGGCCGTCAATAACCCTGTAATGTTGTTGCGACAGCTCCGCTTGTTCCTGCTATCGGCCTGCATCGGCATTGCGCCGGTCCAGGCCGGCAGTCGCCAGGATCACGAGGTTGCCCGACGGGCACTGGAAGCCGGCGAGATCCTGTCGCTGCGCCAGGTTCTGTCACGCATCGAACGCGAACATCGCGGCGAGGTGCTGGAAGTCGAACTGGAACACGAGGACCAGCGCTGGATTTACGAAGTGAAGATGCTGCGTCGCGACGGCGGCATCAACAAACTGCTGATCGACGCGCGCGACGGCAGTGTGCTGGAGATCAAGGGGCGGCAAGGCGGCCGGCATGGGAGGCGGGACTGATGCGCATCCTGCTGGTCGAAGACGAACCGACGCTGAATCTCCAGGTCGCCCGCAAGCTGAAGGCTGAGGGCTACATCGTCGAGGTCGCGGTCAACGGGCGCGATGCGCTGCATCTGGGCATGGAGAACGATTTCGACGCGGTGATCCTCGACCTCGGCCTGCCGCTGCTCGACGGACTGTCGGTACTGACACGCTGGCGGGGTGGCGGGCGCACCATGCCGGTAATGATCCTGACTGCGCGCGGCGACTGGCATGAGCGGGTGGCCGGGATCGACGCCGGTGCCGACGATTACCTGGTCAAACCCTTCCACATGGAAGAGCTGCTCGCCCGCCTGCGCGCCCTGATCCGGCGCAGCGCCGGCCAGGCCAGCAACGAGCTGGTGTGCGGCAGTTTGCGTCTGGATATCCGGCGGGCGACAGCGAGCGTCGATGGTCAGAGTCTGGCGCTGACCAGCCACGAATTCAAGGTGCTGGCCTACCTGATGCAGCGCCGCGGCGAAGTCGTCTCGCGCAGCGAACTGTCCGAGCACATCTACCCGCAGGACAGCGACCGCGATTCCAACACCATCGAAGTCTTCGTCGGCCGGCTGCGCAAGAAGCTGCCCAACGGGATGATCGAAACGGTACGCGGCTTCGGTTACCGCCTGGGTCCTCCTTCATGAAGGCTGGCAGCACCTCGCTGCGGTTCCGCCTGCTGGCCGGCACGCTGGTCTGGGTGGCGGCCACTGTCGGCGTTGCCGGCTGGATGTTGCAAAGCATGTTCGAACAGCAGTTGTCGCGCCAGTTCGACAACGAACTCAGCATGCACCTGGCCCAACTGGCCGGCCATCTTGAAACCGATGCCGCCGGCAATCCCGCGCTTGCCCGGACACTCAGCGACCCGCGCCTGGAACGGCCCTACTCGGGCCTTTACTGGCAGGTCGAGCGCATGGCATCCGACAACGGCGACACGATCGTGCTGCGCTCCCGCTCGCTGTGGGATGCAAAGCTGCAGGTTCCCGGCGACCGGCTGGCCGATGGCGAGCGCCACACCCATCGCGTCACCGGCCCGGACGGGGAAGCGCTGCGCATGCTGGAACAGGTCATGCAACCGGCCGAAAACCCGGATCAAGGCTGGCGCCTGATCGTCGCCGCCGACGAACGTTTGCTGTCCGAACCCATCGAGCGCTTCCGCACGCTGTTGATCGGCGCCCTGGCCCTGCTCGCCGGTGGGCTGATGGTCGCGGCGGCCTTCCAGGTTGTCGCCGGTCTGCGCCCGCTCAAGCGCCTGCGCGACGAATTGTCACTGCTGCGCGATGGCCGACGGACGACACTGAGCGAAGACCACCCGAGCGAAATCCAGCCGCTGGTTGACGAACTGAATGCCGTGCTCAGCCGCAATGCCGATTTCGTCGCCCGCGCCCGCCACCAGGCCGGCAATCTCGCCCACGCGGTCAAAACCCCGCTGACCGTGATGGCCAACGCAGCCGCCGAGGTCGACGACCCGTTCGCCGAACTGGTACGCAACCAGGTCGTTGCCGCCCGCCAGCAGATCGACCGTCACCTGGCGCTGGCCAGGGTTGCCGCCGCCGCCCAGGACAAAGGCCTGCGCTGTCAGGTGGCGCCGGTCATGGACGGGCTGATCCGCGTCATGCAGCGCGTCCACCCCGAACGCCGCTTTACCTTCACCCCTGACGAGACGGCACGCGAATTGCTGTTTCGCGGCGAAGCCCAGGACCTCCAGGAAATGCTCGGCAACCTGCTGGACAACGCCGGCAAGTGGGCAAGAAGCGAAATACGCATCGCCATTTCGGCCGATGCGGAGCAGTTGCACCTGGCTATCGACGACGACGGCCCCGGCATCCCGGACGATCAACGGGCCGCCCTGCTGCAACGGGGCCAGCGCGGCGACGAGAAGGTTGCCGGTTCCGGCCTGGGCCTGGCCATCGTCAGCGAACTGGCC
>Ga0209207_1001011_pt1 | contig 14271 bp, 14 predicted proteins | sample SaghotsprinmetaG_FD_184140 | JGI IMG/M metagenome (GOLD analysis project Ga0209207, IMG submission 184140) | Hot spring microbial communities from South Africa to study Microbial Dark Matter (Phase II) - Sagole hot spring metaG (SPAdes) (version 3) | ecosystem: Environmental > Aquatic > Thermal...
GCGTGCGCAGCATCATCGACTTCGGGTTCTTGGCGCCGAAGTCCTTCATGATGCGCCACCACAGGAGACGCGCCGCGCGCAGCTTGGCGATCTCGAGATAGAAGTTCATGCCGATGCCGAAGAAGAAGGACAGCCGGCCGGCGAAGGCGTCGACGTCCAGCCCCGATTTCATCGCGGTGCGCACGTATTCCATGCCGTCGGCGAGCGTGAAGGCCAACTCCAGTGCCTGCGTCGCGCCGGCTTCCTGGATGTGGTAGCCGGAGATCGAGATCGAGTTGAACTTCGGCATCTGTGCCGCCGTGTAGCCGATGATGTCGGCGATGATGCGCATCGACGGCGCTGGCGGATAGATGTAGGTGTTCCTGACCATGAACTCCTTGAGGATGTCGTTCTGGATCGTCCCCGAGAGCTTGTCCTGGCTCACGCCTTGTTCTTCGGCGGCCACCACGTAGCCCGCGAGCACCGGCAGCACCGCGCCGTTCATCGTCATCGAGACGGACACCTTGTCGAGCGGGATGCCGTCGAACAGAATCTTCATGTCCTCGACCGAATCGATCGCCACACCGGCCTTGCCCACGTCGCCGACGACGCGTGGGTGATCCGAATCGTAGCCGCGGTGCGTGGCCAGATCGAAGGCCACCGAGACGCCTTGCGCGCCGGCGGCGAGCGCCTTCCTGTAGAAGGCGTTCGATTCCTCGGCGGTGGAAAAGCCCGCATATTGGCGGATCGTCCAGGGCTTGACCGCATACATCGTCGCCTGCGGGCCGCGCAGGAAGGGCGGAAAGCCCGGCAGCGTATCGGCGAACGGCAAGCCCTCGACATCGGCCCTCGTGTAGAGCGGTTTGACGGTGAGGCCTTCCGGCGTCACCCAGTTCAGTCTCGATACGTCGCCCGCGGGCGCCGACTTCGCGGCGGCCTTCGCCCAGGCGTCGAGGCCGGGAATCGTCACTTCCGGGTATTTGTTCATCTCTCCACTCCTTTGTCGCGCCTGCCGCTTGACATTCGTTTTCACGGATAATATTGTATCCATAATTATGAATGCAAGAGAAGCGGCAAAGCCTTTTTCCGCTCCCGCCCTTTACGAACAGGTGGCGGAGCAGCTGCGCGCGCGCATCTACGCCCACGAGCTGGCGCCGGGCGCCTGGATCGACGAGCAGAGCCTCGCCGACGAATTCGGCATTTCGCGCACGCCGCTGCGCGAAGCGCTCAAGGTGCTGGCCGCCGAGGGGCTGGTCGTACTAAAGCCCCGGCGCGGCTGTTACGTTGCCGAACTGTCGGAGCGCGACCTCGACGAAATCTTCCCCGTGCTCGCCCTGCTCGAGGGCCGCGCCGCAGAAGAGGCGACGCGCCGTCTCGCCAGCGCCGACTTTTCGCGGCTCAAGAAGCTCCACGCCGATCTCGAACGTCATGCCACCGCCAACGACGCGGACAAATTCTTCGAGGCCAACCAGGCCTTCCACAACGCCTTGCAGGCACTCGCCGGCAATCGCTGGCTGTCGCAGCTGATCGACGACACGCGCAAGTTCCTGAAGCTGACGCGCCGCGATTCGCTGCGGCTCGAAGGGCGTATCGAGCAGTCGCTCGCCGAGCACCGCGCCCTCCTCGCCGCGCTCGAAAAACGCGACGCGGCGGCGGCGGGCCGCACGATGCACGACCACATCCTCTCCGGCCGAGCCGCGCTGGCGCGGCTTTCTGCCCAGTCGTGACTGGTGCCGTCCTGTCCGTCCGCGCCCCCGCCCGGACTCAACCTGCCGCGCGCACAAGGATGTCGTGGTGGTGATGAATCGCGACAAGCCGGATGTCCTGATGGTGGGCATCGCCGCGGTCAATCTCGACGCCAAGGTCGCCACCGCCGACATGGAAACGCTGAACGAATGGCTGGCTGCGCCCTGAGCGATGCCAGCCCGCTGATCGCTCCGGCGCGGGTCGATGGGCTACCTTGGCTGCGAAAGCTGTTCGGCGCCGTGTGGGTGCCGCAAGAAGTGCGGCAGGAGGTATTGCCAGCCCTCGATCTGCCCGACGAGCGCGCCTTGCTTGCCGCCTTCGAGCGGGGCGACTTGCGTCTTTGCCCCGCCACGCCGACGGCGCTGCCCTTGCCGGAGCTGGACGAAGGCGAAGCGGCATGCATCCGCCTCGCCTTGGCGGACACGGCGCCGGGTCTGCTGTTGATGGACGGGACGCGCCATCGCCTTGGAACACGGCCTGCGTTTGGCCGGCACGGCCGCCATCGTCGGCATAGCGCGGACACGCGGACTGATTCCCTCGGCCAAGGCGGTTTCGCCCGCCTGCATGCGTCGGACTTCCGCATCTCGGCGCAAGTCATCGCCACCATCCTGCGCCGTGTCGGGGAATGATGGCCGCCGTCCTGCCCGGGCTGACTTTCGCGGCCTGTTTTCTCCTCGCGGTCCGTTCGTAGCCGCATCGATCGCCCTCGATTGCCCAAGGCATCTCTATCCGCACCTCGATCGCCTGTTTCGTTCGGACCTCACTCGGCAGCGCATCGGGCTTCGCATTGCCTTGCGCCACCACTGGATCGGAACGTTGCCATCGAAGGCTCCAACGATAATGGATAATGCACTAGTCCACGCAGAGACAGTTTGATAGAATGCAAGTCCTTGTATATCTGTAGTTCTTGATGGATTGATCATGAGTATGACATATTTCGTATGACATCTTTCATGCTCGAATAGCATCTGATCGCTTCTGCCCGTGATCACTTCGACACCCACCTCACGCGTTATTCCTCCCTCTTCCGAAGCCGGACGCGCTCGGTCGAGGATGCAGTGGCCATAAGCTCCCATACACGGTCCAAACCGATACCGATCTCATCGCCCTCATCCAGGATCGTCACGAGCGGCGCCTGCTCGCCAGAAATTCCGCCTACCGCTTGTTACCCTATCAGCATCAGGTTGAGACGAATCTGACGAAGTAGGATATGCTAACGATCATGGTGGTTGCCACCACCCCTGAAGATGAAAGAGACTATGGGGTGGAAGGTGGTGGGTAGAGGTCGTAATAGTTTTTGGCGGTTCGATCCCGCAGCGAACTTGACCCGCCGGACTGACTCGCACCCCGGATTGCCTCGATAAGAGCGCACGCTAAACAGGCCGTTGGCGACTTGTCGCCTTCAGGCACATTCAGTTCCGGCACCCGCCACCTTCCGCCCTCGAGTGTAAATCGACAGGAGGCGGTATGGAACGGGTAGCGCTGTACAAACGCGTCATCGGCTTGGACGTCCATCAGGCGCAGATCACGGCCTGCGCGTTGATCGAGGAAGCCGACGGCAGCATACGCATCGAGCAACGGCAGTTTGGCGGGTTCCAGCGCGACTGTCGGGAATTGGCCAATTGGGCGGCTTCGTTGCGCCCGGACGAAGTGGCAATGGAAAGCACCGGCATCTATTGGAAGAGTCCGTATGTGGTGCTGGAGGCAGTGGGTATTCGCGCGAAGGTGGTCAATGCCCGGCACATCAAGAATGTGCCGGGGCGCAAGACGGATGTGGGCGACGCCCACTGGCTGGCGATACTGGCGCGTGCGGGATTGCTGCGCGGCTCGTTCGTGCCGCCGGCCAAGTTCCGCGAATTGCGCCTGATCGCCCGTCAGCGGCAAAAGCTCGTCGGCCAACTGGCCTCCGAGAAGAATGAAGTGCCGCCGGGACGGTGGCGCGCCCAGGGCCGTCTCGGCGGCGCAGGCGAAAGTCAGCTCCGCGGACACGGCGCAAGAAGTATCACGTGACGCGATCTGAAGCCTGCTTCCAAGAGCAGGAACACACATCAGCCGAGACTTGACACTTGCCGCGATGCGCCCGCGCAGCAATTTGTTCAGCGCTTCCTTGGAAACATGAATCGGCGGCAACGCCTACTGCGGTTGCTGGCCGATCAAACCGTCGGCCGCTGTTCGAAGCTGGAATAACCGCCTTCGGCCAGTTCGACTTCGACGTGTTCAACCTCGGCGCCAGATGGGCCGCGTCGGGCCCAGTTGAGCATCGCCGCCAGCGCCTCTGGTGCACCTTCGATGACCGCCTCGACACTGCCGTCGCTGCGGTTGCGCACCCAGCCGGTCACGCCCAGGCGCTGTGCCTCGCGCACCATCGAGTAGCGATAGCCGACGCCTTGCACGAGGCCGGTGATGATCAGATGGCGGGCTTCTTTCATCGCATTCTCCTGCCGTTCATCGACCTATTTGACGCGCATGCCTGGCTCGGCGCCGGCATCCGGGGAAAACAAAAACGGGCCGCTGCCTTGCGCATCGGAGGCGGCGAGCACCATGCCTTCAGATAGGCCGAACTTCATCTTGCGCGGCGCGAGATTGGCGACCATCACCGTCAGCCGGCCAACCAACGCGGCCGGATCGTAGGCCGACTTGATGCCGGCGAACACCTGGCGCGTGCCGAGCGGGCCGACATCGAGCGTCAGGCGCAGTAGCTTGTCGGCGCCTTCGACATGCGCGGCTTCGACGATGCGCGCGATGCGCAGGTCGATCTTGCTGAATTCGTCGATGCTGATGTGCTCGGCTTGCCGCATCCTGTCCTCGGTATTCTGCTGGTGCTGGGCGTGGCGCTGTTGCGACTCGGCTGCTTTGGCGGTGGCTTCGGTGGTCGGTAGGCTCTCACGGTTGGCGGCGATGAGGGCATCGATCTGCTTGCCGTCGACGCGCTGCATCAAGTGCTCATAGGGGTTGATCGGATGCGCCGGTGGCAGCAGATACGCCGCATCGCTCCATTTCAACGGTGCGCAGTTGAGGAATTCTTCGGCACGCTGCGCCAGATGCGGCAGCACCGGCTTCAGATAGACGGTCAGCAAGCGGAAGGCGTCGATGAGCAGCGTGCAGATGCGGTGCAGCTGCGCTTCGCTGCCTTCACTTTTCGCTAGCACCCAGGGCTGATGGCGATCGACGTATTGGTTGACCTGATCGGCCAGCGCCATGATGCGGCGCAGCGCGCGCGCGAAATCGAGCCTCTCGTAACACTCGGCGATCTCATCGCCAGCTTCGATCAGGCCGGGCAGTTCGCTGCGGAACAGCGCCGCGCGCGCCTCGCCGAGCAGCTTGCCGCCAAAGCGTTTGTCGATGAAGCCAGCGGCGCGGCTGGCGATGTTCACGTATTTGCCGACCAGGTCGCTGTTGACGCGGCTTATGAAGTCGGCGAGATTGAGGTCGATGTCCTCCATCGTGCCGGAAAGCTTGGCGGCGAAGTAATAACGCAGCCATTCCGGATTCAGACCGGCGCGCAGATAGCTTTCGGCGGTGATGAAAGTGCCGCGGCTCTTGCTCATCTTCGCGCCATCGACGGTCAGAAAGCCGTGCGGGAACAGGCGCGTCGGCGTGCGGTAGCCGGCGAATTCCAGCTCCGCCGGCCAGAAGAGGGCATGGAAGTAAAGGATGTCCTTGCCGATGAAGTGATAAAGCTCGGCCGGTGCCTCTTTGCCCCAGAAGTCATCGAAGCGCAGACCCTGTTTGGCGCACAGGTGGGCGAAAGCGCCCATGTAGCCGATCGGCGCATCGAGCCAGACATAGAAATACTTGCCCGGCGCACCGGGAATCTCGAAGCCGAAATAGGGCGCATCGCGCGAAATGTCCCAGTCGGTGAGCTTGTTTTCCCCTTCGTCGCCCAGCCATTCGCGCAGCTTGTTGGCCGCTTCCGGCGGCAGGTGGTCCTCCTGCTGCGTCCAGCGGCGCAGGAAGGCCTCGCAGCGCGCATCGGAGAGGCGAAAGAAGTGATGGTCGGAAGCGCGTAATTCCGGCTTGGCGCCCGAGACGGCCGAGAAGGGATTCTTCAGCTCGGTCGGCGCATAGGCAGCGCCGCAGGCTTCGCAAGCATCGCCATACTGGTCGGCCGCGCCGCACTTCGGGCACTCGCCCTTGATGAAGCGGTCGGGCAGGAACATCTGCTTCACCGGGTCGTAGTACTGCTCGATGGCGCGCACCTCGATGAGCCCGACCGCCTTCAGTTTCTCGTAGATGTCGCAGGCGTAATGGCGCGTCTCTTCGCTGTGCGTGCTGTGATAATGGTCGAAAGCGACGTGAAAGCCGGTGAAATCGCGCAGGTGTTCGCCATGGACGCGGGCGATAAGTCGCTCCGGCGAGATGCCTTCTTTCTCGGCGCGCAGCATGATCGGCGTTCCGTGCGTGTCGTCGGCGCAGACATACCAACATTCGTGGCCGCGCATTTTCTGGAAGCGCACCCAGATGTCGGTCTGGATGTATTCGACCAGATGACCGAGATGAATGGCGCCGTTGGCATAAGGCAGGGCGGAGGTAACGAGGATCTTGCGCATGGCCGCCTCTCGTGAAGGGGGAAGCGTGCGATTCTACTGCGCCGCTGGGCAGTCAGCCCGACCGGCACGGCGTTCGCTCGACGGAAGCGAGAAGAAACGCTGCATGTGCGCGGGCGCATGCATGTTCGACTAGAGCGCCACTGTCCCGGCGGCTTGCCGGCCAGACCAGGCGCTCCCTGATTACGCCGTGTCGATCAGGCTGACTTTCGCCGAGCATCCCGCTCGCCGATTTTTCAGCGCTTCCTTCAGCGTTACTTCAGGCGATGATGCCGCCGCCCAGGCAGACGCGCGATTCGTAGAGCACGACCGACTGGCCGGGTGTGACCGCCCATTGCGGCGCGGCGAAGGCGATCTGGCAGCGTTCGCCATCCAGCGCAGTCAGGCTGCAGGCGGCATCGGGCATGCGGTAGCGCGTCTTCGCGCCATACACCCATTGGCAGCGCGGCGCTTCGCCGATCCAGTGCAGGTCCGTGGCGGTGAGCGTCATCGAGTGCAAGGCCGGATGGTCGTGGCCTTGCACGACGTAGAGGATGTTGCGCACCATCTCTTTGCCGGCGACGAACCAGGGCGCTTCCTGTGCGCCGCGCACACCGCCGATGCCGAGGCCAGCGCGCTGCCCGAGCGTGTAATAGCTCAGGCCCTCGTGGCGGCCGAGAACGCGCTGGCTATCGAGGTCGCGGATTTCGCCAGGGGTTTTCGGCAGATAGCGGGCGAGAAACTCGCGAAAGCGGCGCTCGCCGATGAAGCAGATGCCGGTCGAATCCTTGCGCGCCGCATTCGGCAGGCCAGCTTCCTGCGCCAGCGCGCGCACTTCGCGCTTGTAGAGGTGACCAACGGGAAAGAGCGTCTTGGCCAGCTGTTGCTGGTTCAGGCGATAGAGGAAATAGCTTTGATCCTTGTTGCCGTCCTCGGCTTTGAGCAACTGCCACTGGCCGAGAAACTCGCGCACTTGCGCATAGTGGCCCGTGGCGATCTTCTCGGCGCCGAGCCGCAGCGCATGTTCGAGAAAGGCGCGGAATTTGATCTCCGAGTTGCACAGCACGTCGGGGTTGGGCGTGCGGCCGGCGCGGTATTCGGCGAGAAAGTTGGCAAAGACGCGCTCGCGGTATTCGGCGGTGAAATTGACGACTTCGAGATCGATGCCCAGCCGGTCGGCGGCCGCGGCGGCGGCAAGGAAGTCCTCACGCGCTGAGCAGTATTCTTCGCTGTCGTCGTCCTCCCAGTTCTTCATGAACACGCCGATCACTTCGTGGCCAGCGCGCTTGAGCAGCAGGGCGGCGACCGATGAATCGACGCCGCCGGAGAGGCCAACGATCACCTGTGCCATGTCTGGGGCTCCGTTCTGTTCATTGGCCAGTGGCGGATCAAATCGAGCGCATGGCGCCGGCCGGCGAGGTAATCGTCGACGCATTGCAGCACCAGCGGGCTGCGATGGCGGGCGCGGTTGGCGATGAGTCCGTCGCGGCTCAGCCAGAGCGTGCGTACGATGCCCTCATCGAGCGGCTGCTGCGCCTCGTGATCGAGCAGCTCGCCGGCAAAGGCAAAGCGCAGATAAGTGAGCACCCCATCTGGGCGCGGCCACAGATAGATGCCGACGAGTACCTGGGGGCGAAAGCGCCAGCCGGTTTCTTCGAAAGTTTCACGCGCGCAGGCTTCGATCAGCGACTCGCCTTCATCGAGATGGCCGGCCGGCTGATTGAGCGCGAGGCCAGCCTCGGTCTCCTCCTCGACGAACAGAAAGCGGCCAGCGCGCTCGACGATGGCCGCGACGGTGACATTCGGTTTCCAGCGGGCGTTCATGCAGCGATTGTAACGGCGCATGGCTGGGGCGTGCGTCGTGCTGCGCCCTCCCGAAGTGGCCGGGCGCGGTTAGAATCGCCGCCTTCACCGCACTGACTTTGGAGAGCATCATGTCGATGGCCGATCGCGATGGCTTCATTTGGCACGACGGCAAGCTGGTCCCCTGGCGCGAGGCGACGACGCATGTGCTGACGCATTCGCTGCACTACGGTCTAGCCGTGTTCGAAGGTTTGCGCGCTTACAAGACCGAGGCCGGCACGGCCATCTTCCGTCTCAAGGAACATACCGACCGTCTGTTCAACTCGGCACACATCTATTGCATGCCGATGCCCTATGATCGCGCGACGCTGATCGAGGCACAGAAGGAGGTGGTGCGCGCCAATGGCCTCGAGTCCTGCTATATCCGGCCGATCGCTTATTTCGGTTCCGAGAAGATGGGCGTTTCGCCCAAGGGCGCCAAGACGCATGTCGCCATCGCCGCCTGGCCCTGGGGCGCTTATCTCGGCGAAGAAGGGTTGGAGCAGGGCATCCGCGTCAAGACCTCCTCCTATGCCCGTCATCACGTCAATGTTTCGATGTGTCGCGCCAAGTATTCCGGTACCTACGCCAATTCGATCCTGGCCAACATGGAGGCGACCGAGCATGGCTACGACGAGGCGCTGCTGCTCGACGTCGATGGCTTCATCGCCGAGGGGGCGGGCGAGAATCTGTTCGTGATCAAGGATGGGGCGATCTTCGAGCCGGAGATCGCTTCGGCGCTGATGGGCATCACCCGGGCGACGATCATCGAGCTGGCGCGCGAACTGGGTTATGAAGTGCGGGCGAAGCGGCTGACGCGCGACGATCTGTATATCGCCGACGAAGCCTTCTTCACTGGCACGGCCGCCGAAGTGACACCGATCCGCGAGGTCGACGGCCGGCAGATCGGAACGGGCCGGCGCGGTCCGATTACCGAGCGGATCCAGCGTTTGTTCTTCGATGTGGTCGGTGGCCGGGCACCGGCGCACACCGACTGGCTGGCTTATGTTTGAGGGGATGGCCATGAACGCGCTCGATGAAACCCGTCGCGAGGCGGAGGTTGTTGCCAGCGATCTGCCCTTGCATTGTCCTCGCCCGGGGGCGCCGCTGTGGGCGCGCCATCCGCGCGTCTATCTCGATGTGCTGAAAAGCGGCGAGGCCGTGTGCCCTTACTGCGGCACGACCTACCGCTTCAGCGGCGAACGACCGAAGGGGCATCACTGAATAACGCTGATCCGGCGGCCGTGCTCGTCGTCGCCCCTTCCTGGATCGGCGATGCGCTGATGAGCCAAGCGCTGCTGATGCGCCTTTCGGCGCGTGCGCCGGCCATCGACGTGCTGGCCGCGCCTGCGCTGCAGCCGCTTTTCCGGCGCATGAGCGAAGTACGCGCCGTGATCCTTCATCCCTTCGTCCACGGTCGCCTCGATTGGGCGGCGCGCTGGCGTCTTGGCCGGCAGCTCGCCGGGCGCTATGCCTGCGCCTATGTCCTGCCCAACAACTGGAAATCGGCGCTCGTGCCTTGCTTCGCCGGCATCAGGCAGCGCATCGGTTATCTCGGCGAGCGGCGCTACGGGCTGCTCAACGTCTGGCGGCGGCTCGATGCAGCAGCGCTGCCGCGCCTGGTCGACCGTTATGCCGCCTTGGCCTGCGAGGCGGATCGGCAGCCCGTGAAACCGGCCGAGGCGCCGCGTTTGCGCAGTAGCGCCGAGCAGCAGGCCGCAGCGCGTCAGGCTTTTGGCCTGGCGCAGGAGGCGCGGCCGCTGATCTTTTGCCCCGGCGCGGAGTATGGTCCGGCCAAACGTTGGCCGGCCGAGCATTTCGCCGCCTTGGCCCGTCTGCTGACGACACCGGCTGCGCCGGTGTTGCTGCTCGGCGGGCCGAACGATAAGGCCAGCGGCCGGGCGATCGCCGAGCTGGCTGGCGGCTACGTGCGCGATCTATGCGGCCAGACGACGCTCGATGAGGCCATCGACCTCATCGCCGGCGCGCGCGCCGTGGTGAGCAACGATACCGGCTTGATGCACGTGGCGGCGGCGCTCGACCGGCCTTTGCTCGCGCTCTACGGCTCATCGAGCCCCGCCTATACGCCGCCGCTGTCGGCGCGGGCGCGTATCCTGTCGCTCGCGCTCGACTGCGCCCCCTGTTTCCGCCGGCAGTGTCCGCTGGGGCACATGCGCTGTTTGACCGATCTGTCACCGGCGCGTGTCGCCGAGGCGCTGCAATCCTTGCCACAGGAGTGAGCATGCCGATCACCAAGGCCATCTTTGCCACGCCCGACGATGTCGAGGTGGCGTTTTACGATGCACTCGGACGCGCCGATCTCGAGGCGATGATGAACGTCTGGGCCGAGGACGAGGAAATCGTCTGCATCCATCCCGGCGGGCCGCGTGTCACCGGTTACGCCGGTGTGCGCGCTGCCTGGCAGCGGGTGTTCGAACGCGGCCAGCAGTTGCGTGTGCGCCTGCAGGCACCGACGGTCGTCCAGGGGCCATTTTCGGCAGTGCATACGGTCATCGAGCTGATCAGCGTGCCGGGGGAAGAGCCAAAGCGGACGCCCATCGTCGCCACCAATGTCTTTGTGCGCGGCGCAGCCGGTTGGCGCATGGTCGTGCATCATGCATCACCGGTGCCGCCCGATGCCGTTGGCGAACCGCGCACGTTGCACTGAGGCGGTACATGCGCGGTGCGTTTCGTCGGCGGCGTTGCCGAGCGCGCGATGGCTATGCCAGAATGATGCATGTCGCCGCGTGCTCATCGCGAAAGTCAGCCCGCAGGGTACGGCGTTTCCATTCAATGAATTGCGGTGAGTTCTCATGATCGCTCCTGAAATCTTCAAGGCCTACGACATTCGCGGCATTGTCGGCCGCACGCTGACCATGGAAGCCGCGCGCGCCATCGGTGCGGCGATCGGTTCGGAGGCGCTCGATCGCGGGCTGAACGCCATCGTCGTCGGTCGCGACGGGCGCGTCTCCGGGCCAGAGTTGTCTTCGGCGCTGATGCATGGGCTGATCGACAGTGGGGTCGACGTCATCGACATCGGCCGGGCGCCGACGCCGCTGGTCTATTTCGCGGCGCACCATCTCGGCGTCGGCAGTGCCGTGGCCGTCACCGGCAGCCACAATCCGGCCGACTGGAATGGCTTCAAGATCGTGCTCGGCGGCGAGACGCTGGGTGGCGAAGCGATCCAGAAGTTGCGATGGCGCATCGAAGAACACGGCTACAGAGAAGGGCGCGGCGAGTTGCGTCATGCCGAAGTTTTGGATGCCTACATCGACCGCATCGCCGGTGATGTACATCTGGCACGGCCGATCAAGCTGGTCATCGACTGCGGCAATGGCATCGCCGGCATCGTCGCGCCGGAGCTCTTCCGCCGTCTCGGTTGCGCGGTGATTGAACTTTACTGTGAGGTCGATGGTCGCTTCCCCAATCATCATCCCGATCCTTCGCGGCGGGAGAATCTGCGTGCGCTGCAGCAGGCGGTGGCGGCGAATGGCGCTGAGATCGGTCTGGCCTTCGATGGCGATGGCGACCGGCTGGGCGTGGTGACGTGCGATGGCGGCATCATTTGGCCGGACCGGTTGATGATGCTCTTCGCTGCCGACGTACTGAGCCGGGTACCGGGCGGTGAGATCGTTTTTGATGTCAAGTGTTCGCGGCTGCTTACCGAGGCGATTCGCCAGCACGGCGGTCGGCCGGTGATGTGGCGCACCGGTCATGCACCGATCAAGGCGCGCCTGAAGGAAAGCGGCGCGCCGCTCGCCGGCGAGATGAGCGGTCATATCTTCTTCGCCGAGCGCTGGTATGGCTTCGATGATGGGCTCTACGCCGGCGCACGCTTGCTCGAGATCGTCGCGCGCGCCGCCGATGCCAGCGCGCCGCTGCTCGCTTTGCCCGATACGGTGGCCACGCCGGAACTGAATTTGCGCATGAACGAGGGCGAGCCGAAACTTTTGGTCGAACGCCTGCTGACCGAAGGCCGCTTTCCGACGGCACAGCAGATCGTCACCGTCGACGGTGTGCGCGCCGAATATGCCGACGGCTTCGGGCTGGCGCGCGCATCGAACACGACACCGGTGGTCGTGTTGCGTTTCGAAGCCGACGATGCGGCGGCGCTAGCGCGCATTCAGGACGAATTCCGTGCCGCGATCGACGCCGTCTGGCCCGGGCTGACTTTGGATTTCGACCATGGCGGGCACTGAAGATATCTTCATCGGTCGGCAGCCGATCCTCGACCGCAATCAGGCGCTTTACGCTTACGAACTGCTTTTCCGCAGCGGCGGTGTGCGTAATGAGGCGCAGGTCCAGGATAATCTGGTGGCCACGGCCAGCGTCATCAGCCACGCCTTCGGCGAACTGGGTATCGAGCGGGCGCTCGGCCCGTACAAGGGTTTTCTCAATTGCGACGCGACGCTGTTGCTTTCGGACAACCTCGAACTGCTGCCGCCGGAAAAGATCGTGCTCGAGATCCTCGAAACCGTGGAGATCACGCCGGCCATCGTCGAACGTTGCCGCGAACTGCGCGCGCGCGGCTTCACGCTCGCACTCGACGATTTCGTCAACGATCTGGACAAATTCGCTCCGATTCTCGACCAGGTCGAAATCGTCAAGGTGGACCTCATGCCGCTCGATGATGCGGCACTGGTCGAAACGACGCGCAGCTTGCGCCGCTGGCCCCTGCGCCTGCTGGCCGAAAAGGTCGATTGCCGCGAACAGGCACAGCGCTGTCTCGACCTCGGCTACGTCCTGTTTCAGGGCTATTACTTCGCCAAGCCGGTGATCGTCGCCGGTCGCAGGCTCGGGCATTCGCAAATGGCGCTGTTGCGCCTACTCGGTCTGGTCGTCGGTGATGCCGAGACGAAGGAAATCGAGGCGGTGTTCAAGCACGAACCGGGTTTGGCGATGAACCTGATGCGGCTCACCAACTCGGTGGCCACTGGCGTGCGTGTCAAAGTGACCTCGTTGGCCCATGCGATCACCGTGCTCGGCCGTCGTCAGTTGCAGCGTTGGCTGCAATTGCTGCTCTTCACCAATCCGGCCAGCGGAACGGTGAGCAGTCCGTTGCTGCAGCTGGCGGCGACGCGCGGCCGTCTGCTGGAACTGCTGGCGACGCGGTTGCACCCGCGCCAGACCGACCTGCAGGATCAAGCGTTCATGACAGGCATCATGTCGCTGATGCCGGCCCTGATGAGCATGCCGATGGAAGCGATTTTGGCCGATGTCAACATCGATTCAGAAGTTCGCGAAGCCTTGCTGACCGGCGGAGGCGAACTCGGTGTGATGCTCGATCTGGCACGAGCCCTCGAGGATTCCGATGGTCACCGTTGCCATACGTTGCTGCAAGCGCTCAGCGGTATCGATGTGTCGGACATCAATCTTGCTTTGACCGAGGCGCTCGCCTGGGCATCGAGCATCGGTCAGGAGAAGGATTGAGGGGTTTGCCTCCGTATCTGGTCGCGCCGATGGCCGTGCTCCAAAGACCGATGTTCCTGCTCTCATTTCTATGGCAACCCCGAACCCTCTGCGGCGCGGGTGCATTGCCGCGTCGCGCGCTGCTTGCCCTCCTTGCTCCGTCGAACGACCAGGATCAGTGCTGGAAACCCGGCCAGTGAAACGCTGGGGGAACCGGCCAGTGTCTGGTGGCTTCACGCCAACGATTACGGTCGCTACGCTGCGTTCGCCCGGCTTCCCATCTCGCTCGCAACCTTCTTCCGTGTACCTTTTCGTTTGCAGACCTGTTCAGCCTAGGATCGTCTGTCGCGGCGCGTCAACGGTCGTGAAGGTTTCGTGCCAAAAAATTTACGATTCCTGTTGACATGCCGATATGGCAAGGATAAACTGCACCTTCTCTAACGCGGGGTGGAGCAGTCTGGCAGCTCGTCGGGCTCATAACCCGAAGGTCGCAGGTTCAAATCCTGCCCCCGCAACCAGAGGCCTCATGAATCGTGCTCATGCATTGTGATTTGGGGCTTGTGCCGAGCAAAAATGGTCGTATAATTTTGCTTTTCCGCTGATCATCCCCTGGGTGCAGCGATGAGTTTAGATGGTCGATCTTTAACAATTCAACAGCCGATAGGTGTAGGTGCTCGTGGTGTTGAGGCGAGCGAGCGAGCCTGAGGTGTGGGTTTGCCGAGGGTGATGCGAGTGAGTCATAGAGAACGAGAGAAGAGAAAGAGGCGAA
>Ga0209207_1001013_pt1 | contig 14262 bp, 10 predicted proteins | sample SaghotsprinmetaG_FD_184140 | JGI IMG/M metagenome (GOLD analysis project Ga0209207, IMG submission 184140) | Hot spring microbial communities from South Africa to study Microbial Dark Matter (Phase II) - Sagole hot spring metaG (SPAdes) (version 3) | ecosystem: Environmental > Aquatic > Thermal...
GCGGCAATTCAGCCCTGATTTCAAAGGGATTGAGACGCGCGTTCGGCGATGAGGTAGGCCCGCGGGTCGGCGGCAATTCAGCCCTGATTTCAAAGGGATTGAGACCCGTCAAATCGTACAAGCCCGACGTTTTGGCGCGCGCGGCAATTCAGCCCTGATTTCAAAGGGATTGAGACATAGTACAGGTGATAGGATAGTAGTTAGTGAGAATGCGGCAATTCAGCCCTGATTTCAAAGGGATTGAGACCACCGCCGCGAGCCTCGCGCGGTGGAACACATAGGCGCGGCAATTCAGCCCTGATTTCAAAGGGATTGAGACGCGCCGACCTTGGCGGCCAGCGCGCGTTCGGCGACGCGGCAATTCAGCCCTGATTTCAAAGGGATTGAGACTGGAACACATAGGCCGCATCCGGCGCATGCCGCGGCGGCAATTCAGCCCTGATTTCAAAGGGATTGAGACCGGTCAGTGCTGTCGTCTCCGCCGCTGCCTCGAGCGGCAATTCAGCCCTGATTTCAAAGGGATTGAGACCGCCCAGCCGCGCATGACAAGACGGATTGTTTTGGCGGCAATTCAGCCCTGATTTCAAAGGGATTGAGACCGGGTAGCGTGACCATGTTCCCATCGCACTCGATGCGGCAATTCAGCCCTGATTTCAAAGGGATTGAGACTGGTCAGTGTCGTCAGCCCCTGCGCGTCCATGATGCGGCAATTCAGCCCTGATTTCAAAGGGATTGAGACGGATGCCAAATTGACGATGGGTCTGGGCTTTACGCTGCTTTCCGGCTCGATTTCGGCGCTGAACTTCTGTAACCCAACCGACCCCTGACACAATCAGCCTTCGCCTGCTGGCGTTCCGCTTCCCCCGCTGGCCTTGCACTCATCGGCTGCTACGCACAATCCTGTTCCTGGCGGCACCAAGCATATTGCTGCGGCTATACACACCCTTTTCCTCCCGTCCGGCATTCGGAAACGCTGTTTGACTGAGTTAGCCCGGCCAGGCCAATACTGAAGCTGTCCCCTCGCGGCTAGCTTGCCGTTTCTTCGCCAGCACGGTGATACAGCGCTGGCATCATTGCCAGCAGCACGCCGCATACCGTCGAGGCACCGCGCCATCCAATGCCCCAGCGATCACGCCACCGCCATTCGCGACCGGCATCGTGCGCCGTACCAAACGGGCTGACTTTCACTAGAGTAGGGCTGAAAAATCGCTGAGCGGAACGCAGTTACGGGGAAACGCTGTATAAATCGAGCCTTTTGCCAATGACTGGCGATCGCTGGGCTTTGCTTGGCCTGCGCTGGCAAGCTCCCCCGCCCTGTCCGCACGTCATGATAGGAAATCGACTGCATCCGGCGCCAGTGCCAGGCGGTAGCGATGGGGCTTGCGCTTGCCATCGTCGATCAGATAGGGCGTGGCAGCTAATCCGAGTTCTCGCTGTAGCCGGCTGCGCAGCTTGGACAGCCGCATCGAGAAGTATTCGCCGTCCATACCCTGGCGCAAGGCACGCTCGGTGGCCTCGTTCTCGCCGAGCGGGCCGCAGATCGCGTTCAGTTCGCGCAAGTAGCGTGCGGCCCATTCCGGGTCGGGGACGTTCTTGGGCGGCGCAGCCAGCGCCGGCAACTCTGCCTGGGCGCGCCGCGCAAAAACCGCCAGCATGGCCAGGTCCGATGGTGGCAGATGAAAGCTGCGCCCGGCGGCCGTCACCGTACGCCGACGCAGATCGAGCGTCAGTTGCGCCGGACCGATGGCGGCGCGCGCTGCATCGACCGTGGCCTCAAAGCGGGCGCGGCCATCGAGCAGCGCGATCGGCAGGCCATGGCGCAGACTGACGAAGGGAATCTCGGCCAGGCTCAGCCGTGCATCACGCGCATCGACCAGCTTCTTGTCCGTGGTTTCGATGATGTGCTCGTAAGGCGTGGGGTAGAAGAAATCCCAGCTGTTTTCGTAGGGTTCGGATACCAGCACATGCGATAAACGGTCCTGCGGCCGGCCGAACAGCGAGAGCGCATAGCCAAGGAAAAAACCCATGGTCTTGCGCCCGCCGGCAATCGACACATGCAACGCACTCTCTGGGTCCGCGCTCAGCTCGCGCACCTTTTCGGTGATGAAGTCGGCGCAGGCTAGGTTGTCGGCCGGACTGCGGATGTCGGCCAGCAACGTTCCGCTGGCATCGCGCAGCACATGCATATGATCGGCATCAAAGGCAATCTCGGGCAGATTCCAGTCCTTGCGCAGGCGCTGAAACCAGCCGGGCCGATCCGACAGCAGCGCCAGCCGGGCACGCTCGGCACCTTCGGTGGTGGTGATCAGATGAATCTCGGTCGGAATGAAAGGGTCCTGCTGACCGACCGCCAGCGCATACAGCGTCTCGGTGACGATCTGCGGCGACAGGCCAGTGACCGCGAGCAGGATGCGACGAGGGCAGAAAGTAGAGCGGCGGGTGTCCATCGGCAAAATCCAGTCGGAGTGTCTTCGGCTGCGGACTTTACGGATTGTAAACAGTCGGGCGCTGCGACAAGCTTGCCTCAGGTGGTCGCCCCCGCGGCAGGCAATCAATGCAGATGGCAAGCTTGCCGCTTGCTGCGTTAAACTGGAATATACCTATAATCGCCGTCTCGGTCCGCTACGGTGTGCACGGCACGTCGGCTACATCCACAGGAAACATCCACAGAAAAGCACATGGGCGTTGGTTCTTTTCTTATATACCAATGTATTAAATCGGCGATTTCCGGCATGAACTTCCTCTTTCCCCGTCCTGATTCATGCAGCAGGTGCAATTTGCCCGATACGGACGGACTGGTCAGGTCGCCGCGCTTGACCAACGCCCGGTCGTATCCCGCCCAGTTCTTCACCCGGTAGCGGTATTTCGGCTGCGCCGGGCTCTCGTCTGTCCTGGTTCTTGCGACCATCGGGCCTTCCCCCTTTCCGTCAAATCCATGCCAATCCTCAGGGCATGACATTATATTGCACCAACGCCAAGCACATGATCAAGCTAACTTATCAATTGCAACTGGCTACCCCGGCTTTTCTCGGAGACGCCGAGCAGAAAGGCGTCTGGCGTACACCGCCTTTTAAGGCGCTGATTCGTGAATGGTGGCGAGTGGCCGTGGCGAAAGAGCTGGACTATGATCATCGCCGCATCAAGGCGCGTGAAAAGGCCTTGTTCGGCACCGCGGCCGACGATAGCCGGGAAGGTAATCAGCAAAGCCGGATGCGGCTGGCGCTGGCGCACTGGCGCGAGGGCAGTTGCAAGAGCTGGCCGGCCAGTGAAAACCGGGTCAGGCACCCGGAAGTCAAAGATCGCAACACCGGCCAGCCACGCCTGGTCGGCAGCGAGCTTTATCTTGGCTATGGACCGCTGCTGTTCCAGCAAGGTTCCACCCGGCTCAAGGCCAATGCCGCTTTACAAGCCGGCGAAGACAACCAGCTCAAGCTCGTCCTGCCCGATGATGAGCAGGCCGCACTTGCACGCGCGATCACGTTGGCGCACTGGTTCGGCACGATCGGCGGGCGCAGCCGCAACGGCTGGGGCTCTCTGCTGTGGCAGGCGGAGGGCAATACGCCATTGGCGGAACTTACCTGCTCCGCGTTGGAAAAAACCGACTGCCTCCGCGCGCTAGCCGATTGCTTGGCACTGGACTGGCCGCATGCGATTGGGCATGACGACCGGCCGCTGGTCTGGCGCAGTCGCGCAACGTTCCGCAACTGGCGCGAGGCCATCAAATTCCTTGCGCAGACCAAGATCGCGTTTCGCACCCAATTCGATTTCAACACCGGCTGGAACAGCCCGCGCGTCGAACCCCGCCATGTACTGGCCTACCCGGTCACGAAACACTCGGTCGGTCAATGGGGCAATAACGCCCGCCTGGCCAACACCCTGCGCTTCAAATTGCACCACGAGCCCGATGGCCTGCGCGCACTGATCTACCACACGCCCTGCAAGCCCACCCTGCCCCACGGCAAAGTGAACCTGCTCGACACTTGGCAACGGGTGCACCGTTTCCTTGACAAGCAGACCATGCTCGCCCGCCTCGACTGACCCGGATCCTGCCATGACCGACACCTCACGAAACATCTGGCTCGCCAAGCTCGCGGCCTGGACTCACGACCCTGCCGAAAAGGCGCTGGTGCTGCTCCGCGACCCCAGCGGTCACGAAGGCGGCACCGTGCGCGAACTGCAGCAGGCGCTGTTTCCCGCTGGCCTGCCGACGATCCTGGCTGAACATGTGAAGCGCGCCGACCACTGGGCCAGCGCCGCCGACCGGCCGCAGTTCCCACGCGATCCCAAGGACGGCCTCTATGCCGCCTGGACGCAGGTACGCTTCGATCAGCAGCCGGTGCTGATCCACCCGCTTTCCGGTACCGAATATGATCTGCAGAAGCTCGACATCGATCCGGCCCACATCAAGGCGGTGTCCACCGCTCATTTCAGATCACTGATCGAGACCGATGCCGCCGGCCAGCCCGATGTGCGCCGCACCGCGTTGGCTTTCTGGCGCTTTGGCCCGGAGATCGACGCCAAGGGCTTGTACAAGCTGTGGCAGTTGCTGCCCGCCGATACGCGGATTCCGGATCACACGATCTGGACCCACCTGGATCTGTCGGCTGCGTTGGCCTCTTCGTTTGCGGCGGATGAACACGCCAACCCGGCGCTGCTGTCGATCGCCTTCGGGCCGGTGCAGGACTTCATCGCCCAGGCACGCACCACCTCGGATCTGTGGGCTGGCTCGCACCTGTTGTCGCGCATCGCCTGGGCGGGCCTGAAGGTGATCTGCGAACGGCTCGGGCCGGATACGGTAATCTTCCCGCAGCTGCGCGGCGTGCCGCTGGTGGATCTGTGGCTGCGCGATGAGACCGGCCTGAATGCCGAACGTTTCAAGGATTGCGATTGGGCCAAAGAGTCGAACCGCACCGACATCAACCCACTGTTCGCCGCCGCGCTGCCCAACAAGCTGGTGGCGATCGTGCCCGCTGCGCTGGCCACCGAATTGGCGCACGCGGTGACGCGCGCGGTGCGCGACTTCGTGCGCGATACGGCCAAAGGAATGCTCGCCAAGCTGCTCGAGGATGCCGGGATTGCCGATACGCCCGATCTGCCCTGCCACGCTCAGCTGAAGGCACAGCTCGAAGGTTTTCCCGAAGTGCATTGGGCGGCGGTACCGTTCTCGCCTTTGATCCACGAATGTGAAGGCGCAGTGCCCGACACCCGCGAACTGGCGCTGGCCAGCGAGCCTTTTTTCGGCGAGGGTGGTTTTCTCGCCAGCTCCGCCTGGCAGCGTCTGCAAAAGCCGCTCGAGCTCGAAGGCACCCAGTTCTACCGCCCGAACGCCGGTGCGCTGTATCCGGCGATCTACGATCTGCTCGACCGAGTCGCGGCCAGCGCCAAGAGCGTGCGCGTCGTGCCCCAGCGCCCGAACGGCGGCGAGAAGGGCTATCGCTGCGACCTGACCGGCGAAGCCGAATGGCTGACCCACGATTGGGCGCATCTGTCGATAGCCAAAGGGGAACGCAAGAAAGCGGACACCCTGTGGAATCGCGCGATCAAAAAGCGCCCCAGCCTCAGCCGCAAGGGCGAGCACCTCTCGGCGCTGGCGATGCTCAAGCGCATGTGGCCGCGCTGGTTCGTCGAGCACGAACTTGATCGTTGCGCCATCGATGTGCGTCGCTTCGTGGTGTCTACGCACACGCTGGCGCTGTCGACCTCGCTGGAACGCTGGTTGAGCAAAGGGGCGCCCATCGGCAATGCCGGCCGCGAACTGCTGGTCAAGGCCGATCTGGCCGAATATGAAGGCCTGCTGGACTACGCCGCTTTGCCCCGCCGGCTGATGCGCAAGCTAATGAGCGGCACGGCTTACGCTGAAGATCAGCGCCGTCTGGCCCGCGCTCTGCCCGCATTGATGGATGCCGCCAGCACCGACGATCCCGAGGCCGACGACCCGAACGGCAGACTGATCAAACAACTGCTCGGCGACAAACCCGAAGCTTATTACGCGCTGATCCTGCTCGATGGCGACAAGATGGGGGCATGGATTTCCGGCGGCAGCGGAGTCCATCGCTTGAGCACACGCAACGCTTTCCACCCACAGATCCGCTGCCATCTGGATGCGCATTTCAACAGCCAGCCGGCACTCACCGAGTACCTGAATGCCCCGCGTGCCGTCTCGCCCAGCCGCCACATGGCGATTTCCAGCGCGCTGAACAGCTTTTCCCTGACGCTGGCGCAGGACATCGTCGAGAACCGTTGCAAGGGCAAGCTGATCTACGCCGGCGGCGATGACGTGATGGCGCTGGTGGCGGTCGATGATCTGCTCGCCTGCCTGACCCTGCTGCGCGCGGCCTACGGCGGTCTGCCGGTACCGGATGCGCTGGCCGCATCGCTCGAGCTCGACCTGGATGGTCTGAAGCTGGGTGGCGGCCATGCCGTGCTCGATGGCCGGCTGTTGCGGCTGATGGGCGAGTACGCCACCGTCAGCGCCGGTGCGGTGATCGCTCACCACGCTGCTCCGCTCGGTGCGGTACTGCGCTCATTGCGTGCCGCCGAAAAACGCGCCAAGAACCAGGGCGGGCGCGATGCCTTCGCGATCACGCTGCTCAAGCGCAGCGGCGGTGCCACAGAGCTGACTTTGCCGTGGCGGCTGGATGAGCAAGGAAACGCTGAAAAAATCGGCGAGCGGGATGCAGTGCACGGCGCGCGGCGGGCAGCGACCGCAGCCTATCAAAGAGATCGGCAAGGGAGCGAGCACCGCGCAACGCCGCAATGCGCCCGCGCAGACTTTTTTTCAACGTTTCCCCCAAAGCCGACGCTCGACGAATCCCCTATGCAGCTCCTGGCCAGCCTCACCGCCCTCTTCGCCCGCGACGACACCTCGCGCAAGGCGGCCCATGTGACTCAGGGCTGGATGCCGCACCTGCCCGTGCAGATGGACAAGGACACGCTGCGGCTGTTGCTGGCGCGCAACCTGGCCTACCGCTTCCAACGCCAGGGCGCGGCTAAGAATCAGGCCGACGAATACGGCGAGAAGCTTGCCACCCTTGCCCTGCATCCCCGTGTTGCCAATACTGATCCAGCCGGCGTCGTTACCGATGTGCTGGCCGTGGCCGAATTCCTCGCCCGGGAAAGCCGCAGCAAGACAAAGGAGCGCCGCCCATGACCACCATTTTGATCGAACCGCTCGATGTGCTGATCCTGCGCGGCAACAAGCTGTTTGCCGATGCCGGCAGCCACGGCGAAGCCTTGATGCCGCCCTGGCCCTCGGTGGTCGCCGGTGCGCTGCGCAGCCGCATGCTGGCCGATGCCGGAATCGACCCAGCCGCGTTTGCCAGTGGCGAGGCCAGGCTCGACAAGGCAATCGCCCTAAGCCTGGGCAGCGTCGATAAGCCCGGCACCTTCCGCATCGCACATTTTGGTTTGTGCCGCCAGATCGGTACTGAAAAGCCAGCGCGCTTCGAACCGCTGCTGCCGCTGCCAGCCGACCTCGGCATCGACCAGCACGACCAGGCGACGGCGTTGCAGCCCACCAAGCTGCACCAGGCGCTTGCCAGCAGTTACCCGCTCCCGCTGATCCCGACACTGCGCCAGCCTGAAGCGGGCAAACCCAAGAGCGGTCTGTGGCTCACCGCCGCTGGCATCACCGCTTGGCAGCAAGGCCAACCGCTACAGAAGTGCACGGGTCACTGGTTGGTCTCGTCTGAATTGTGGACGCTCGATCCGCGTCTGGGCATCGCGCTGGAAGCCGGCAAGGGCACCGTAGCCGAAAGCCAGCTCTACACCAGCGAGGCGATTACCCTGAAACCGGGCGTAGCTTTCTTTGCCCAGCTGCAGGGGGCCGAGAGGGTAGTGCCCCAGGTGGGCCTTTTGCGCTTCGGGGGCGACGGTCATGCTGCGCGCATCTACTCCGCCGAGTGTGCGTTGCCCAGGCTCGACAGCGCGACGCTGGCCCGCGCCGGGCGTTTCCGGCTGCTCTTGACCAGTCCAGGGATTTTCCCGGAAGGCTGGCAGCTGCCCGGGCTAGACGAGCAGCAGCGCTGGCATTTTCACGGGGCTTCGGCACATCTGGTGTGTGCCGCAGTGCCCCGCTTGGAAACCGTCTCGGGTTGGGATGTCGCCCGCCAACAGCCCAAGCCCGCACTGCGCGTGGCGCCTGCCGGCAGCGTGTATTGGCTGGACGATTTTCAGGGTGATGCGGCTGCGCTCGATGCCCTGCAGCGCGACGGCCTGCCCCTCAGCGATGCCGCCCGCCGCGCCGAAGGTTTCAATGCCTGCCTGCTCGCGCACTGGAACTGAGGAAGTGACCACCATACACGCCTACAAGATCGAAACCATCGTTCCGTCCGATCACCATGTGTCGACACGCTGCCAGATAGTTTCCCGACCGGCGAAGCCGAAATCATCTCCCTGGCAAAAACCGAGTCCTCTGCCGCGCCACATGGTGACTACGACGACACGCTGGATCAGCTGCTGGACTGGCAGCAGGGGCTGCCTTGCAGACAAGCCACGGCCGAAGAAATCGAGGCCCGCGTCCGCGAAGAACGTGACACCTGGGATGATTGAATGCGCATCTACTTCGACACCTGCATGGCCATCAATTTCGTCCAGCGCAGCCTGCCTGTTCGTGAACAGTCCATTACCGCAGCCCTTCTGCAGCGGCGTGCGCGACGGCCTGTACTATGTTGGACTGACCTGAATCGCATGGAATGTCGCGTCAAGCCGCTACGTGAACAGGATCACGAACTTCTAGCCAGCACCGTCACCCTTTGAATCGCATTGAGGAAAACCCATGTTCCAAGCTCATGCCGCTCTGTTCCTGTACGCCACCAGCCCCGTTCATATGGGTGCCGGCCAGGCCTTTGGCCTGATCGACAACCCCATCGCCCGCGAGCGCCATTGCGAACACCCGGTGTTCCCGGGCTCGGGCCTGAAAGGCGCCATCCGCCACCGCTTTCATGCCCTGCCCGGCTGGAGCGAGGGTGAGAAAGGCGAAAAGCTGCTCGACCGCCTGTTCGGCCCGGAATCTCAATCGGGCACGCTGCACGCCGGCGCCATCAGCCTGGGCGACGCCCAGCTCGTCGCCTTTCCGGTGCGCTCGGTCAGGCAGGGCTATGTGTATGCCACCAGCGCCCACGCGCTGGCCCGCGCTGCGCGGCTGCTCGCCCAGCTCGGCATCAACGGCATGCCTGCCGTGCCCACGGCCCTGAACACTGGGGCGTGCTGCGTCACCAACCCCGAATTGCTCAGCAACGGGAAGCTGCATCTGGAAGCCTTCGAGTACGCCAACGATGCCGACCAAGCCGAAAAACTCAAGGAAGTCGCCCACTGGCTCGCCAAGCATGCCCTGCCCGCCAGCGACGCCCACGGCTATTTCCGCGAAAAATTCGCCCGCGACCTGGTGCTGCTGGCCGACGAGGATTTCAACTGGTTCACGAAGAATGCCACCGTGGTCGAGCCGCATGTACGCATCGATGACAAGACAGGCAGTGCCAGCGACGGCGGTTTGTTCTACACCGAGAACCTGCCTCCCGAAACCCTGATGCTCGGTAGCCTGATGGCCAGCCGCGAGCGCAGTGGCAAGGGAAAGCTGGAAGCCGAAGCGGTGCTCGCGCAAGTCATTGGCGCGATCGACAAGCAGTTGTTGCAAATCGGCGGCGACGCCACCACCGGGCGCGGACTGGTCGTAGCGCGGGTGATCACCGACAACGGCAAATGAGCGGAGGCACAGCGATGAGCACGATCACTGCAAAGAACGGCAAGCCGACCACCGCGGTCACTCTGGAACAACAGCGCGCGCAATTCGCGTGGGAGTGTGCGCAGGAAGGTACCCAACTCGCTGGCACCGAATACCGCAACCTCGCCAAGGCGGCGCCCGCGCTGATCATGAACAACGGCCTGATGCAGACCTTTGCCTTTTACCAGGACAAGAATATGCCGCAGCATCAGGCGCTGGCACGCCAGCTACGCCGCTGGATCATGCTGCGCGCTGGCGGTAACGGTCAGGACCCCGGCTTTCAGCCCATCATGGAAGTGTTGCTGCGCGCACAGCCCGACCAATACCGCCAGGCCACCGACGAAGCCCTGCGGATCCTGCGCTGGATCCGCCAGTTTGCCGTTGCACTCTGAGGGCCGGGCCATGACCTACGCCCTACCGGACTACCTCGCCAAGCACGTGCGCTTCGACGACTGCCCGCCCGGCCACCGCTTCGGGCTGTATTTCGACGGCTGGGAGGCCGACTGGCAGAAGCCGACCAACAAGACCCCTGCGTTTCGCACGGTGGCCGACAGTCTGCCCGCCCACAGCCGCGCCGCGCTCAAGGCTCTCTGCCAGCGCCAGGCCACGCTGGCGGCCAGCCTCGGCGCATCGGGGTTCAGCCACCCCGCCCGCCTGAGCGCCCCGCTGGCCACCGGGCTGGGCAACGAGCACCCGCTGGAAAACGGTTTCGCCTTCCTGAATCCGCACGGTCTGCCGTATCTGGCCGGCAGCGGCGTCAAGGGTGTGATCCGCCGCGCGGCCGAAAAGCTGGCAAGCGGGGACTGGGGCGACACGGCTGGCTGGACTGAAGAGGCCATCCGCATCCTGTTCGGCCTTGGTGAAGAGGACCCTGAACGCGACAGCAACCCTCGCCGTGGCGCACTGATGTTCTGGGATCTATTCTTCCAGCCCGCCAGCGACCAGGGCCCGCTGCTGTCGGTCGAGATCATGACCCCGCACCACAGCGGATACCTGCAGGGCACCGGCACCCCGCACGCCAACGAGTCCCCCAACCCGATCCCCTTCCTGGCCGTGCCCGCCGGCTGTCAATGCACGATCCATGCCCAATGCAACCCCGCGCTGATCCCGACCGAAGCCGCAGTCTTGCGTGAAAACTGGCGCACGCTGCTCGAAGCCGCGATCGAACTGGCCGGCGCATGGCTGGGCTTTGGCGCGAAAAGCGCGGTGGGCTATGGGCGGATCGGCCAGGATGAGGCCTTGCGCAAGAAACTTGCGCAGGAAGCGGCCGAACGGGCCAAAGCCGCCGAAGAGGCCGCACGTAAAGCGGCCAAGGCGAGCCTGTCTCCACAAGCCCGCGTGATTGCCGAATTCATCGAGCGCTGTGAAAACAAACAGAAAGCCAAGCAAAAGGATCCACTCAATCCAGGCACCGGGTTATATGCCGCTGCTTTGCAACTCAGCAAGGAAGCCCGCGCGGCGGACAGCGACTGGAGCCCGCAAGACCGCATGCAACTGGCTGAAGCACTGCAGAAGTGGCTGCCCCAGGTCATCGAAAAGCTCGACCGCAAGGACGAGTGGAAGGACGCGCGCAAGAAATTGCAAATTTCCGCCTTGCAGCAGACATGACGGTGAATAAGATTGCCTCCTTTGCAATCGGTATAGAGACTCTGTCGAAAGCAGAACTTTTACCCGTGGCCGGCGGCGGGCTGGTCCGAGCAGATGCATGACTACCTACTTCATCACCCGCCATCCCGGCGCCATCGAATGGGCGCGGCGGCAGGGCCTGGCGGTCGATCATCAACTCGCCCACCTCGACCCGCAAACCATCCACCCCGGCGACATCGTCATCGGCACCCTACCGGTGCATCTGGTCGCGCAGGTTAACGCACGTGGCGGGCGTTATCTGCATTTGTCGCTCGATTTACCTGCCGAAGCCCGCGGGCGCGAACTTTCGGTCGATGAACTCGATCGGTTCGGCGCAAGGCTCGAAGGCTATGTGGTCGAAGCGATAGCGGATCGAACACTGGACACGGCATGACCACTCTGATCAACTTTTTGGGCAAAGGGCGTTACGAAAAAGGGGGTGGCTATCGCACTGCCCAATACCGCTTCGAAGACAATTCCAAGCGTGAGGTGCCGTTTTTCGGCTTGGCGCTCGCCGACTATCTCAAGCCCGATCGACTGATCCTTGTCGGCACCTCAGGCAGCATGTGGGATGTTTTTTTTGAGCGCGAAACCAGCCAGAGCGATCAGTCGCTGCTTGAACTCATCGAGGCGGTCGAATCCGACGCGGTCGACGCGGCACACCTAAAAAGCCATGCTTGTCGGCTGGCAAAGCGACTGGGCTACCCGGTCGATTGCGTGCTGATCGACTATGCGCGCGACGAAGCCGGTCAGGCGGCGCTGCTGAAGAAGTTGGCGGACAGCCTGGAAGAGGGAGAGCATATCGCCATCGATGTGACCCATTCGTTCCGACATCTGCCGATGCTCGCGCTGATCGCGGCCCGCTTCCTGTCGCGTGTCCGCAATGTCGTGATCGAAGACATCTATTACGGCGCCTACGACATGAAGGACGCGAGTAGCGACGAGGTGCCGGTCCTGCGCTTGAAGGGTATGCTGAAAATGCTCGACTGGGTCGATGCCCTATCGAGTTACGACAAGGACGGCGACTATGGCGTTTTTTCCAAATTACTGATCGACGACGGCATGCCGGAAAGCCAGGCTCGCATGCTGGAAGCGGCCGCCTTTCAGGAACGGGTCAATCACCTCGAAGGTGCTCGGCAGAAACTCAGCGCTTCACTCAAAGCAATCGCAGCTCATCAAGGCCCACTCGGCAGCCTGTTCAGCCCCGAGCTCAAAACCCGTATAGCCTGGGTACGCAAACCGGAACGCGGCCAACGCGAACTCGCTCTAGCCGATGCCTACCTGGCCCGGCGCGACTACCTGCGTGCAGCCATCTTTCTGCTCGAAGGGCTGATCACCAGCGAGGTGAACCGTCGCAGAGACAACCCCACCAATTATGAAAAACGGGATGAAGCCCGCCGGGCTTTGGGTCAGGAAAATTGGCAGTTCAAAAAACTGGATCGGCTGCGCAATGCCCTGGCCCACGGCCAGCGCTCGCCGGACAACGAAATCAACAGACTGCTCAACGACGAGAACACCCTGCGCGAAGAACTCAAGCGCTTCATCCGGGAGTTATCGTGACGTCTCTTCCCTTCGCCCGCTACCGCTTCACCTTCCAAATGGCCGCACCGTTGCGGCTGCCGCATTACGCCGGCTCGCTGCTGCGCGGACAGTTCGGCGCGGCATTGCGGCGGGTCAGCTGTATGACTGGCGCAACCCGTTGCGATGGCTGCCTGCTGCGCACTACTTGCCCGTATCCGGCCGTGTTCGAAGCGCCTGCCCCAGCCACCCATGCACTGCAGCGCTTCAGCCAGATTCCCAACCCCTATGTGATCGAACCGCCCGCGCTCGGCACTACCCGGATCGAGGCGGGAGATGCGCTGTGCTTCAACCTGGTGCTGGTCGGTCGCGCACTCGGGCAGCTGCCGCTGATCGTCGTCGCGCTGCAGCGCATGATCGAACGGGGCTTGGGCAATGATCGGGCACGCGGAACGCTCGAGCGGATCGACATCGAGCAAAACGCGGACTGGCACACGATCTGGCAGCGCAGCGACAGCACGATCGCGTCCCATTCACCGACCCGCTGCGAACCGCCCCCCGCCGTTGCACCGTCCGCCATCCGACTGGTATTCGATACGCCCTTGCGACTGCAGCATCAAGGCCAACCAGTGCGCCCCGCCGCGCTGACCCCGCGCAAACTGGTCGCCGACCTGCTACGCCGGATCACCCTGCTGGCCGAATTTCATGCCGACCACCCCAACCTGATCGCCGATGTGCCTGCCCTGGTGCGCCATGCTGAAACGCTCGATCAGCAGCTCGAACTACGCTGGCATGACTGGTCGCGCTATTCCAGCCGTCAGCGACAGGAAATGCCCCTCGGCGGCGCGATCGGCAGCTGGACGCTGAGCGGCGAACTGGAGTCGCTCTTCCCTTGGCTGCAACTAGGTCAATGGCTGCACATCGGCAAGAACGCCACCATGGGCCTCGGTCGGTACCAGCTGCTCCCCGCCTGAACATCCCGGCGCCAACGCCGAAGCGCGAACTTGCCATCCCTTGGGAATGAGCAGACGGGTTCAACGTGATGATCACATCCTGGATGAACATGACCGCCTCGAAGCGTTGGGCGTGGGTTTGCGCCTTTTCGTAGCAAGGGGTGGCCTCGGCGGGGAAGCAAAGTTGGGTGAAGAAGCGATCTCCGCGCCACGCCGCGATGCGCCCGCGCAGCAATTTATTCAGCGTTTCCTTCACCTACATGCCAAAGACTGTGATGCTCTGGCCTGAACGCGTTTCCTTCCGCCGGTAGATGCGCTCTTCCCAGCTCAGATTCGGCCGCCGATCGAAAAGCACGAGATAAGCCTCACTCGCGCCGGCCTTGTCGGCATAGTCGGCGGTCTGCATCAGCCCTTCGCGCAGCGTCGCTTCCGGCGCTTTCTTCA
>Ga0209207_1001032_pt1 | contig 14026 bp, 15 predicted proteins | sample SaghotsprinmetaG_FD_184140 | JGI IMG/M metagenome (GOLD analysis project Ga0209207, IMG submission 184140) | Hot spring microbial communities from South Africa to study Microbial Dark Matter (Phase II) - Sagole hot spring metaG (SPAdes) (version 3) | ecosystem: Environmental > Aquatic > Thermal...
AGTGAATCAAAAGAACCCTTAAAATCTGGAGTGAGGACTTCGACCTTTGTATTGGTTAATGATTTTATTGCCTTGATGGTCTCTGCAAAATGTGATGCGCCACCATCAACCAAATCATCTCTTGTTGCGGAAGTTATTACTACATATCTTAATCCCATTTCTTTAACTGCATGGGCAATTCTTTTTGGTTCATCAGGATCTGGTTTTTTTAAATTGCCGTGTGATATAGCACAAAAAGCACAATCTCTTGAACAAGAGTCGCCAAGTATCATAAATGCAGTAGTTGGTTTATTAAAACAATAGGATTGATTTGGGCAACGCGTTTCTTCACAGACAGAATGAAGTTTATATTTTCGCAAAAAACTTTTTGTAGTATGTAGTTCCTTTGTTTTAACTTTGAGCCAAGCAGGAAGTGGCATTTGAGATGGAGAGCTAAAAAAGAAGATTTAAATTTAATATAAAAGGGGGGCCTTACAACCCCCTTGAGTTATTAGATTTTTGTTACATTAGTTGCTTTAGGACCGCGGTCACCTTCAACAATGTCGAATTTAACCTTTTGTCCCTCTGCTAAGGTTTTAAAACCGTTGCTTTCAATAGATGAATAATGAACAAACACATCAGGACCATTATCCTGTTGTATAAAACCGAAACCCTTTGCTTCATTAAACCATTTTACTTTTCCTTCAACTGCCATAACTTCTACATCCTCCTTAAATTTACCTTCTTAAAGGCTTACTGTTCCTGCAATAATTACAGGTTGTCTTTTATAACACTTTGAATATTATAAAGTCAAAGTTTTTTTGTAGCCTCCCAAAGTTCATCCATCTCCTTCAAAGTCAAATCATTAATGGATCGTCCTGTGTCTTTGGCAAAGGTTTCAATATGATGAAATCTAAGTATGAATTTGTTTACAGTTTTCCTGAGTGCGTCTTCAGAATTTATTTTAAGGAGACGCGCAACATTTACTATTGAAAATAGAATATCCCCTAATTCTTCTTCAATGCCTTCACTATTACCACGATTGATGTTGTCTCTCAACTCATCTATCTCTTCATATATCTTTGGCATTGCATCTTTCACATCGTCCCAATCAAATCCAACCTTGGATGCCCTTGATTGTATCCTCTGTGCTTTTAGTAATGATGGTAGTTCAGAAGGAATGCCGTCAAAAATAGATTCTTTATTTTTCCCTTCTTCTTTTTTTCTTTCTTGCCATTGTTTTGATACTTCCTCTAAGGAGTCAAACTTTTTATCTGAGAATACATGAGGATGTCTGCTTATCATTTTTTTGGCAATAATAGAACAAACATCTTTGAAATCAAAGAATCCTTTTTCTGATGCAAGTTGTGAATGAAAGATTATCTGAAAAAGCAAATCTCCTAATTCTTCTTTGAGTTCATCATAATTGGACCTATCAATAGTATCAATGACCTCATAGGTCTCTTCAAGCAAATATCCTTTTAGTGACTGATGGGTTTGCACTTTATCCCAAGGACAGCCATTATTTGATCTTAGTTTTGACATAATTTCTATTAACAAATCGATTTCTTTCATATGAGTTTAGTCCTATAACAAAGCCAATTACAGATATCTTCATCACTGATTGGATGATTAATTATCCAATAGGACTCACAATAAGCAGTTCCCACTGTAATTGCTCTAAATTTATTGAGTGCTGATATATAGTAAGAATAATCAATGAGACCTAACTGAGATTTATATTCTCTCAAAGCTAAAATCTTTCTATCAAAATATCTTGTTACATCAACAAGAAGGTTTGGTCTTAAAGGTGTGGTTACCTCATAAAATGCTATTTTAAAATCCTTTATTTCTCTCTGTAATTCTATTATTAATTTTGCACAGGTTCTGTGGTCAGGATTAAGTTCAAGGGGAGATGGACTGTAAATAGTATCAGGTTTGTATTTCTCTATCTCAATCTTTAAAATGGTCTCTACTGATTTATAATAAAAATGGAGTTCACGATCAGGCTGTCTCATAAATAAATAATCATTGATAGATAATATTTTTAAAGCCTTCTTTGCCTCGTCTTCTCTCATAATAGAGTAATCGGTAATGTGAGGCAAATCATATTTTATATGATTAGATTGATTATCCGGGTCTGACTTGTCGCCACTTGTTAAAAACAACACCTTAATACAATTACCAGATTCTATGAGTTGAGTTAAAGTTCCGCCACAACCAAGGGTTTCGTCATCTGGGTGAGGTGCCAAGACTAAAACCTTGTTGCCTATGGGATTAGAAATATTATATGGTATAATTTCTTGTTCTAATAACATGAAATTTAGTATAACAGGAAAAAGTTATTTTAGGTATAATGAGAAAAAACCCAAAATCAGCGATAGAACTAAAAAGCTTAGTAAAATCAGCAAGTAAGATAGGAAGGGCTGGTGTGGAATTTTTATACGACACCTTATAAAAAAAGTTCCTAGGGCTTTGTCATAAGGTATTGTTTTAAATGTATAAATCAAAATTATAAATAAAATTTTTCGATTATAAAAATCCTTCACCAGCCCTTCCTAAGCGCTATTTTAAGAAAAAAAGGTTGTAAAATAAATTATCTTGTTATAAAATGTTCTACAATTTAAAATCATCTAAAGGAGATAATCTATGATAAGAAAAAAAGTAATTATGACTATTTTTTTTATGTGTTATATTACAATTTTAACCGGATGTGGTGCACAGCAATTTAAGACAGATGTTTTTCAAAACTTTTATTCAGAAGGTTGGGGACCTACTGCAATGACAACCAATGGGAGAGAACTAATTATTGGTGAAGATACTATTGTAATGGAGCTGTATTCCATTGAGACAGATCTATATATAAGCGAAAGTTATCCCTATAATGGAAATGGTTTTTTTAGATATAGTCGTCAGCCTCAGTCAATCAGGACTGTAGGCAAGATAAGTGGGTTAGCATGGGAGAGTGCTTGTTGTAGTCTTGGCTATCTTTGGGTTGCAGATTCAGTAAATAACCAGATTGTAAAGCTCTCTCAATCAAATGAAGCTATAAAGATTATCCCAACAACAGGTTTTGTCCCTCAAGGGCTTGCCTTTGACGGAAAGAACCTATGGACTGCTGACATGGCATCAGGTAAAATTTACAACCTTGATTCTGAAAATGGTATTGTTTTGAATGTGTATGCCTCTCCAGTAGATATACCAGTCTCTTTGGCTTATGACTGTGATAATCTTATTATTCTGGGTTTTAATAATTGCAAGAAACATTCAGAGTGTGTAAACAAAAGGATTGTAAAGATGAATACACAAACAGGAAAACTTATTGAAGAAATAAATATTCCTCGTCAGATGAAAAGACCTGTAGCTATTGCAGTTGATAAAGATAAACTCTGGGTAGGTGATAAGGAATTAAACAGGGTTTTTAAGATAGACAATAGTGGTAATGCTATCTCTGAGGCAGAGAGATCTTATTTGATTGCAAAGACACCTCCTACACAGATAAAGCCAAGAAAGATAGAGATTGTAGATAAACCAAATACTCAGGATATAAAGAAGTCCGTTGACGAGGCAAAGGACGCAGCAGAGAGGGCTAAAAAATCAGCTGACGAGGCAAAGGATGCAGCAGAGAGAGCTAAAAAAGCCTTTGAATTACAGCAGAAAAAATAATTTATTTACGGTTTTTAAATATTAAGCAAGGGTCTAATTAAAATAGTCCCTTTTTATCTTAAGGATTTTTTCTTTGATGATTTTTTATTATTTGTTTAAATGTCTCTGTGTTTCTAATCTTTTGAAAGGTCTTTGATGTCATTAGATAGTTCCAGTTGTTATACCCATTTCTTATTGCTTCTTTTAGCCATTCAAAGGCCTTTTCATAGTCATTCATTGCTACATAAAGCTCAGCCATACTGTTTAGGGCAAAAATATTGTCCTTGTTAATCTCTAAGGCAGTCTGAATGTCTTTTTTGGCCTTTTCGTATTCACCAATTAACATATAACAAAAACCCCTATTGTTATAAGCCATTCCGTTGTTAGGATTTATATCAATAGCCCTGTTAAAATCATACAAAGCAGATTCATAGTCTCCAAGTTCTTGATAGACATTACCTCTGTTAGTATAAGCAGGATCAAAAGATTGATTTAATTCAATAGCCTTTGTAAAATCTGTAATTGCTTCCTTGAATTTACCTGCCTTCTGAAAGGCTATGCCTCTATTGTTATGAGCCCTATAATCGCTCTTATTTAGGTAAATAGCCCTGCTATACCTTTCAATGGCAAGTTCATATTTAAGGTTTTTATTCATATTTCAAGATTAACATAAACAAGGTAATTCTAAAAAGTTTATGTCTAAATTTAACAAATATTTGTTATATTACTTACCTTATGTTAATTATTCCTGCAATAGATTTAAAAGACGGTAAGTGTGTAAGGCTTTTACAAGGGAGAAAGGAAGACCTCACTGTTTATGGAGATGACCCTGTAGAGATGGCTATAAAGTGGCAATCTTTAGGGGCATCATTAATACATATTGTTGATCTCGACGGTGCATTTACAGGTGAGCAGAAAAATATTCAGGCAATTAAGAATATTGTAAATTCTGTTTCTATACCTATACAACTTGGTGGAGGGATAAGGGATATAAAAAGGATAGAATTACTATTAAGTCTTGGAATAGAAAGGATAATAATCGGCACTTCTGCCATTGAAAATCCAGATATGGTTAGAGAGGCATCAAGACTTTACAACAATAGAATACTTGTCGGTATTGACGCAAAAGATGGTTATGTTGCAGTGAAAGGTTGGGTTGAAATTACAAAAGTAAAGGCAATTGATCTTGCCAAAAAAATGCAAGATTATGGAGCAGGAGGGATTATCTATACAGATATTTCTAAAGATGGAATGCTAAAAGGTCCAAATATAGAGGCAACAAGAGAGATTGTTAATTCGATTACCATACCTGTCATAGCTTCAGGAGGGGTCTCAAGCATTAAGGATATTAAGGCATTAAAGGGAATTGATAGGTTATGGGGAGTTATAACAGGCAAGGCACTTTATACAGGTGCTATTGATTTAAGAGAGGCGATAGAGTTAGCAATTTCTGATTTATAAATCTGTGGTTGAAATAGCTTTGCCTTATTATGAAATAGATTTTTATATGATAACAAAGGAGGATAAAAAATATGAGTAATGGCATGAAGATTTTTTTGGCAATATTTGCTTTGTTGGTTTTAATAGGGATAGGCATTTTCATATGGGGGGTTGGTGAATATAACAAGGTAATAGCACTTGACGAACAGGTCAAGGCACAGTGGGCTCAAGTTGATAATCAATTAAAGAGAAGATATGACCTAATACCAAACCTTGTAGAGACTGTTAAAGGTTACGCAAGTCATGAAAAAGAACTTTTTGAAAACATAGCAAATGCAAGGACTAAATATTTTCAAGCTCAAACACCTGAAGACAAAATTCAGGCATCTTCTGCCCTTGAAGGAGTCTTATCAAGGCTCCTTTTTCTCAGAGAAACTTATCCACAACTTAAAGCCAATGAATCTTTCCTCAAACTTCAAGACAGTCTTGAGGGGACTGAAAACAGGATAGCAGTAGAAAGAAAAAGATACAATGAAGTCGCTCAAGTGCTTAATACATACAAAAGAACTGTATTAGGAAGTTTCATATCTTCAATTGCTGGTGTAAAAGAAGCAGGATACTACAATGTTGCTGAAACTGAAAAGGCTGTCCCGAAGGTTGATTTCAAAAAATAGATGAAGAGGCATCAAAAGATTGATATGGCTATAACAGGCATGACTTGTTCTGCTTGTTCTGCCTCAATAGAGAGGACTTTGAAAGAACTATCCAATGTAAGAAATGTAGTCGTAAATCTGCCTGCTGAGAAGGCAACAATTGAGTTTAACAAAATTCCAGACAAATCAGATCTTGATGATATTATTAAGACGATTTTTGATAATGGCTATGGTGTATTTAAAGAGCAGACCTCGTTATCAATAAAAGGTATGAGTTGCTCTTCCTGTTCTCAGAACATAGAGAGAGAGCTTAACAAAATATTTGGAATCTTGAAGGTATCAGTAAACTTGTCTTCTGAAAAAGCCTTTGTTGAATACATTCCAACAATAATATCACTTAAAGATATTGCTCAGATTATAAGTGAATTAGGTTATGAGGCTTTTTTTATAGAGGAGGGTTTTAGAGATAAAGAGGCAAAGAGAAGAGAAGTTGAGATACTATCTCTAAAAAGAGATGTCTTGATCAGTGTCACTATGTCTTTACCACTTATGGTCATTAGTATGATTTATATTCATCCTATTTCAAATCCAATTATTCAGTTTTTGCTTGCTACACCAGTTCAATTTTATTGTGGAAGGAGATTTCATAGGGCTGCCTTTTCTTCTTTGAGGCATAAGTCTTTTAATATGAATAGCCTTATCACTATTGGCACTTTTTCAGCATATCTATTTAGCAGTTTTGTAATTGTCCTTGGTAACTTATTCCCAACAAAATTACTGTCCTCCCATGTTTATTTTGAGACATCAGCAACCATTATAACCTTCTTATTAATAGGGAAATATCTCGAAGCAAAGGCAAAGAGTAAGACTTATGATGCAATCAAGAAACTTTACACACTTCAAGCAAAAGATGCTCTTGTTATAAGAGATGGCAAAGAGGAAACTATTTCAATAGATAAAGTCTTGGTTGGTGATATATTAATTATTAAACCGGGTGATAATATACCTGTTGATGGAGAAATTATTGAGGGTTTTTCTTCTATTAATGAATCTTTATTTACTGGTGAAGCAATCCCTATTGACAAGAAAAAGGGTGATAAGGTTTATTCGGGGACAATTAATTATACAGGAACCTTCAAAATGATTGCCCAAAAGGTTGGTAAGGAGACATCCCTTGCAAATATAATAAGACTTGTTGAAGAGGCACAAGGTACTAAGGCTCCTATTCAAAAACTTGCAGATAAAATATCTGGTATATTTGTCCCAACGGTAATTGTTATAGCTTTGTTTGTATTTGTCATATGGTTCATAATTGACGGTGTAACTATGGCATTGACGAGTTTTATTGCAGTTCTTATTATTGCTTGTCCCTGTGCTTTAGGTCTTGCCACTCCAACTGCCATAATGGTTAGTTCTGGTAGAGGTGCAGAAAAGGGTCTTCTAATAAGGGATGCCTCATCATTGGAATTGTGTCACAAGATAGATATTATAGCTATTGACAAGACAGGCACTTTGACAACTGGTAGGCTACAAGTTGTTGAAATTGAACCATTAGGGAAAAGGCAATATAATTATAAAGAATTATTGCAGATTAGTTCATCAGCAGAGAAATATTCGGAGCATCCAATTGCAAAGGCTCTTTTTGAAAAGGCAGTTAAGGATGAAGTTGTTTTTTTGAATACAACAAATTTTTTTGCAAGACCGGGTGGAGGACTTTCTGCAACAGTAAATTACAAAGGTGAGAAGCTCAATATTTTGATTGGCAATTTATCTCTTATGGAATCTGAAGGTATTGATACGGCCTTTGCAGAAAAGAGATTAAATGACTCTGCAAACAAGGCTTTTACCCCTGTATTGATTGCGATCAATAATGCTTTGGAAGGTTTTTTTTCTGTGTCTGATAGTATTAAGGAAGAAGCAAAAGATGTTTTATCTGTGTTAAAAGAAATGGGAATAGATGTTATTATACTTAGTGGTGATCACAGACAAACTGTCTCAGCTATAGCGAAAATGGTTAATGTGGATAAATACTATGCAGAATTAAGGCCCGATGAAAAGGCACTGACAATAAGGCAGATAAAACAAAGCAATAAGATTGTTGCTATGGTAGGTGATGGTATCAATGATGCGCCTGCGCTTGCAGAGGCACACGTAGGTATTTCAATGGGTTCTGGTTCAGATATTGCTCTTGAGGCTTCAGATGTTACCATTTACAAAGACAATTTATGGGCTCTTGTGGAGATTATAAAATTGGGCAAGGAGACAATGAAGACAATAAAGCAAAATCTGTTTTGGGCTTTTATATATAATATTGTGGGTATCCCGGTAGCAAGTGGTTTTTTAACGATCTTTGGAGGTCCTGCACTTAATCCAATGATTGCCTCTGCAGCTATGGCTCTCAGTTCTGTATCAGTGGTATCAAATTCTTTAAGGCTAAAAGGAAAAATTTAGTATTCTTAGGAGGTTTTCAAATGATTAGAAAAGTCTGTGTGGTTGATGATGTGCCTACAAATATAGAGCTTGTTGAAGCAGTTTTTAAGACTAATAAAAACATTGTCATCTCAAAGGCAAATAATGGCAAACAACTTGTTGAGTTGTTGGAAAAAGAAGGCTTGCCAGATTTATTAATCCTTGACTTAATGATGCCAGTTATGGATGGGTTTGAGACTTTAAAAAATATCAAAAATATAAGGGAAAGAAATTATTTTCCTATAATTGTCTTATCTGCACTTACCGATAAACAAAGCATTATACAGGCTCTTTCCCTTGGGGCAGATGACTACATTACCAAACCATTTTTTGTGGAAGAACTCAAGGCAAGGGTTAATAATATGTTAAAACTAAAAGAACGTGATGAATTTCTATCAGCCACTTTGGATGTTATGGAGTCAAATCTCTTTGAAAAACTCAAAATGCTTGAGCAGAGCCAACTTGAAGTAATAATAAGACTTGGTAAGGCTGCAGAGTTTAGAGATGATGAGACAGGTAAACACATTGAAAGGATTGCTGAGTATGTTCATGTATTAAGTGATACTCTTGGGTTACATAAAGACTATATTAACATGATGAAATATGCCGCACCTATGCACGATGTAGGTAAGATTGGAATACCTGACAATATACTTTTGAAACCGGGCAGACTCGACGAAAATGAATTTAAGATAATCCAATTACATACTATTATAGGAGGCAGGATACTTGGAGGGACTACACTTCCTATTATGGAACTTGCAACTGAGATAGCTCTTTCTCATCATGAAAAGTGGGATGGTAGTGGTTATCCTCTTAAGTTAAGCAAGATGAACATTCCTCAATCAGGAAGGATAGTGGCAATAATTGATGTCTTTGATGCCCTCACATCACACAGAATTTATAAACCTGCATGGAGCATAGATAAGGCTTGTGATTTCATAAAAGAACAGCGGGAAAAGATGTTTGATCCTGATATAGTAGATGCCTTTTTTGAATGTATTGATAAGATTATCAATATAAAGATTTCAAAGACTGATGATCTTCATATAAAACCTATTATTAAACAGATAATTGATGGAGATGTGAGTATTGAGGAATTTATAGAAAGGTCAAGATAGATGCTTCAAAAGCCAGTATAAGTCCTCCTTGCCTTGCTTCCAAAGGTTGTTAGAATTTCATAAGAAATTGTACCTATTCTTTTAGCTAATTCGTTGGCATCTATGTATTCATCCCCGTCACTACCTATTAAAATAGCTTTGCTCTGTTCTTTTGCCTCTTTAATATCAGTAACATCAACCATTGTAAGATCCATACAAACCCTTCCTATTACAGGTGCCCTTTTACCTTCTATGAGGACATCAAGATTGTTTGAAAATAGCCTGTTTAATCCGTCGGCATAACCGGCAGAGAGGACAGCAATAGTTGAATCTCTCTTTGTTATAAAGGTTTTTCCGTAACTTATAGGCTGTAAAGCCTTTGTCTTTCTTATTTGTAATATATTTGTCTTGACTGACATGACTGGTTGTAATTGGCAGTCTGATTTTATATTTTGAAGGGGAGAATATCCGTAGAGCATCAATCCGGGCCTTACCGCATCAAAATTAGCTTTTGCCAGAGACATCAGGCCTGCACTGTTAGAGATATGCCAGAGTTTTATTCTAATCCCCTTTTGCAGAAGAAATGACTGGATGTCTTTTAGTCTTTTAATTTGCTCTTCTGCAAATTCTTTGTCATTTAAATCAGCATCAGAGAAATGGCTCATAATTCCTTCTATGTTTAAACCGCTAAAAGAGAATATTTTCAAGATTTCGTCTTTATTATACCAGTGGAACCCTGTCCTTCCCATACCAGTATCAACCTTTAAGTGAGAGCTTATAATTAACCCCTTTTTTGATGCAGATGATGAGAGAGCTTGGGCAGTTTTTAAATTATTTAAAGTAGGTGTCAGGTTATAATTAATAATTGAATCGTGATCAGAATCAAATAGTGATAAAATTTTGCAACTAATACCTGCCGCTCTAAGTTGTACAGCTTCTGATGTAAATGCTACTGCAAGAGTGTTGATACCTTCTCTTAGGAGTCTCTTTGAAACCTCTACGGAACCATGTCCGTATGCATCAGCTTTAACTACTGCAATAATCTCTGAGCCTTTGGCAAGACTCTTTACTAGTTTGAGATTATTGCAAAGGTTATTTAAATTTATCTCAGCAATTAACCCTCTTTGCATGTAATACTTTATTATGTCTTTGGTGTATCAGCTTTCGTTGTTTGTGAGTCTTTACTTTCAACCTCTGAGCTTTTTTTAGGAGTTACATCTATCTCATCAGGTTCATTAGTTGCTTTTTTGAAGTTTTTGATTGCCTTTCCTATTCCTGTTGCCAATTCTGGGAGCCTTCTTGCACCAAAAAGGACGATAACGATGATAAGCACCAACATTAATTCGGTTGTTCCAATTCCAAACATAGCCCTACCTCCTTTTAATTGTTTAAATTTAAGCCTTTTCCCTTAAGTCTTTCGAAGTCAGAGAGAGTATTAATATTTTCAAAACTCAGTCTCCAAGACATAGTTTCATCTATTATATTACTTAAGTCCACATAATGTGTATTTATTTTCTCAAGAAATTGTCTCATTTTCACTTTTTTAAGTTCTATAGATTTTTTCATTGATGGCAAGGCACTTTTTGAATAAATAGCAAAAAGTGGTTCCACCTTACCAAAACACCTTGGTATCACTGCATCATAAGGCACATTACTATCTAAAATTCTTAAAAAATAATCACAAAAGTATCTCACAAGCGTTTCTTCTACAAAAGGCATATCACAGGTCAATACAAAGATTGAGTTTGCTTTGCTTTTCAGTAAACAGGAATAGATACCTGTCATAGGTCCTTGCGGGGGTATTAAATCAGTGATTACTGTAGTAGCAAACCTTAAGTAAGGATGAATATCATTGGCGCTTATAAAAACTTCCTCAAAAAGGGTATTTAAAAGGATAAGATTTTTTTCAATAATTGTTGTGTTATTTATCTTGATAAAGCCTTTTAGGATTGGAAATCTTTTATTTTGACCCCCAGCAAGTATCACCCCAGAAAGATAACTCCCATATACTGCCATTTCAATTTATCAATATACCTGCATAGCCAACTACATGCTTGTAATCTCCGCTAACCTCTGCAGATGTTGTATATTTAATGAGGGTTGAATTAATAGCTCCGAGTGACAAAGCGGCATAAAGTGTAATAATTACTGGTAAAACACCACACATAGATATATACTTTTGGGAAACTACATTATAAAGTCCTTCAGGGTTTATTTTAAGTATTTCTCTAATAGCATAATTATCTAAATCCCTTGCTGTCTCTTCGTCAACATAGTGACTCATATCTGAACTTGCTACTAATACAATTTTTTTCTTTTGTGTTTTTATTACCCTTGCAATTGCCTCACCAATTTCCTTACATTGTGAAAGAGATGCTCTCATTACACATATGGGAGCAATCTTTACTTCCTTTGAAAAGAATGCTATGAAAGGCAATTGTACCTCTATTGAATGCTCATAAATATGAGCATTTACATCAGAGATGAAATGGTTACAACTTGAAAGAAGACTTGATGTGATTGATTCATCAACCTCAAAATTATGTAATGGGGTTTCCCAAATTCCTTTACTGAACACAGACAAAGGACTTCCAAGTCCTGTATGATTAGGACCGATTAATATAAAAGTATTAGGAATATTAATATTTGAATAGACAGCACCAGCTACAGAACCTGAATAAATAAACCCTGCATGAGGAGATATTACAGCAGTTGCATTAACTTTATTTGTATCTTTAACTATAAAATTATCAACTTGTTTAGCTAATAAAAAGGGATTTTTTTCATAAAACTGTCCTGCCACAAAGGGTTTTCTATTTACAAAATTATCCATCAATAAACCTCTTCTTCTGTTTCATAGTTTTCATTTGTTGAGTCAACAAACTTGGTAAACTCATCAATAAATGTGAGTCTTACAGTTCCAGTGGGGCCATTTCTTTGCTTAGCAATTATTATCTCGGCAATTCCTTTATTAGGTGTTTTCTTATTATAGACCTCATCTCTGTATAAAAAGATGATTACATCGGCATCTTGTTCAATAGCACCTGATTCTCTTAAATCACCAAGCCCAGGCCTTTTGTCTTGGTTGTATTCAACCCTTCTGTTGAGCTGGCTAAGTGCTATTACTGGCACTCTTAATTCCTTAGCAAGAGCCTTAAGAGATCTTGAAATCTCTGAAATCTCTTGCTCTCTCCTTTCTACATCATCCCTACCTTTCATTAATTGTAAATAGTCAATTATGATGAGTCCTAATCCCTTTTGCTCTGCCTTTAATCTTCTTGCCTTAGCCCGAACTTCCATTACAGAAATAGAAGAAGAGTCATCAATATAAATGGGTGATTCAGATAGACCACTTGCAGATTTTGTAAGTCTTGAGAGTTCCTGCCTGTTTAAAAAACCCTTTCTTAATTTTGCATAATTAACCATACTCTCTGCACAGAGCATTCTCATTACAAGTTGCTCTTTTGACATCTCAAGACTAAAAATAGCGACTGGTTGTTTCATTTTTATACCAATGTGTTGAGCAATATTCAAGGCAAAGGCAGTCTTACCCATAGCAGGTCTTCCACCTATTATAATCAAGTCCCCGGGCTGAAATCCTGCGGTCATCTCATCAAGGTCGTTAAAGCCTGTAGCAATACCTGTGATGTTTGACTTTCTTGAAAGCAATCCCTCGATAGTCTTAAATGTATCTTTTACAATATCTTTAATGTTTTGAAAGGAATTATTTGTTCGTCTATCTGATATTTCAAAGATTAGCCTCTCTGCGTAGTCAAGGGCTTCATCGGCGTCTGTTTGCCCTTCATAGGCTTTTTCAATTATTAAATGAGAGGTTTGAATCAAGGATCTAAAGAGGGACTTTTCTTTAATTATCTTGCAGTGATATCTTATATTTGCTGATGTAGGTATTATAGTAGCAAGATTTGTCAAATATGGCAGACCGCCGACTTCTTCTAATTCATTATTTTTACGAAGATACTCAGTAAGCGTAATCATATCTATGGGTTCATTTTTTGTGAAAATTGCAGTCATAGACTTAAAGATTTTTCTATGAGTGTCTCTGTAAAAATCTTCAGGCTTTATTATTTCATGAGCCTTAGAGAGGGCTTCATTATCAAGCAGTATCGCACCAAGGACAAACTGCTCTGCATCTAAATTTTGGGGAGGCAAATGCAGCTCCGTCCTCTCTAAATCATTTAAAAGAGGCATTTTATTTAATGATTAATTTTCTCTGATTACATCAACTTTTAGTTCTGCAGTAACTTCAGAATGAAGTTTAATAATAACGTTATGAAGACCCAATCTTTTAATAGGCTCTAAAAGAACTATCTTTCTTTTGTCTATTTCAAATCCCTTTTCTTTTAAGGCATTTGAAATATCAATTGAAGTCACAGACCCAAAGAGCTTCTCTTCTTCCCCGGCCTTTGCGGTAATTGTTACTGTAACTTCTGATAATCTTGAGGCCAAGGTTTGTGCATCATTTGATAGCTTTCTTGCCCTTTCAAGAATAGTTCTTTTTTCATGCTCAAGTGCCTTCATGTTTTTTGTAGTGGCATTTATAGCAAGTCCCTTTGGTATGAGATAATTCCTTGCATAACCATCTTTTACACTTACAATTTCTCCAACATTTCCAAGGTTTTTTAGATTTTCTTTTAAAATAACCTGCATTAGTCAGTCTCCTTCAAAAAATTATTTAAACAAAATTATAACTTAAATAAAAAATAAATTAAAAGATTATTA
>Ga0209207_1001042_pt1 | contig 13958 bp, 10 predicted proteins | sample SaghotsprinmetaG_FD_184140 | JGI IMG/M metagenome (GOLD analysis project Ga0209207, IMG submission 184140) | Hot spring microbial communities from South Africa to study Microbial Dark Matter (Phase II) - Sagole hot spring metaG (SPAdes) (version 3) | ecosystem: Environmental > Aquatic > Thermal...
TTATCGCCAGCGCCACGGTGCGGCTCCAGGTGCGGCCGCGGGCCACGCCCACCCCAACCACGGCGCCCGGCGGGCAGGGCGGCAATCAGCGCATCACCATCACCGCCCCGCTCACCGACACCCTGGCGGGCAGCCCGGTGGTGATTGACGGCCAGCTTACCGTCCCTCCCTACCAGGGCAAGCTCAAGTACCGTGTCACCGATGCCGCCAACCGCGAACTGGGCGCCGGGGAGTTCCCGGTCAACACACCGCGGCTCATCGGCGCGCCGATCACCTTCAGCGCGGAGATCACCTTTACCCTGCCGCCGCAGGGCGGCGCGATCGTGGTAACGATCTTCGACCGTAACGACATCACCAATGTCATTCTTGCCGAGGCATCGGTGCGGCTCCAGGTGGCGCCACAGCCATACCCGCAGCCGCGACCACGGGCGCCGTAGTTGCCCGCGGCGCCCCGGGGCGGGGCCGCGGGGTCCTTTCACGGGCAGAGTTTTCTGGGCCACCGCTTCTCATCCTCGCCCCCCTGCTCCCCTCTCCCGCCAGGGGTTTAAGGACGGACAGAACATATGGGCGCCAACGGGCGTTATGGCGGCGGGATGCGCTGGTTGGTCCTCACCCCCGGCCCCCTTCGACAGGCTCAGGCTTCGCCCTGAGGCTCAGCCCGAAGGGGCGGGCCGCTCCAGCTTCGCTGGAGAGCCTGCGCTGAGCCTGTCGAAGCGGGGAGATCAGAGCCATGCCCGGGGGCGTTCCAATGCGGTACAAGGCACGTTGGCTCGGATATGCATCGGCTGGACGGAGAAACGGGGAGTGCCCCCTGCCCCCCGCTCTAGCCGAGCTGGAGCGGGGGAGCAGGCTGCTCCCGCCCCCCTCTCCACCGTAGGTGGAGAGGGGGGATGGGGGGGTGAGGACCTGCCCACCCCCGAGCGCCAGCAATCCTACGGACCCATGGAGCGGTTGAGGGCAACTCAGGCGGCTTTGTCCTCACCCCCGCCCCCCCTCCCAACTTGTGGGTAATACATAGCCCGTAGCGAGAGATGGGGCTGGGGGGTGAGGACTCGCGGCAGCCATGGCTTCCTGATGCGCTCCGCAGAAAACTCTATCCCTGAAAGCCCGCGGGGCCGGGCCGCCGCCCCATTGCCCCGGGCCGCCATGGCCTGGATGCCCCCCGGGAGCGCGGGCGTCCCGCCCGCCATGGCCTCGATGCCCCCCGGGAGCGCGGGCGTCCCGCCCGCCATGGCCTCGATGCGGGCAAGATGCCCGCGCTCCCAGGAGAAGTGTGAACACGTACCCCACGCACCGCAATTGCAAGAAATGAACTCCCCCGGTATAATACGGGAAATCCCCACGACATCCAGACCAGGCTCGCCCGGCGTCAGGGCGATGGGAGCAGCATGATGGCAGGCAGCAACGGCGCCACCTTGCCGAATCCGCAGATGGAGATCGACGGCGTGAGCCTGAGCTTCGGCGGGGTTCGCGCCCTGACCGGCGTTAGTTTCAACATCTACCCTGGCACGATACAGGCAATTATCGGCCCGAATGGAGCCGGTAAGACCAGTCTTCTGAACTGTATCAGCGGCCTCTACAAGCCGCAGCAGGGTCAGATCCGCTTCGAGGGCCAGAATCTCATTGGCCTCGCCCCACACCAGATCGCCCGTCTGGGAATCGCCCGCTCGTTTCAGAATATCGAACTGTTCCGCCATATGACCGTGGTGGATAACCTGATGCTCGGTCGCCATGTGCATATGCGGGGCGGCGTGCTGAGCGGCGGCCTGTACTGGGGTCGCGCGCAGCGCGAGGAGATCGCGCACCGCGAGGCGGTTGAGCAGGTAATTGACTTGCTGGAGATCCAGGCCATTCGCAAGAAAGTGGTTGGCGCCCTGCCCTACGGCCTGCAAAAGCGGGTTGAGTTGGGGCGCGCGCTGGCTATGGCCCCGCGCCTCCTGTTGCTCGACGAGCCGATGGCCGGTATGAACAGCGAGGAAAAAGAGGACATGGCCCGCTTTATCCTCGATATCAGCGAAGAGCAACGCACCACCATCGTGCTGATCGAACACGATATGGGGGTGGTGATGGACATCAGCGACAACGTGGCCGTGCTTGAGTTCGGCCGGCTGATCGCCTATGGCACACCCGCCGAGGTCAAGGCCGACCCGAGGGTCATTGATGCGTATCTGGGACGTGAACACGCCGCGTGAGTCATTCCCCGGTAGTTCCGGCATGATGCGATCTGCTGATGTGAACATACGGGGAAACCGGGTCTCCCCACCTGCGGTGAGACTGTCGAACCGCACCCCTGCCTGTGGAGGCGCCAGCCGCTCCCACCAGGGAGGGTTTGGGAGGGCTGCGCCCTCCCAAAGATACCCCATGTTCATCGCGGCGTCGTGCGCCCTGCGCACGGGGCCTGATGCGAACATACGGGGAAACCGGGTTTCCCCAACCCCCTCCCTGGTGGGAGGGTTTGGGCGTAGCGGCGCGGCGGCGCCGCGCCGCTACGCCCTCCCAAGAATATGTTCATCGTGTCGTTGTGCGGCGCAGCCGCATGGAGGGCTGATGTGAACATAGCCCGCGCGCGGGAGGATGGGGGAGGGCCGCGCCCTCCCAGCAAAACCATGCTGCAGCGTGTCGTGGCGCGGCACAGCCGCCATCAGCGTCTAGTACCGTAAAGGTGCGGTTCTTATGAGCGATTGGACCCTGCCCCGGCTGTTGATGCACAACGCCGAACGTCTGGGAGATAAGGTCGCCCTGCGCGAGAAGGACTTCGGCATCTGGCAGACTGTGACGTGGCGCCAGTTTGCCGCGCACGTGCGGGCATTTGCGATGGGCCTGCGCGCCCTTGGCCTGCAACGTGGCGACAAAGTGGCGATCATTGGCGATAATCGCCCGGAATGGCTCTACGCCGAACTGGCCGCCCAGGCTATCGGCGGCGCCTCGGTGGGCGTGTATCAGGACTCGGTGGCAAACGAGGTTAAGTATGTACTCGAGGCCGCCGAGGCGCGGGTGATTGTGGTTGAGGACCAGGAGCAGGTTGATAAAATCATCGAGATCTGGCCCGAACTGTCCAACGTGCTCAAGGTAATCTACTACGAGCCGAAGGGTATGCGTGGCTATCGCGAGCCTTACCTGGCCCATTTCCCCGATATCGAAGAGCTTGGACGCGCTTACGACAGCAACCATCCCGGTCTGTTCGAGGCTGAACTGGCTCAAGGTCAGCCAGACGATGTCGCCATTCTCTCCACCACCTCGGGCACCACTGGCACGCCCAAACTGGCCATGCTGACCCATCACAACCTGATCAGCCAGGGCGCGGGCCTGCTTGCGGTGGATCCGCTCGGGCCGGATGACGAGTTCGTGAGCTTCCTGCCCCTGGCCTGGGTCGGCGAGCAGATGATTACCGTGGCCGCAGGGTTGCAGTGCGGCTTCACCATCAATTTCCCCGAATCGGCGAGCACGGTGCAGGAGAACATCCGCGAGATCGGCCCGCGGGTGATGTTCTCTCCCCCGCGCATCTGGGAGAATATGCTCTCGCAGGTGCAGGTGAAGATTCAGGACACCACGCGCCTCAAGCGGGCCATGTACGAGTGGGCTATGCGCCAGGGCTACGCTATGGCCGACGCTCGCTTCAGCGGCAAACGCCCGGGGGCGCTGCTGCGGTTGCAGTACGGCCTGGCGCGCCTGTGCGTCTTCGAGCCGCTCAAGGATCAGTTGGGGCTGCGCTTCCTCAAACGGGCCTATACCGGCGGCGCAGCCCTCGGCCCTGACGTCTTTCGCTTCTACCACGCCCTTGGCGTTAACCTCAAGCAGGTCTACGGGCAAACCGAGAGCGCCGGTCTGAGCGTGATCCACCGCGATGGGCAGATTAAGTTTCAAACGGTGGGTACACCTCTGCCCAACACCGAGATCCGCATCGCCGACAATGGCGAGATCCTGGTCAAGAGTCCCTCGGTGTTCATCGGCTACTACAAGAACCCCGAGGCCACCGTCGAGGCCCTGCACGATGGCTGGCTGCACAGCGGCGACGCGGGCTACTTCGATGAGGACGGGCAACTGATCGTCATTGACCGGGCCAAGGATGTGATGACCCTCCACGATGGCACGAAGTTCTCGCCCCAGTTCATCGAGAACAAGCTGAAGTTCAGCCCCTTCATCAAGGAGGCGGTAGTCTTCGGCGGCGACTGGCCCTTCGTTACGGCGATGATCAACATCGATTTTGCCAACGTCGGCAAGTGGGCCGAAAGCCGGCAGATCTCCTACACCACCTACACCGACCTGGCCCAGAAGCCGCAGGTCTACGCCCTCATTCGCCGCGACGTCGAGCGCGCCAACGCCGATCTGCCCCCCGCGGCGCGGATCAGGCGCTTCCTGTTGCTGCACAAAGAGCTTGACGCCGATGATGGCGAGCTGACCCGCACGCGCAAGGTGCGCCGGCGCCTGGTGGCCCAGCGCTACGAGGAGATCGTGGACGCGCTCTACAGTGACCAGCAAGAACTGGAACTGGAGACAACGATCACCTACCAGGACGGACGCACGGCGCTGATCAAGACCCGGCTGCGGATCGAGGAGATGGAGGCGCCGCCAGCGCCCACCGATGAGCGCCAGGCGGCGCGCGTGGCGATGGGCTGAACCACGGGGAAACCGGGCTTCCCCATACTCCTTCCTGACGGGAGGGTTTGGGAGGGCTGCGCCCTCCCAGAAAACAACCGGTTCTTATCTTGTCGTTGTTCGGCGCAGCCGCATGGGGGCTTATGGAGAAACTCATCCAACTCACGATGAGCGGGGTCGCCAATGGCGCAATCTTCGCCCTGGTGGCCCTGGGCTTTGTGCTGATCTACAAGAGTAGTGACGTGATCAACTTTGCCCAGGGCGAACTGCTGCTGATCGGCGCTTACCTGACGTACATGACCGTCGAACAGATCGGCCTGTGGTGGCCGGTGGGCGTGGTGGTGGCCGTGCTGCTCGCCGCGGTCGTTGGCGTGCTGATCGAACAACTGGTGCTGCGCCCGTTGATCGGCGAGCCGGCCATTTCGGTGATCATGGTCACGATTGGCCTCTCCTCTCTGCTCCGGGCCATTGTTGGCGCAATCTGGGGAGTGACACCCCGCCCCGCGCCGCAGTTTCTGCCCCGCGATACGCTGACGATCTTCGGCGCCAGTGTGGGGGTGGATAAGATCTGGGCCATTTTCCTGGCGCTGGTGCTCTTCGTCCTGCTGACGCTCTTCTTCCGCTTCAGCCGCGAAGGGATAGCCATGCGCGCTGTGGCCGACGATCAGCAGGCCGCCCTGAGTATGGGCATCAGCGTGAAGCGGGTCTGGGCCGTCGCCTGGGCCATCGCAGCGGTGACGGCGGCGGTAGGCGGGATTCTGCTGATGAGCATCTTCGGCGGCGTGTCCGGCTCGATCGCCCGGGTGGGGTTGCTGGTCTTTCCGGTGGTGATCCTCGGTGGTCTGGATAGCATCCCCGGCGCGATTATCGGCGGGCTGATCATCGGCTTGCTGCAATCCTACGCTGGCGGCTACCTCCCGCCCGAACTGGGTATGGGCGAAGTGGTTCCGTTCATTATTCTGCTGTTCATCCTGCTCGTGCGCCCCTACGGGCTGTTTGGCCAGCGGTTCATCGAGCGGGTGTGAGGCGGGAGACATGGTTTCAGAAGGGTTATGCAGCCACCGCATTGTCCGGTTCAGCTCCACACCTCCACAGAGGGCTTTGCGGAGCTGTAGGGTTGTGGAGCTGTGGAGCTGATCCAAGCAGAACTGGTATAAGGGGAGGCCATGCAGAGCGGAACATTCCATACGAACTACGCGGCGGATATGGCCCTGCGGCCTTACTGGCCGCAGCGGCTGCGTATCGCCCTGGTGCTGGTAGCTGTGCTGGTCTTTCCCTGGTTCGCCGACCGCTACTGGCTCAATCTGGCCAATACGATCGCTATCGCTGCCATCGGGGCGATCGGGCTGAACATTCTGGTCGGCTATACCGGCCAGATCAGTATCGGGCAGGGCGGTTTCCTGGCCGTGGGCGCCTTCAGCGCCGGGTTGATGGCCGCGCGGCTCGATCTGCCGATGTGGCTGACGGTGCCAATCGCCAGCCTGTTTACCGCCGCGGTGGGCGCGTTCTTCGGGCTGCCTTCGCTGCGCCTCAAGGGCCTCTACCTGGCGATTGCCACCCTGGCGGCCCAGGAGATCATCACCTGGGTGCTCACCCACGGCAAACTGCTGGGCATCGGCGAGTCGCTGTCGATCCCTCGCGAAACCAGCAACATCTTCGGTATTCCGATGACGGCGATTGGCAACCCCGATTTCGCTTTCTACTGGGTGACAGTGGGCTGTCTCATTCTGACGGTGATCTTCGTCAGCAACCTCTTCCGTAGCCGCACCGGACGGGCCTTCGTCGCCATTCGCGACCAGGACATCGCCGCCCAGGTGATCGGGGTCGATCTCTTCCGCTACAAGTTGCTGGCCTTCGCCACGTCGTCGTTCTTCGCCGGCATGGCGGGCGCGCTCACGGCCCATTACCGCGGCATCATCTCCTGGGAACGCTTTACCATTGACACCAGTATTCTCTACCTGGCAATGATCATCATCGGCGGGCTGGGCAGCGTCTCAGGCTCGATCTACGGCGCGGCCTTCATGACCCTGCTGCCCGCGTTCCTCTCGAACCTCGCCCGCGCGCTGAGCGGCACCGTACCGCAGATCAACAGCTACCTGCCGTACATGCAGCAGGGCGCCTTCGGTCTGGCGATCATCCTCTTCCTGATCTTCGAGCCTGAAGGCATCGTCAAGATGTGGCGCAACGTCAAGGATTATTTCCGGCTCTGGCCATTCAGTTACTGAGCCCCGGAAGCCGAGGGGAGGGTTTGGGAGGGCTATGCCCTCCCGAGAACGATAGATATCCGGTCCCGCGGTGTGCGGCACAGTCGCAGCGAGTGTTGATGAGCAAAGGAGGACACGATGGGTAACGACCAACGACGGTTCGGAATGCTGGCACTGCTGCTGGCGCTGGCGCTGGTGCTGGCGGCGTGCGGCCAGCCGGCGCCCGGCACGGGTGGAACAACCGGCGGCGGAGGAGCAACCGGCGCCGGCCCCACACCAGCGCCAGCCGGCGAGCCGATCAAGATCGGCGCGATCTTCGACCTCACCGGTGCGACGGCAGACGTGGGAACCCCCTACTCCAAGGGACAGATTGCCTACATTGATTGGCGCAACGCCAACGGCGGCGTGGCTGGACGCCAGTTGCAACTGATCAGCCAGGACTATGCCTACGAGGTGCCACGGGCCGAAGAACTCTACACCCAGTTCGTCACTCAGGACAGGGTGGTGGTCTTCTCAGGCTGGGGCACGGGTGATACCGAGGCGCTCAAGGGCCGCATCTCCGAGGATCAGATCCCCTTCATCTCGGCCTCCTACTCGGCAGAGCTTGCCGATCCTGCCAAGACGCCCTTCAACTTCCTGGTGGCGCCGACCTATTCGGACCAGATGATCATCGCCATGAAGTGGGCGCTGGAGGACTGGAAAGCGAAGGGCAACAGCGACGCGCCGAAGTTCGCCTACCTGTTCAACGATAGCCCCTTCGGGCGTTCGCCCCTGGCCGATGGCACAGCCTTTGCTGAGGCCAATGGCGTCGAGACGCCGCTGGAGGTGCCCTCGCCCCGCGGCGCAACTGACCTGACGCCTCAGCTTACCCAGATCCGCGACTTCGGCGCCAACTACGTCTTCTTGCAGAACGTCTCCACCCCGGCGGCCCTGGCCATCAAGAACGCCAAAAGCCTGGGGCTGGACATCCAGTTCGTCTGCTTGAACTGGTGCGCCAATGAACTGCTGATCAAGCTCGCCGGCGCCGATGCTGAGGGCGTGGTCGGCGCCATCCCCTTCGACCCCGCAGCCGAAGGGGCCAGAGTGGCCCTGGAGTTTGCAAAGGAGAAGGGTATTGACTACGGCGGCGCCGATAGCACCTTCGTCCAGGGCTGGACGGCCATGTCCATCCTGGTGGCGGGGATCGAGAAGACCCTGGCCGATGGCAAGGAGCTGACCGGCGAGAATATCCGCAATACGCTCCAGACTATGGGAGCGATTGACACCGGCGGCGTGACCCAGCCGATCGTCTTCAGCGACACTGACCACGCTGGCGCAAAGTCCCTGCGGATCTTCCGGGTTGAGAACGGCACGTGGGCGGCGATCACCGACTTCATTTCGGCCAGGTAGCAGCGCAGCCGCACACTGCCGGGATGAAATCGTAGTTTCTGGGAGGGCGCAGCCCTCCCAGACCCTCCCAACTTCCGGTGATCGTTGCGCCTTTATCGCGTATACCAGGGCGCTGCGCGCTCCCGTGGGCAAGGAACTATGCTCTCCCTGAACAACATCGAGGTCATCTACAACGATGTGGTCCTGGTACTTAAAGGTTTGTCGCTGGAGGTGCCAGAGGGCCGTATCGTCGCCGTGCTCGGCTCCAACGGCGCGGGAAAGAGCACAACGCTCAAGGCCATCTCGGGGCTGCTCAAGCCGGAGAACGGCGAGGTTACTGACGGCGAGATCCGCTTTCTCGACCAGCCCATCCACAAAAAAGACGCGGCCTCGATTGTGCGCATGGGTATCTTCCAGGTCATGGAGGGGCGGCGCGTCTTCGAGCATCTGACGGTCGAAGAAAACCTGCGCGCCGGGGCCTATACCCGTGGGATCGGCGGTTTCGCTCAGGATCTGGAACTGGTCTACAACTACTTTCCGCGCCTGAAAGAGCGCCGGAATCAGACGGCGGGCTTCCTCAGCGGTGGCGAGCAGCAGATGCTCGCCATCGGACGGGCGCTGATGGCCCGCCCCCGGCTGATTATGCTCGATGAACCCTCCCTGGGCCTGGCGCCGCTGCTGGTGGAAGAGATCTTCCGCATCATTAAGCGTATCAACCAGGAGCAGGGCACGACCATCCTGCTGGTTGAGCAGAATGCGCGCCTGGCCCTCGATGCCGCCGACCATGCGTATATTATGGAAAACGGGCGCATCGTGCTCGATGGCTCGCCCGCAGACCTGAAAGACAATGCCGATGTGCGCGAGTTCTACCTGGGGTTGAACGAAGTCGGCGGGCGCAAGAGTTACCGCGAAGTCAAACATTACAAACGGCGCAAGCGCTGGCTATCCTGAGCATGGGGAAACCGGGTGTCCCCATTCCCCTCCCTATCGCGCACAGGAATAACCGCGTTTTCCCACGCCCATCCCAAGCAATAATGAGGCGCCATGGATCTCCAGGCTTTCTACGCCAGTTTTGACCAGCGGGTGCGCGAGATTGTCGCCTATGGCTACGACCACTCGCCCGCCTTTCGCCAGCGGATGGACGCCGCCGGGTTGGATCCCACGGCGATACAGAGCGCCGCCGAGCTGTCACGCCTGCCGGTGTTGCGCAAGGAGCATCTGGTCGAGATCCAGCGCCAGGGGCCGGGACTCGGCGGGATGCTGACGGTGCCGCTTTCGACCCTGCGGCGGATCTTCCAGTCGCCTGGCCCGATCTATGACCCTGAACCGGACGAGCCGGACTCGTGGCGCTGGGCGCCGGCCTTTCGCGCCGCCGGTTTTGGGCCGGGCGATGTGGTGCTCAACTGCTTCGGCTATCATCTGACGCCCGCCGGGGTGATGTTCGAGGAGGGCGCCCGCGCCGTTGGCTGCACGGTGATCCCGGCGGGGATCGGCGCGCAGCAGCAGCAGATCGAGGCCATAGCCAGCCTCGGCGTTACCGCCTATGCCGGGTTGCCGAGCTACCTGAAGGCCCTGCTGGAGAAGGCCGTGGAACTGGGCCACGATCCGCGGGTCTGGCCGCTGAACAAGGCCTTTGTGGCCGCCGAACCACTGCCGCCCTCGCTGCGCGCGCTCTTCGAAGAGCAGTACGGCATCCTGGTCTACGATGGCTACGGCACCGCTGAGGCGGGCAACCTGGGCTACAACGGCCCCGAACGCCAGGGCTGGCACCTGCCCTCCGACGCCCTGGTGCAGGTCTGCGATTTGAACAGCGGTGAGCCGCTGCCGCCCAGTCAGACCGGCGAGGTTGTGGTGACGCTCTTTCGACGCGACTACATCCTGGTGCGTTTCGCTGTAGGCGACCTCTCAGCGGTGATGGAGCCTGGCCCGGCCACAGTCATCCCCACGCCGCGGTTGGTGGGCTGGCTCGGACGCAGCGGCGACAGTGTCAAAGTGCGCGGGCTGTTCGTGCATCCGCGCCATATTGACGAGACGGTGCGCGCCATCGCGGGCGTGGCCGCTTACCAGGCGGTGGTGGTGCGCGAAAGCCACCGCGATGACCTGATCTGTCGGGTAGTGCCAACGAGCGACACCGACCCTGCCACGGTGAGCGCCGCCGTTGAGGCCGCCCTGCACGAGGCGCTCAAGCTCCACTGCCGCGTCGAGGTCGTTCCCAGACTGCCCGACGACGCCAAACCGTTTGTGGACGAGCGTCGCTGGGATTGATACGGGCAATCTCCCCGGGCGCCCGGCGCCCCCATCGGCAGGAGCGTGGGGAAACCCGGTTTCCCCTTCCCCCAACCGCCCCAGCATGAAACTATTTGCTCTCGGGAGGGCGCAGCCCTCCCAAACCCTCCCCTCAGGGAGGGGTAATGGGGAAACCCGGTTTCCCCTTCCCCCAACCGCCCCAGCATGAAACCATTTGTTCTCGGGAGGGCGTAGCCCTCCCAAACCCTCCCTCCAGGGAGGGGCGTGGGGAAACCCGGTTTCCCCTTCCCCCAACCGCCCCAGCATGAAACTATTTGTTCTCGGGAGGGCGTAGCCCTCCCAAACCCTCCCCTCAGGGAGGGGTAATGGGGAAACCCGGTTTCCCCTTCCCCCAACCGCCCCAGCATGAAACCATTTGTTCTCGGGAGGGCGTAGCCCTCCCAAACCCTCCCCTCAGGGAGGGGTAATGGGGAAACCCGGTTTCCCCTTCCCCCAACCGCCCCAGCATGAAACTATTTGTTCTCGGGAGGGCGTAGCCCTCCCAAACCCTCCCTCCAGGGAGGGGCGTGGGGAAACCCGGTTTCCCCTTCCCCCAACCGCCCCAGCATGAAACTATTTGTTCTCGGGAGGGCGCAGCCCTCCCAAACCCTCCCCTCAGGGAGGGGTAATGGGGAAACCCGGTTTCCCCTTCCCCCAACCGCCCCAGCATGAAACCATTTGTTCTCGGGAGGGCGTAGCCCTCCCAAACCCTCCCTCCAGGGAGGGGCATGGGGAAACCCGGTTTCCCCTTCCCCCAACCGCCCCAGCATGAAACTATTTGTTCTCGGGAGGGCGCAGCCCTCCCAAACCCTCCCCTCAGGGAGGGGTAATGGGGAAACCCGGTTTCCCCTTCCCCCAACCGCCCCAGCATGAAACTATTTGCTCTCGGGAGGGCGCAGCCCTCCCAAACCCTCCCTCCAGGGAGGGGCATGGGGAAACCCGGTTTCCCCATATGTTCACATCAGAACATCACTCACTAAAGAGCGCCACAATCAGCAGGGGCGCTCCGTCGGCCAGTGTGGGGGCGTAGCCGATCAGCAACACCTGCTCGCTGGTGTTTGCGCCGTGCAGCCAGCCTGCGCTGCTGAAGGTAGCGCTTTCTTTGCGCAACTCCGTGGCGGCCTTCCAGCCTGCGCCCTCCAGCGCCTCGCGGTAGAAACGTTCCACCTCGGGCCAGGCAGTAGCGGTGGGCAGGCGATAGCGGCGGATCTCGCTCGTCAGATTGGCGCTAACGGCACCCTCCAGCGACCCGGCCAGGCTATCGGCGGCTGCGCTCGTGCCGGGCGCGATTTCGACAGCTTCGGGAAGAACGGGGATCGTCGCCAATGTGACCGGACGGTTGCCGCACGCGGCCAGCAGCGGCAGAAGTGCGAGGAACAGAAGCACAGGGTGGGCAACATAGCGCATCGGATTGGTTCCTTTGTACGGCTGCACTCTGAACAGAGGGAAACCCCTCCCGGCGTTGTGCGGCGCAGCCCCGCGATGGTATGAGGTGAACACGCCTTGAGTTTACGTATACCAATGAGTTTACGTATACCAATTACCGTTGATGATGCCGCATTGCTTAAAGCGATTTTAGGCGTTGTGCTGCCCAGAGTGGCAATCCACAATCCAAAATCTAAAACCAAAAATGGTATACGTGTTCACACTTCTCCTGGACGCACAGGCATCTTGCCCGCATCCAGGCCCTTGCGGGCGGGACGCCCGCGCTCCCGGGGTGACGCTTTACCCCAAATGTGAACACGTACGGAGTATACCCCGTTTGACGTCTGCGCAGAAGTATGCTATGCTCCCGCCAATGCAACTGAACTGACGAAGAGTTACGGATATGCAGCAACACTGTTCCAAGCAGGTCAAGCGGGCGAAGAAGCCGGACCAACGGTCTGGTTAGCGCCGCTTGCACGCGAGGATCGAGTGTAGGCCCGGAGCACCAGACCAGATGGTGCCCCGGGCTTTCTGTTTTCCCGGAGGTGCGTGATGAAACCGCACGCCAGTGTTCCGACCACCGTGGCCCATACCCCACGGCACTGTCGTCCGGAGCTGTTTGGCGCCTGCCAGGTGAGAGAAGGATTCTATCGCTATGCCGCTTGAGCGCTTCTTTCTGCTCGACACGACCCTGCGCGAGGGTGAGCAGTTCGCCACTGCGCGCTTTACCAGCGCCCAGCGCCTGGCCGTGGCTGAAGCCCTGGACGCCATTGGGGTCGAGTACATCGAACTGACCTCGCCTGCCGCCTCCCCCCAGAGCGCCCGCGATCTGGAAACCATCGCCGGCCGCGGGCTGCGCGCCCGCGTCGTCACCCACGTTCGCTGCCATCCCGATGACGCCCGCCTGGCCGTCGAGTGCGGCGCCCAGGGCGTGAACCTGCTCTACGCCACCTCCGAACCCCTGCGCCGCGCCAGTCACGGTCGCGACCTTGATCAGATTATCGCCGAAGCCGAGGTCGTCATCGGCTACCTCCGCCAGCACAATGTCGAGATCCGTTTCTCGGCGGAAGACACCTTTCGCACCGATCTCCCCGCTCTGCTCCGCGTGTACCAGGCAGTGGCCGGAATGGGCGTGCACCGGGTGGGATTGGCCGATACGGTGGGCATTGCCACCCCACGGCAGGTGTACGATGTCGTGTCGCAGGTGCGCGCGGCGGTAAGCTGCGACATCGAGTTCCATGGTCACAACGACGCCGGCTGCGCGATTGCCAACGCCTTCTGTGCCCTCGAAGCCGGCGCGACCCACATTGATGTGACGGTGCTCGGCATCGGCGAGCGCAACGGCATCGCCTCCCTCAGCGGGATGATTGCCCGCCTGGCAACCCTTGACCCGGCCCTGGTGGCGCGCTACGATCTGGAGCGCCTGCCTGATCTGGACCGTATGGTGGCCGACCTGGTGGGGGTGCCGGTGCCTTTTGATGCGCCAATCTCGAGCCCCTTCGCCTTCCACCACAAGGCCGGCCTGCACACCAAAGCCGTGCTGCGCGATCCGCGGAGCTACGAAGTGCTCGATCCGGCCCTCTTCGGGCGCAACCGCACCGTGGCGGTCGCCCATCGGCTGGTGGGCTGGCACGCCGTGGCCGAACGCGCCCGGGAACTGGGCATCTACCTGAGCGAGACGGCCGCCCGTAAGGCCGCCGCGCGCATCAAGGCTCTCGGCGACGAGCACGAACTCGATAGCACCACCGTGGACGAGATTCTGTACGAGTTTGCCGAATAACGGCGGTGATACGCAGCGATTGAGGCGCAACGAGCCGCGCCGGGAGATGCGAGCGAGGCGTGAGAAGAGGATTGTTCTTCTCTCCCAAACCCTCCCCTCAGGTAGGGGCATGGGGAACCCCGGGTTCCCCATCTCCCAACCGCTAGCAGGAGCGGCTGGCGCCCTCTCAGGCAGGGGCATGGGGAACCCCGGGTTCCCCATCTCCCAACCGCTAGCAGGAGCGGCTGGCGCCCTCTCAGGCAGGGGCATGGGGAACCCCGGGTTCCCCATCTCCCAACCGCTAGCAGGAGCGGCTGGCG
>Ga0209207_1001044_pt1 | contig 13949 bp, 12 predicted proteins | sample SaghotsprinmetaG_FD_184140 | JGI IMG/M metagenome (GOLD analysis project Ga0209207, IMG submission 184140) | Hot spring microbial communities from South Africa to study Microbial Dark Matter (Phase II) - Sagole hot spring metaG (SPAdes) (version 3) | ecosystem: Environmental > Aquatic > Thermal...
ATGAAAAAAGAACTACTTGAATTAGCATTAGACCAAATTAATTATGAATTTGAATCAAGTTATCTCTATCTTTCTATGTCAGCATGGGCTCAAGATAATGGATATTCAGGAACAGCAAAATGGATGGAAAAACAAGCTGAAGAAGAAACCACTCATGGTAAAAAAATGATGCATTTCTTACAAGAAGTAAACGAAAAAGTTATTCTAACTCCAATTGCAGCTGGACCAGTTGATTTCCCAGGGTTCATCGAATTATTTAAGTTATCACTAGAACACGAGAAGAAAGTAACTGCTCGAATAGTTAAACTTTATGAAGAAGCTACGGCTGCTAAAGAATATGCTTTAGCAAACCTCTATTCTTGGTTCATTGATGAGCAAGTTGAAGAAGAATCTACTTTAGTCGATATCATTACTCGATTAGAAAAAGTTCCTACACCAATTGGTGTAATGATGATGGATGATCGTTTAGGACAAAGAGCATAACTAAAAAGCGCGTTTGCGCTTTTTATTTTACATTTTTTTAATTTCAACTATCCAATCTATTCCAGTTTCAATATTGTAAATATCAGATACTGAGCCTTGGTTTATCGCTATACCAATACGATTTAATGAATTTATATAAATTACTAAATTAGAAACTGGAACGTCATTGAATGCTCGTCCAAAAATGATGTTTTCATTAAATTTAATATCCATTTCTTTACGTATTACAACATTAAACACTTCGCCATATGTTGGATTAAGTTGATTAAAATCATCTACAATTATACTCGTCCATATACTACCATAACGTTCATCAAAAATCTCTACACTTCCTAATACTGAATTATTCTCAAATTTAGAAATAGGTAATTCTAGTTCAATAACATCTGCATTATTTAACTTATTACCCACATCATTTAGATCTATCTTTTGACTTGCTAAACGTGCACCGATATAAGCATATAAGTCTCTACCATCAAATGTATAGGATTGATTCATAACATCATTTCTTCTGTTTTTATTTACATCTATTAAATAAACTTCTTTTAATCCAACATATTTCTTTAAATGTGATAAAGTCCCATTATTTGGCGTTACAACAATATGATTGGTATTTGTTAAAGCTACCACACTTGTACGATTAGAACCAACACCTGGATCAACAACAGATACGAAAACTGAACCTTCTGGCCAATACTGTATTGATTGAAAGAGTCGATAAGATGCCTCAAAGATATTAAAAGGAGTAATAGAGTGACTTAAATCATATATTTTGATATCGTCATCAACACTTAATGCAACTCCAATCATAGCTGATACTGCACCATCGACTACCCCAAAATCAGATTGTAAAACGAGCAACTTATTCATAATTCTCCTTACTAATCCTTATAGTCCATTCTGGACCTTGCCCAAGATTATATTCTAAAGCATAGGAACTTTGGTTAAGTGCTAACGCCAAACATTCAAGCTCATTACAATATAAAATAGGTTGATATAGCTTAACAGATCCAAAAGTAGCTCCATATTGGATAATTTGTTTGAGTACAATTTTTGATTGATAAAAAATTTCAATTAAAACTTCGTCTTTCTCATATATACCTATTTTATTTATGAAATTGATAGGAATATTGGTCCAAACATTTCCAAAATTAGGATCTTGTATTTCTAATATACCTAAAATTGACTGATCTACTATTTTCGCATCCTTTAATTCAAATACTTCTATTGCTGAATAGATTGGCCCAACATCTTCATATTTACATTGTTCAGAAACCAAAAGTGCTCCGACATACCCAAATATATCTCTACCATTAAAAACGGATGTTTTATAAGGTGAGTTAAATTTGAGTTCTGGTTTAATTTCTCTGACCGATTCTAAACCTATGAACTTATTTATGTGAGATAGAGTCTTATTGTCTGGCGTAACGATAAAGTGTCCACTTAACGTTTTCGCCACACATGCTTTTCTATTTGTTCCTACACCCGGATCTACAACTGAAACAAATACTGTTCCACTTGGCCAAAATGGTAAAACTTGATGTAAGCGAAACGAGGCTGACCAAATATCATATTTAGGAATATCATGAGTTAAATCAATAATCTCTATAGATTGATTTACTTGTTTCACTACTCCATACATAGCGGCTACCGCACCTTCTTTATACGTAAAATCTGATTGAAAAACCAATGATTTTCTCATTTTACTCTCCTTGATTAGCAAGATTAATAATTACATTTTTATATAAACTAAATAATGAGTCTAAATAATCTAAATTCATAGATTCATTTCTTTGATGTGCTTTACTTTCTTCATTCACTTTCATAGGTCCAAACGCAACACAATTCTTTATCACCTTTGAATAGGTCACTCCTCCAGATATAATAGGCTCTGAATCATCATTTGACCATTCCCTGTAAGTATCAAGTATTGACTTAATGAAAGGTGATTCAATTGAATGTAAACTTGGTTCAACATTATAAGGACAGGTAACTATTAACGGATATAATTTATGTTGTAGTTTAGTGGTCATCATCTCAGAAAGTGGATGAATGGGATAACGACAATCAACTTCACAGTATACTTTATGATTTTTAATCTTTATAATTCCTAAATTTAATGTCAAATCACCCATTTCTTTAGTATTAACTTGTATATCACATCCAAGACCATAACTTGAGCAAAATACCTTATATAAAGAGTGTATTGTTGGATTGTCTGTTAAATTAGTTAAAAACCTTAATGCCTCAATATTTGCGTTTAAACCTAATTCAGGCTTTGAGGCATGTGATGCCTTACCTTTAAACTCAAGATAAATACTTTTACTGTTTTCATTAATTTCAAATACGCAAATATGTCTTAATTTATCTACTCTATCTTTAAATATTATTGGTAATTCTACAGTGCAAATAGGTGATACCACATTGCATTGAATACCTCCACTAATCGTAATATCAAAATCACATTCTCCTTCAATTAACCACATAATGGCTCCCTTTTCTCCAATAGATAGTGGAAAAAAACCATCAGGTGTAAATGCAAATTCTGGTTCTTTTTCTATTTGAATGTAATATTCAATATCTTTCATTGTCCTTTCTTCATCCGTTCCGTATACCAATCTAACTTGTCTTTTCAATTCTATATTTTCTTTCTTAATATCTCTTAAAACATAGAACATTAGTAACGCGAGACTCTTCATATCTTGCGCACCTCTTGCAATGATCATTCCATCCTTAATAAGTGGACTAAATGGATTGCTATCCCAGTCATCACTGGCTTGTACTACATCTAAATGAGAGACAATATCGATACGATTTTGTTGATTGCCATATTGAATAGATATTGCATGTCCATCATATGTTTTTATTTCAAAGCCTTCATTTTGCGCCAAATTTTCCATAAAATCTAATGCTGTTTGAATAGGTTTCCCATATGGCATACTAGATGTAATGGTATCAGATTCATACACACTAGGAATGCTCAAAAGCAGTTTTAAGTTATTTATATAATCCATATTATCCTTCAAATGGATACCACATTCGTGTGCTAGGTACCCATATCAAACGTGATACGATCCATGTAAAACTCAAAAGTATCACAATTACACTAATATAACGCAATATATAATCATATTTACTAGGTTCATGTTCACAATAATAAGTTCTTTTATTTAATAAACCATACGCTCTTAAATCTAACGCATTGGCAATTGTTCCAATTCGATCAAACGAACTTACAATCAAAGGAAGAAGAATAAATATATTATCTCTTAATCGTTTAATAATATTAAGACGTCTTTTATCCAACTCTAATCCACGTGCTTGTAATGATATTTTAATGTTGTCAAAATCATTAGAAATATCTGGAATATATCTAAACGCTAATGAAACAATTGTGCATAATTTATATGGCACTTTGAGACCATAAAGACCTGCGGCGAGTTCTGAAGGAGTAATAGATAATATAAATACAAGCGATACCATAAAACTAGTCATAAGTTTTAAATGTCGAATGGCTAAATACCATAATGTTTGAAGACTAACGTAATAATGAGTATTTAGAGTTATTAATATAGTGTTTTTTGAATTTGTATAATAATTACCAATATTTGGATCAACTAACCAATAGATTATTAAGTTTATAAAATTCATGAAAAATATAAATGCAAATAAACTTATTACTACCTTCCAATTAGGCTTTAAGCTTTTAAGAACAGGAAAAGTAACTATGAAGAGTGGTAATAATAGTCTTAAGTCAAAAGAAATAAGTGTATAAAAAATAAATGAAATAAATAATAATACTTTTGTTTTTCCTGTTAATCTATGTATAAAAGTATCCTTAGGTACTAAATTAATAATAAACTGGTTTTTCATATACTTCTCCTATTCTGGATAAAGTATTGAATTACCCTTTGAGGTGATATCCCAATTTTATTTGCTAAATCATAAAGTGAAGTTTGTTTTAAATTAGCTCTATCGATAATTTCTCGATTAGACATTATTTGATATATCGTATCGTCCGCAATAATTCTAGAATCCGCAAAAACAATAGCTCGATCAGTATATTCAATGGCTAAATGCATATCATGTGTAATAAAGATAAAGGTAACACCATATTCCTTGTTTAATGTATCCAAGAAATCCATTATTTCTGAATAATGTGTATAATCTTGGCCAGCACTAGGTTCATCAAGGATTAAAATATCAGGTTTTAGTGCGAGAATAGCTGCCACAGTTATTCTCTTTCTTTGCCCATAACTAACTGCACTTACAGGCCAATTACGCATAGAAAATAAATCGCATATTTTTAACGCTTCATTAACTCTTGTTTCAATCTCCTCCCTACTTAGTTTGTGTTGTAACAAAGCAAATGATATTTCATCACGAATAAGATGTTTAACTAGCATTTGATTTGGATTTTGCATAACAAATCCTATCTTCTCGCCAATCTCGCGAATACTCAATGCCAAAATATTCTTCTTATTTAATCTAATCTCACCTTGATCCGGCTTTATAAATCCACATATTAGTTTAGCCATCGTACTTTTTCCAGCACCATTTTTACCTATAAATGCAACTCTTTCGCCTTTTCTAATATCAAAACTTATATTATTTATTACATTAGTATCCTCATAGGCAAAAGATACATTGTCTATTTCGAGAAGTAAATCGCAATCAAAATCATATGATTTTTGTTTATCAATTTTAAACTTTTCAACAAAGTCCTTTACATCATCTAAATTGATTTTATTCACATTTTGAATATTGTTTCGGTTTAAGTAATCAACATTAGCTAATCGAAGTGCTTGTAGATACAAAGGTTCTCTTAGACCAACCTTTGAAAGAATATTTAATCGAAGGAGTGATTCAAGTGTACCATCAAATGTAATCTCTCCATTATTCATAACGATAACTCGATCAATCGATTTTGCCATAACTTCTTCTAAACGATGTTCAACAATTAATATTGTTTTATTTTCCTTATGAATCTGATCGATTAATTCTATTGCTTGATATCCAGACAATGGATCTAGACTTGCCAAAGGTTCATCAAATAATAATATATTGACATTCTCATGTAATACACCCGCTAAAGATACTTTTTGTTTTTGTCCACCAGATAGATTAAAGGGCACTTGTTTTAAGAAATCAGTCATTCCAACTTTATCAGTTGCTTGTTTTACTTTTGGAATCATTTCATCTCTAGGAATAGCTTGATTTTCTAAAGCAAACGCTACATCTTCTTCTACACTTAATGCAACAAACTGAGCATCAGAGTCTTGAAGTACAGTTCCAACTTCTTGACTTAAAGAGAAAATGCTGGCATGTGTTGTCTCCATGCCAGCAACTTTACATGAACCAGTTATAGTTCCAGAAAATGAGAAAGGAATTAATCCATTGATACAATGAATCAAAGTACTTTTACCACTTCCACTTTGACCCAAAATTAAAACTTTTTGACCTTCATAAATCGTCAAATTTATGTTATTTAATGTATTTTCTTGTTGTGAATCATAGCAAAAGCAAAACTGATCAAAAACGATAACTGGTTTTTGCATAAAATTATTCCTTAACTAAGTTTTGACCACTAGCATTTCTCTTTGCAAGTGCAAATAAAAGAGGAATCCCTAATACTGTGAGTACAAGTACATTGGATGCTCCACCTGTTAATGATTGTAAGAAAGTAATATTTAATTCACCACCATAAAGTAGAATAGTGAAAATAGGAGTAACAACACCAAATGCAAGTGCATTTCCAATAATTGCAATTAATGCAAATATAACTGCATGTTTTACTTTAAATACACCTTTTGAAATATCTGCACCATACAAAGGAAGTAATCCAACAAATAATCCCAATACACCATTACCAATAGACCAGTCAAACCAGAATCCCCAACCACCAATCAAATCAGCTATTACATTACCAAAGAAACATGCTACTAAAGCGGGTATTGGACCAAACAAAGCACCTACAATTACAGGAATTAACATCGCTGTTGTTAGATTTGTATTCGTAAATACTTTAATACCACCAAAATTCATTAATACGCCAAATAATGCTGCACCAATCGCAACTCCTACTACTGTTTTTGTATTCCATTCACCTAAGATTAACTGCCAAATGTTTTTCTTCTGCATTTCCTTTTCTCCTTTTAAACATAAAAACCCTCATCTTAGGACGAGGGTTAATCCGTGTTACCACCTATATTTACTCATTTATCACTAAATGAATCTCTTCGAGTACAAAATACTCTATCGCTTTAACGGGCGCTCCCGACATAGTCTTAGGTTTCCCCTCGGTATGTAGCTCTTTAGACCATATTCAGTTGGACATTATTCCCTATTTCACCAAATCTAGGTTCTCTACAAACTCTGTACAACCTACTCTTCTCTTCATTGCTTTTCAATTATTCTCATTATATGCTTTAAATCTGAAAAATGTCAAATATTTTCAATTTTATGAAAATTATTTCATTTTACTTTATTTCGTCGTATGTCTTTAATGCGCTTGAACGTTCAGATGAACGAGCGAAATTCGTAACATTTGATGTAGCTCTAGTTTGATGAATAATTGTACCTGCACCACCAACACATCCACCTGGACAAGCCATGCCTTCCAATAAGTAATTGTCACGTTTACCAGCTTTCGCTAGCAACAACATCTTCTTACAATTATGCAATGTTTCAGCTTTTTCAACTTTTACGACACGATCAGGATCAATTCTTCGAATAACATTTTCAACCGCATTTAATACTCCACCTGATATGGCAAATCCACGACCATCAACAGACGCATGATTTAATTTCTGAGTAGGTTCTAATTTCGCTAAATCAATTCCTCTAGCTACAAACATCGCATTGATTTCTTCGTATGTTATTACAAAATCAACACTTTTGTGAACATCCATATAGGCAGCTTCAAACTTCTTAGCTGAACATGGTCCTACAAACACAATCTTTGTATTAGGGAATGTTCGACGTAAGTAATTCGCTGTTTCAACCATAGGAGATGAAGAATCTGATACACAATATTTCTTATCACCTAATTCCTTTTGAGCGACTTGAAGCCAAGCTGGGCAACATGAAGTCGCTAAGAATGGTTGATCAAGTGGAACATGCTTTAAGAAGTGTCTTGCTTCATCAACGGTGGTAATATCTGCACCATATGCAACTTCACCAACATCGTCAAAACCTAGTTGTAATAAACCTTCCACAACTTGATCTGGAGTAACCTTATCCCCAAATTGACCAACAAATGCTGGCGCAATGATGGCACATACTTCATCAGGTCCTTTTAGTGCATCAACTAATTGATAGATTTCTGATTTATCAACAATTGCGCCAAATGGACAAGCAACCATACACATTCCACAACTTACACATTTATCTGTCACTATAACAGCACGATCTTCTGAATCCTTGGTAATCGCATTGACCCCACAAGCCACATTACATGGTCTCTCATTTTTCACAATAGAACCATATGGGCAAACATCATAACACTTACCACATTTTATACACAGTTCTTGATCAATATAAGCATGTTTATCAATTAAACTAACCGCATTAACAGGACATACTTCAACACAAGGATGAGCTAAACAGCCATGGCAAGCATTTGTCACAAAGAAGCTTTTCTCAGGGCATTTTTCACATGCTTGAGGTATAACTGTGACTAAATTTCTTGAAACCTTTTTCTTGCGTAATTGTTCGAGATCTTCTTCAATAAAATGTTCATCAAAACGAGTTCCCATTTCCATATTCATGGCAGCTTTAATTCTGGATCGAACAATTTCTCTTTCAATCTCAACTGTTTCACGATAATTAGGAGCACCATCAACTAATATCTCATTAGGTATATTTTCAATCTGTTCTTTAGTCCAATCTTCATATGCCGCAACAGTTATACTTTTAAATATTTCATTTCTTAAAAATTTTACGGTAGTGAATACGCCACGCATACATTACCCTCCTATGTTAATTTAAGTTTACTCCTCTGTTTGAAGCTAAATCAAGGTATTTTAAAAGTAATTATCAAAATAAAAGATCGTTAAACGATCTTAAATTAATTCAAAACCAGCTGTGAAATGACGAAGCGAAACAATCGGACCTTGATAGACTAATTTTAACCCTTTATACGATTTTCGATTCTCATATATATAACCTAATGCATTCGCTATACAATCCATATGATCATTCGTATAAACTCTTCTTGAAATCGCTATTCGCATTGTTTCTAGCTCTGGCCAAACATCTTTGCCAGTGATAGGATCCTTACTTCCAAATGCACAAGCTCCTAACTCTACAGCTCTTATTCCAGCTTCTTCATACAAAGCCACAACCAATCGTTGAGCAGGAAATTCATGTTGTGGAATATGATCAAAGAAACGTTTCGCATCTACATAAACACCATGTCCACCTGTCGGTTCAATAATTGGAACACCTCTTAATTTGAGTTGATTACCTAAGTATTCAACCTGTTTAATTCGATAATCCAAGTAATCAAAATCACATACTTCTCTCAACCCAACCGCAAGCGTTTCTAAATCTCTACCCGCTAATCCACCATAGGTTAGAAATCCTTCATGAACGATGGCCAATTGATTTGCCATTGTGAATACATCTTTGTTTCGAGTTAAAAATAAACCACCAATATTCACTAAACCATCTTTTTTAGCACTCATGACGGCTGTTTCACAATAAGAAACACTCTCTTTTATAATTGATTCAATACTATGATCTCTATATGCTTCTTCACGAGTCTTTATAAAATATGCATTTTCAGCAACACGGGCAATATCCATTACAAAAGGAATATTATATTTCTTCGCAAACTCTGCGGTATCTTTAATATTCTGCATAGAGACTGGTTGTCCCCCGTTATTATTACATGTCACGGTAAGAATAATAACACTAATGGAGTCCAAACCTTTTTCTTTAATAATTCGCTCACACTTGTTTAAATCAATGTTTCCTTTAAATGGTGAAGCTGGACTTGACGCATTTTTACCTTCATCTTTAACTAAATCTTCGACTAATGCACCTAATACTTCCGCATTTCCTCTAAAAGTATCGAAATGCATATTACCGATCGCAATTTTACCTGGTTTTGTATAAAGTTTAGCCAATAAGTAATCCGCTGCTCTACCCTGATGAACAGGTTGTACATACGGAATATCAAAAACATCATGAACCGATTTTTCCAATTTAAAGAAACTATCACAACTCGCATAGGACTCATCCCCCATCATAAGTGCGGCCCATTGATTTTTACTCATTGCGGTAGTACCACTATCCGTTAAACAATCTATATACACATTCTCCGCTTTGACTTTAAAGACATTATAGTTCGCTTCTTTTAGCCAATTGATTCGATCTTCTTTAGTCGTCTTCTTTACATGTTCAACCATTTTTATTCTAAATGGTTCTGCTGTTTGAAATCGCATTATTTCTCCTTGTATTGTGTTTTTCTAACTCAATTATCACATCTAAAAATAAACTATACAATTAAAAAAATTGATTAATTATTCAAAATAGATAAATGTTTTATGGAATGCATTTTCAAGCACTTCTTGTGCTAAAGAATGATCTAATTCTTGTGTCATACCAGAGATACTAATAGATCCTCTAATTTCATTTTGAATAACAATCGGTAATGCTCCACCACTTACACAATAGGAAGAATCATTTAATAATTCCTGGTATTCATCTTGATGTTCATAAACAAACATGGAACTCTTACCTGTCTTAATCACTACATTCTCTTTTCCTTTTAAGTAATTATCTTCGTTTTTACCATCCATTAGATATTGAAAAACTAGTTTATCATCCAAGCGAATTCTTATCCCAATACGTCTCAACTTTCTTTCTTTTACAATTTTTATCGCATTAATACCCATATTAAATGCTTGTATATGCAGAAATTCACTAAAATTTAATTGTTCATTTTCCATAGTTATCCTCTTACACATAATCATAGGTTTGTTTTTATAAAAAGTATATAAGTAGAAAGATAATCTTAATATGAATATACTATGTTTAAATCTAATCTTAATAAACAAGGAGGTTTTATGAAAATATCATTAATCATCTTATTATTATTAAGTTCATGTGTTCAAATAAAAGAAGAACCTACGATTGAGGAAGAAAAGGAAGTTGTAGAAGAAACGACTGAAATCAAATTTTATCCTCCCGTAGAAACCAATCCAGCCAATACTGAGTTTACACCATTTTTTGATGGTCAAACTCGAATCAGTGGAATTAAGACAGAAACGGAATACACGATTACCATTCTGTCTGAAGGATTAGAATCCCCTTGGGGAATTGATACTCTTCCAAATGGCATATTGGTAGTGACTGAGAAATCTGGGACAATAAGACTTATTGAAAACGGGATTGTATCAAACAAAATTAATGTAACGAGTAATATAGAAACGAATGGTCAAGGAGGGTTATTAGATATATTAGTTAGTCCTGATTTTGATTCAAGTGGTATATTGTTTTTTACACTCGCAGAGAAAACAAATCAAGGATCATTAACTGCAGTCGCTAAGGCAAAACTTTCCATAGATACACAAACGATATCTAACTTTGAAATCATTTATCGTGCAACTCCTTATTATTCAGGGAATAATCATTATGGTAGTAGAGTTGTGTTTGATGATGAAGGTAATTTATTTGTTTCAACAGGTGATCGTCAGAGCTTAGAAACACGTCCCAATGCACAAAAACTGGATAATGGACATGGTAAGATTTTACACATCGATATTGAGGGGAATGCATTAAACACTAATCCTTATTATAATGATTCAAATGTTCATCATGAGATATATTCCATCGGTCACAGGAATATTCAAGGTTTAGCCATTGACCCTATAACAGGAGATTTATGGGCAAATGAGATGGGACCTCAAGGTGGAGATGAACTCAATCGGATTGAATTGGGTAAGAATTATGGTTGGCCTATTATCAGCTATGGGGAAGAATATAGTGGTTCTCCGGTTGGTGAAGGAATACGCTCAAAGGATGGGCTCGAACAACCTGTCTATTATTGGGATCCTGTAATTGCGCCAGCTGGAATGATTTTCTATAATTCCAATGTCATTAAGGAATGGGAAAATAACTTATTTATAAGCGGATTAAGAGGTCAGCACATAGCTCGATTGCTCATTAAAGACAATAAAGTAATTGGCGAAGAAAGAATTGCCGAAAGTGAAGGTCAACGATTTAGAGATATAACAGTTGGAATCGATGGAGCTTTGTATACGATTACTGATTCTGGAAGAATTTATCGAATTGGAAAGTAAAGGGTGATAAGACTATATCACCCTTTTATATATTCTAGATTCCTCACCCCAAGGATGATACCCTTGAGCAAGATAGTTAAAGCCAAACTTTTCATAATATCCAACATGATCTGTACATAAAAATAGTTTGTCGAATCCAACTTTTTTTGTATCTATGATTACTCGATCAATGAGTAGTTTTGAATAGTTATTCCCACGATATTTGGGTTCAATATACAACGCACATAACCAAGGAAATAAATCCATTCGACTAATAAAATCATTTGTAATTAACCCTACACAACCAACTATTATTTCATCATCGAAAAGTAAATACCATTGTGGTAAACCATTATCAGACTCTATACAATTTGAAATACAATCTTCATATACTCTCATTGATTTTGGATTAGCCCAAATAGATTGAATGTAATTAATTGCCGATTTTATTATTTCTGGATTATCTCTTACAGATACTACGTGCATATTTTACCTCATTATTTGCAAATAATTATATCGTTATATGGTATCATAAAACAAATTAATCGAAGGAGTTTTATATGAACAGTAAAGATTACATCCAAGAGATTATCACTCAAGTAGAAAAGCGCAATCCGAATGAAGTTGAATTTAATCATGCGGTTAAAGAAGTTTTAAACTCTTTAGAACCTTATTTCAACCGTAATCCACATTTAATAAATAAAGGTATCCTAGAAAGAATTGTAGAACCTGAAAGACAAATCTATTTTAGAGTCGCATGGCTTGATGATTTAGGAAAAGTACAGGTTAATCGTGGTTTAAGAGTTCAATTTAATTCAGCACTAGGTCCATACAAAGGTGGATTAAGATTTCATCCAAGTGTTAATCAAAGTATCATAAAATTCTTAGGATTTGAACAAATATTTAAAAACGCACTAACAACCCTTCCAATGGGTGGCGGTAAAGGCGGCTCTGATTTTAACCCTAAAGGAAAATCAGATAATGAGATTATGCGTTTTTGTCAGGCATTTATGTCAGAACTCTATCGGCACATTGGTTCAGATGTTGATGTACCAGCTGGAGATATTGGAGTAGGTGCTAGAGAAATCGGGTATATGTATGGATACTATAAAAAAATACAGAATCTTCATACACAAGGTGTGTTAACAGGTAAAGGAATTCTTTATGGAGGTTCATTAGTACGAACTCAAGCAACTGGATATGGTTTAGTTTATTTTGTAGAAAATATGTTAAACGATATCAATGAAACATTTAAAAATAAGCAAGTTGTAGTATCGGGATCAGGTAATGTGGCTATATATGCGATTGAAAAAGCACAAAGCTTAGGGGCTAAAGTAATCGCATGTTCAGATAGTAATGGTTATATCTATGACAAGAATGGATTAGATTTGAATGTGATTAAAAAAATTAAAGAAGTAAATCGTGGACGTATTTCAGATTATCTTATTGATATTCCAAATGCGACCTATGTGGAAGGATTTAGAAACATATGGTCTATTCCATGTGATATCGCATTACCTTGTGCAACACAAGATGAGCTTGATTTAGATAGTGCTAAACAATTAGTTAAAAATGGCTGTAAAATTGTAGCTGAAGGGGCAAATATGCCATGTACTCAAGAAGCAGTCAATTATTTCTTGAAACATTCTGTCTATTTTGGACCAGGGAAAGCTGCTAATGCTGGAGGAGTTGCGACATCTGGCTTAGAAATGAGTCAAAATAGTTTACGTTTAAGTTGGACATTTGAAGAAGTAGATCAAAAGCTTAAACAAATCATGAATGAAATTTATCAAAGTGCTAAGACGACTGCGGTTAATTATAATGATCCAAATAACTTAGTATTAGGTGCTAATATTGCTGGGTTTAATAAGGTTGCACAAGCCATGTTAGCTCAAGGGATTCTATAAGTATTAGAGTAATCTAATACTTTTTTTATTTATTAACAAAGTCGTATAATGAACTTAAGGAGACATCACTATGAAAAATACATTCATTAAGAAATTATTGATTATGCTTGGGATTAGTGTTGGGTCTTTTATTGGTTTCAATGTGGCATTTATGCTTGCGGCATTAATCACTTTATCCATTGCTCGTATTACAGGGCCTATAGGATATAGTCTAGGTCGAATTGTTTTCTTAGTTGTTATATATTTAATATTTTTCGGTGTAAAGCGATTA
>Ga0209207_1001046_pt1 | contig 13947 bp, 14 predicted proteins | sample SaghotsprinmetaG_FD_184140 | JGI IMG/M metagenome (GOLD analysis project Ga0209207, IMG submission 184140) | Hot spring microbial communities from South Africa to study Microbial Dark Matter (Phase II) - Sagole hot spring metaG (SPAdes) (version 3) | ecosystem: Environmental > Aquatic > Thermal...
CGCCGCCCGCCACGCTGCCCGGGGGCAGAAAGGCGCGCACCACGTCCAGCAGGTGGCGCGCGCGCACCACCTGGGCGGCGGGAACCAGGGCGGCTTCTTCGGCGCTGCCGGGTGGCAGCACCAGCTGGGTGTCGATCTGCTGCGTCTGCAGTGCCAGGCTGGTGGCCAGCGCGCCGCGCACGGGGCGCAGTTCGCCCGACAACGACAGCTCGCCCGCAAATTCGTAGCCTGCCAGGCGGCTGGCGTCCACCTGGCCGCTGGCGGCAAGGATGCCCAGGGCAATGGGCAGGTCGAAGCGGCCCGAGTCCTTGGGCAGATCGGCCGGGGCCAAATTGACCGTGATGCGCTTGTTGGTGGGGAACTCCAGCCCCGCGTTCTGCAGCGCCGAGCGCACGCGCTCACGGGCCTCCTTGACCTCCACCTCGGCCAGCCCCACCAGCGTGAAGCTGGGCAGGCCGTTGGCCAGATGCACTTCCACGGTGACAGAAGGCGCCAGCATCCCCAGAAGGGCGCGGCTTTGCACCAAAGCAAGACTCATGAAGCGGTTTCTCCCCAGATGGGTGCGTTTGTGGGTGTTTTGGCGCGGGCTTGTGGGTTTTTGCACCAGATGGGTGCACTGCGCCCGGCGCGATCCCCACCACTGTACTGGGGATTGTTGTAACCCAACGCAACCGCGCCCGGGCCGCATGCGCAGGGCCTGTGGAGGCAATGGCACGGTCCGTGCTTAAAGCGCTTGTCCCTACTTTGTCCAACCGGAGGAAACATGACCCGCGCCATCATCAAGACCCTGGGCGTTGCCCTTGTTGCAACCCTTCCCATGCTGGCCAGTGCCCAGCTCACCGGCAACGTCAGCCTGACCACCAACTACAAGTTCCGTGGCCAGGACCAGGACGCCACCAAGGCCAAGGCCGTCAAGCCCGCCCTGCAAGGCGGCTTCGATTACGCCTTCGGCGAGTCCGGCTGGTACGTGGGCAACTGGAACTCCAGCGTGGACTGGCTGACCAACAACTCGCTCGAATCCGACCTGTATGGCGGCTACAAGTTCAAGGCCGCAGGCGCTGATTTCGATGTGGGCGCGCTGACCTACATCTACCCCGGCAACAGCAACGGCAACACCACCGAGCTGTATGGCGCGGCCACCCTGGGTCCCTTCACCGCCAAGTATTCGCACACCATCTCCAAGGACTACTTCGGCTTTGCCGGTGCCAAGTCCGGCTCGGGCCTGAAGGGCCGCAACACGGGCTACCTGAACTTCGCGTTTGCCCAGGAAGTGGCTCCCAGCGTCACGGTGAAGGCCTCGGTGGGCTTCACGCGCTTTGCCAGCGACATCAAGGACACCGGTGTGCCCAACTACATGGACTACAGCCTGGGTGGCGCGTATGACTTCGGCGGTGGCCTGTCGCTGGGTGCGGCCGTGGTCGGCGCCAATAAGAAGGCCTTCTTCGGCCACGTGAACAAGTCGCGCGTGATCGTCACGCTGACCAAAACCCTGTAAATCTCAATGGGCGCCCCGGGCGCCCATTCCGGAGGAATCCAAAATGAAAATGGTGACAGCCATCATCAAGCCCTTCAAGCTGGACGAAGTGCGCGAAGCGCTTTCGGACATCGGCGTGCAAGGCATCACGGTCACTGAGGTCAAGGGTTTTGGCCGCCAGAAGGGCCACACCGAGCTGTACCGTGGTGCAGAGTACGTGGTGGACTTCCTGCCCAAGGTCAAGATCGAAGCCGCCATCGCGGACGACCTGGTGGACCGCGTGATCGAGTCCATCGAGACCGCTGCGCGCACCGGCAAGATCGGTGACGGCAAGATCTTTGTGACCCACCTGGAGCAGGTGGTGCGCATCCGCACGGGCGAAACCGGCAAGGAAGCCCTGTAAGGGCCCGGTCGCAACAGACACAAGAGAAGAAATGCCATGAAAAAACTGCTTGCTTCCTTCATTCTGGGGCTGGGTCTGCTGACCATGGGCAATCTGTCCCTGGCCCAGGCCCCAGCCGCCGAACCGGCAGCCGCCACCGCCGCTGCCCCGGCTGCTGACGCCGCTACACCCGCAGCTGCTGCCGCACCGGCCGCAGCACCCGCCGCTGCTCCTGCTGCTGCAGCAGAAGCGCCAGCGCCGGTCCCCAACAAGGGTGACACGGCCTGGATGATGACGTCCACCCTGCTGGTGATCCTGATGGTCCTGCCCGGCCTGGCGCTGTTCTACGGCGGCCTGGTGCGCAGCAAGAACATGCTGTCCGTGCTCATGCAGGTCATGGTCACGTTCTCGCTGATCGTGGTGCTGTGGTTCATCTACGGCTACAGCCTGGCCTTCACCGAAGGCGGTGCCTTCATCGGTGGTTTCGACCGCCTGTTCATGAAGGGCATCTGGGACAACGCGGCAGGCACGTTCGCCAACGCGGCCACGTTCAGCAAGGGTGTCGTGATTCCGGAAGTGGTGTTCGCCGCCTTCCAGGCCACGTTCGCCGGCATCACCTGTGCCCTGATCGTCGGTGCGTTCGCCGAGCGCATCAAGTTCAGCGCTGTCATGCTGTTCATGGTGCTGTGGTTCACCTTCAGCTACCTGCCGATCGCCCACATGGTGTGGTTCTGGATGGGCCCTGACGCCTATGCCTCCAAGGAAGTGGCCGACGCCATGACCGGCAAGGCCGGCCAGATCTGGCAGTGGGGTGCTCTGGACTTCGCTGGCGGTACCGTGGTGCACATCAACGCCGCTGTGGCGGGCCTGGTGGGCGCGTTCATGGTGGGCAAGCGCATCGGCTACGGCAAGGAAGCCATGGCGCCTCACAGCCTGACGCTGACCATGGTGGGCGCCTCGCTGCTGTGGGTGGGCTGGTTCGGTTTCAACGCCGGTTCTGCCCTGGAAGCCAATGGCTTCGCCGCCCTGGCCTTCATCAACACCCTGGTGGCTACGGCCGGTGCCGTGCTGGCATGGTGCATCGGTGAAGCGCTGATGCGTGGCAAGGCGTCGATGCTGGGTGCCGCTTCGGGTGCCGTGGCGGGCCTGGTGGCCGTCACGCCGGCTGCTGGCAACGTCGGCATCGGCGGTGCACTGGTGATCGGCCTGGTGGGTGGTTTTGCCTGCCTGTGGGGTGTCAATGGCCTCAAGAAGCTGCTGGGTGCAGACGACTCGCTCGACGTGTTCGGCGTGCACGGCATCGGCGGCATCGTGGGTGCCCTGCTGACCGGCGTGTTCAACTCGCCTTCCCTTGGCGGCCCCGGCTACGTGGCTGACTGGGTGACCGCTTCCATGGTCACGGCGGCCGACTACTCCATCGCTGCTCAGGTGTGGACACAGGCCAAGGCCGTGCTGCTCACCATCGTGTGGTCGGGTGTGGTGTCCTTCGTGGCCTACAAGATCGTTGACTTGACCCTGGGCCTGCGTGTCACGGAAGAAGACGAACGCGAAGGTCTGGACATCACTTCGCACGGCGAAACGGCGTACAACCGCTGATCTTCGGCCCTGCGCCCCACGCGCTGCGGTGTCTGGTGGCACCGTGGCGTGGTAGCAAGAAAAACAAGCGAGTTACTCCTCTTGGTTCTTTGGCCCGCCGACCACCGGCGGGCCATTTTTGCGCCAGCAGGGGGCTCGCCTGGCGTGTTGTGGAGCAGGGGCAGCGCGCCCCTTGCGGGCCCCGTCCACCAGACTGCCGTCCTTCACAAGCGCTGTTCAAAAAATTCACGCGCCCCGCCTGCCGTGCTGCACACCGCTGCCGCTACGATGCACGGATGGACTTTTCCCTTGCCCCGATGACCGAGCGTGTGCGTGCCGCTGCGGCCGACCAGACCCCGTTGCGTATCCGTGGCGGGGGCACCAAGGACTTCCACGGCCTGGCCCTGCATGGCGAGGTGCTCGACACCCGGGGGCTGCGCGGCATCGTGAGCTATGAGCCCAGCGAGCTGGTTGTCACCGTGCGGGCAGGCACCCCGCTGGCCGAGCTGGAGGCCGTGCTGGCCGAGCGTGGCCAGTGCCTGCCGTTTGAGCCGCCCCATTTCGCCAAGACGCCTTCGGACGCCGCCACCGTGGGCGGCATGGTGGCAGCGGGCCTGTCGGGGCCCGCCCGCGCCAGCGTGGGCGCGGTGCGCGACTACCTGCTGGGCGTGACGGTGCTCAACGGCAAGGGCGAACTGCTGACGTTTGGCGGCCAGGTCATGAAAAACGTGGCGGGGTACGACGTGTCGCGCCTGATGGCGGGCGCCTGGGGCACGCTGGGCCTGCTGACCGAGGTGAGCCTCAAGGTGCTGCCCGTGGCGCCCGGCGAAGCCACGCTGCGCTTTGACGACATTGCCCAGGCCAGCGCCCTGCGCCAGCTGCACGCCTGGGGCGGCCAGCCGCTGCCCCTGAACGCCAGTTGCTGGGTGCAAGACGGTGGTGTGGGCACGCTCTATGTGCGCCTGCGTGGCGCCGTGGCGGCGGTGGAGGCCGCGTGCAAGACCATGGGTGGCACGCGCATGGACGACAACGCCGCTGTGGCCGCCGACTGGGCCGCCTGCCGCGAGCAGACCCTGCCGTGGTTCACCGCCCGCGCCCAGCGCCCCGACCATGCGCTGTGGCGCCTGTCCGTGCCCGCCACCGCCCCGGTGCTGGCCCTGCCGGGCGGTGCCGAGCCGCTGGTGGAGTGGCACGGCGCACTGCGCTGGGTGCAGGCCCCTGAATCGGCGGGCGAGGCCCTGCGCGAAGCCGCACGGGCTGTGGGTGGAAATGCTTCTGTTTTTGTAGCTGCAAGCACAGGTGGGACAGGCGCAAAAGGTCTTTTTGATCTCAAATCCGCAGCACTGGAACAGATCCACGCCCGGCTCAAGCACAGCTTTGACCCGGCAGGCATCTTCAACCCCGGCCGCGTGGCACGGGCCTGGTAAGCGCAGCCGCCCGACTCTCGTCTCGCCCCCGCATGCGACGCCTTCGCCACCTCACCGGACACCGCCGCACGGTGGCCAGCAACCGGGTGCTGGGCCTGCTGCTGGCGTTCAATGCGGGCGCCGTGAATGCCGGGGGCTTCCTGGTCGTGCACCTCTACACCTCGCACATGACCGGCTTTCTGTCCTCGCTGGCCGACAACCTGGTGCTGGGCCAGATGAAGCTGGTGCTGGGGGCCATTGGAGCGCTGTGGGCCTTCCTGTCCGGCGCGGGCACCACGGCCATCATGGTCAACTGGGCGCGCCAGCGCAGGCTGCGCAGCACCTTTGCGCTGCCGCTGCTGCTGGTGGCCGTGCTCATGCTGTTGTTTGGCCTGGTGGGGGCCATCACGCTCAACTGGCCCACGCCGTTTGCGGTGCCACTCACGGTGTTGCTGCTGTCCTTCATCATGGGCCTGCAGAACGCCACGGTGACCAAGATGTCCTCGTCCCAGATCCGCACCACGCACATGACCGGCGTGGTGACCGACCTGGGCATCGAGATGGGCAAGATGCTCTACTGGAACCGCACCGGCACCGCGCCCGAGTCGCAGGTGCGCGCCAACCAGGCCCGGCTGCGGCTGTTTGCCGGGCTGCTGGGGATGTTCCTGGTGGGTGGCATTGCGGGTGCGGCGGGCTTCAAGCATGTGGGCTTTGTGTTTGTGGTGCCGCTGGCGCTGGTGCTGCTGGCCCTGTCGCTGCCCCCGCTGTGGGCCGACCGCGCCCGGCTGCGCCAGCCCTGGCGCAAGGCACTGGCGCTGCAGGCGCCGCTGGATCCGCCCCTGGACCCTCCGACCGCGCGCTGAATCCGTTCTGACATTTTTTCTGCTTCCTCCGCCCAGGCATGCACCATGCAAACCCAGCTCTCTCCTGAATACCGCGCCCGTGCCGACGGCCTCGCGGCCGAAGCCATCCTGCGCAAATGTGTGCACTGTGGCTTCTGCACCGCCACCTGCCCCACCTACCAGCTGCTGGGTGACGAGCTGGACGGCCCGCGCGGCCGCATCTACCTCATCAAGCAGGTGCTCGAAGGCGAGACGCCCACGCGCAAGACCCAGATGCACCTGGACCGGTGCCTGACCTGCCGCAACTGCGAAAGCACCTGCCCGAGCGGCGTGCAGTACGGCCACCTGGTGGACATCGGTCGCAAGATCGTCGATGAAAAAGTGCCCCGCCCCGTGGGCGAAAAAGCCCTGCGCTGGGCGCTGAAGGAAAGCCTGCCATCGCCCCTGTTTGCCCCCGCCATGAAGGCCGGGCAACTGGTGCGCGGCCTGCTGCCCGAGGCCCTGAAGGCCAAGGTGCCCGCACCGCAGGACGCTGGCGCCTGGCCCACCCGCGAACATGCGCGCAAGGTGCTCATGCTGGCGGGCTGCGTGCAGCCGGCCATGATGCCCAACATCAACACCGCCACGGCGCGCGTTCTCGACGCGGTGGGCATCCAGACCGTGATCGCGCCCAAGGCAGGCTGCTGCGGCGCCGTCAAGTTCCACCTCAACGACCAGGCAGGTGGCATGGCCGAGATGCGCGCCAACATCGACGCCTGGTGGCCGCTGGTCGAAGCAGGCGGGGTCGAGGCCATCGTCATGAACGCTTCGGGCTGCGGCGTCACCGTCAAGGAATACGGCCACATCCTGAAGGACGATGCGCAGTACGCCGCCAAGGCCGAGCGCATCAGCGCCCTCACGCGCGACCTGTCGGAGCTGCTGCCCGCCATGCTGCCCGAGCTGGCCGCCAAGCTGCAGGGCCGTGTGAACCAGCCGGACACCCTGTACGCCTACCACCCCCCTTGCACGCTGCAGCACGGCCAGAAGCTGCGCGGCGGGGTGGAGGCGCACCTGAACCAGCTGGGCTTCCAGCTGCGCACTGCGCGCAACGACGCCCACCTGTGCTGCGGCTCGGCCGGCACGTACTCAGTGCTCAACCCTGAGCTGTCCTACCAGCTGCGCGACCGCAAGCTCGGCGTGCTGGCCGAGGCCTTTGGCGAGCAGCCACCCGATGTGATCCTGTCGGCCAACATCGGCTGCATCACCCACCTGCAAAGCGGCACGGGCACGGCGGTGAGGCACTGGGTGGAGGTGCTGGACGAGGCGCTGAGCACCTCCTGACAGGGGCTGGCCGGGGCGCCGTCCGCCCTTTCACACAGCCCCCGTCCCGGGCCTCCGATGGCCTGCGGGTGCAACACTGGCATGATCGAGGGTTTTGTCGCATCCCATTCGCCCCCGAACCGCATTGCCATGACCGACTCCGCGTCCGCACAAGAACAACCCCACGCAGCCCCTGCCGCCCCCGTGGCCGCGCCTGTGGTGGCCGAATCTGCCGCCGCTGTGGCCACCGCTGCGCCTGCCGATGAAGCCGGTGCGGCCCAGCCGCAGCGCAAGGGCGGGTCCCGCCGGGGTGGCCGCAACCGCCGCAAGCCCGAGGGGCGCCCGGCGCCCGAAGGGGCGGCCGAGGCCGCCGCACCTGGCGCAGCCCCGCGTGCGCCCCAGCGCGTGCATCCGGCGCTGGAGCAACTCGCGGCGCTGTACCCGCACCTGTTTGGCGCGGTGTTCCGTCCGCTCAAGCGCGGCATCTTCCAGGACATCCTGGCCGCCCATCCCGAACTGTTCGAGCGCGAGGCGCTCAAGGTGGCGCTGGGCCTGCACACCCGCTCCACGCGCTACCTGCAAAGCGTGGCGGCGGGCGACAAGCGCCACGATCTGCAAGGCCAGCCGGTGGAGGCCATGGCGCCCGAGCATGTGCACCACGCGCTGCTGGAGGTCTACCGCCGCAAGAAGGCCCGCGCCACCGAAGACCTGCTGCCCAAGCTGCGCAACCGCATGATTGCTGCGTTCGAAGCCTCGGGCCTCACGCGCGAGGACTACACCGCCCGGGTAGCAAGCCGCGACGAATCGGCCAACGCCCTGCTCGAAGAAGCCTTTGCCGACTGGGCCGCCCGCAACGCCAAGGACGAAGCCCTGCTGCGTGCGTTCGAAGCCAGTGGCCAGACGCTGGACGCCTTTGCCGACATGTACGGCCTGGTGCCCCGCACGGTGGGCCAGCAGATCGAACGTGCGCGCCGCCTGGCCGCCGCACGGGCGCAGGCCAGCGGGGCTGCGGAGCCTGTTGTGTCTGCAGGCCACAGCGACTAAGCCCAAAGCGACCAAGGCCGACCCGGCCTAGAATCGCCCCCGCGACCCGGTTCATGGGTTGCCGTAAGCGTCTAGAACGTGTTTACGGTCTTTTCGGGGCCGCGCAAGCGCCTTGCCGGGATGGGATGCAAGGCGCGGTGCGCAGTGGATAGCTCGGCTATCCACAAGCGCTGCAACGCCGCAGACCGCCCGGTAAGGCACTTGCCCGAAGGGTTGGGGCGAAATCGGGCGATTGGACGCCCCGGCTGCTTGCATGGGCATGAGCCCATGCTGCGCACCCGAAGCATCCACTCATCCCGATTGCGCCCCAACGCGGCCCCGAAAAGACCGCAAACACGTTCTTGCGTCCATCAACGTGCCAACCAACACCGGCCCTGCCGGGGTGGTGGCCCCCAGCCTGCCGATGCCGCAGGGCGGGGGCGGCACCTTGCTTGACCGGTTTGCTTTCTGGAACTTCAATGAACCAACCTTCCTCGCTTCCCCCGTCTTCCCGCCAGACCTTCCTCGGTCTGCCCAAGCTGCCCGCGCGCTCGGCGGCCTGGGTCATGCCGCTGCTGTTGTCGCTGCTCATGACCTTCATCGTGTCCCTGATCAGCACGGTGCGCGTCGCGGGCCTCACGCTGGAGCTTCCGCGCCTGTGGCTCAGTGCCTGGGCGCTGTCCTGGGTCGTCGCCTTCCCCACGCTGCTGCTGGTGCTGCCGGTGGTCCGCCGCGCCACGGCGGCCATCGTCGCGCAGCCCGACTGACCGGTGGTGGAGGCGGGCGCCTGGTGCCTCCCCGCCTCGGCCATTGCGCCCATGCCGGGCCACCGGGGTGGGCGCAGGCTACTGACATCAGGCTGTCAGCAGCGTGCAAGCACCATGCCTCTCTCGCACGGCGCCCTGTGGCCCGTGCACCGATTTCATTCACTGAAGACGAGAGAGAGGACCTGCCATGACCCAGACCACCACCCCTACCCCCCTGCGGATCCCCGCGTTCAGCGTGGCCGGCATTGCTGTGCGCACGCGCAACAGCGAAGAGATGAACCCCGCCGTTGCACGCCTGGGCGGCCTGTGGAACCGTTTTTTCAGCCAGAGCTGGGAGCGCAAGCTGCCCAGCCGGGGCGACGATGGCCGCATCTTCGGCGTGTACAGCGGCTATGAGTCCAATGAGCATGGCGCCTTCGACGTGACCGCCGGTGTGGCCGTTGCCGAGCCAGAGCTGGTGCAGAAGACCGTGCCCGGCGCGCACCGCGTTGACATCGAGGCGGGTGACTACCTCGTGTTCAGCGGCGAGGGCGACATGCCGCAGATGGTGATCGACACCTGGGTCCGCATCTGGCATTACTTTGCCGAAAATCCCCAGGTGCGGCGCCGTTTTGGCACGGATTTCGAGGCCTACGAAGGGCCCGACAAGGTGGCCATCCATGTGGGTGTTGTGCTATAAATAATATAGCTATAAGTGCTTGATGGACAGGCGGTAGAGCCTTAAAACACTGGTATTCTCCGCCTATGCGCCGTGCCGACCGCCTGTTCCAGATTGTTCAGCTCATCCGTGGGCGGCGCCTGTCCACGGCCGCCTTTCTGGCCGATCGGCTCGAAGTCTCGGCCCGCACCATCTACCGCGACGTGGCGGACCTCCAGCACCAGGGCGTGCCCATTGAGGGCGAGGCCGGTGTGGGCTACCGCCTGGGTGCGGGTTTCGAGCTGCCGCCGCTGATGTTCAGTCAGGGCGAGGCCAATGCGCTGGTGGCTGCCGCGCGGCTGGCCCAGGCCTGGCTCGACGCCGGGCTGGCGCGCGAGGTGGAGGGCGCCCTGGGCAAGATTCTGTCGGTGCTGCCCCCGGCCGCGCGTGTGGCGGCCGAGGCCCAGGCGCTTTATGCGCCGTCCGTGGGGCTGGACCCGCGCGCCCAGGCCACGCTGCAGGCGCTGCGCGAGGCGGTGCACAGCCGCCATGTGGTGCAGATCGACTACGCCGATGTGCACGGCCGCCCCAGCCTGCGCCGCCTGCGGCCGCTGGGCTGCTTCTACTGGGGCAAGGTCTGGACGCTGTCGGCCTGGTGCGAGCTGCGCAATGACTTCCGGGGCTTTCGCATCGACCGCATCGTGGACCTGGTGGTGCTCGAAGAGCAGTTCCGCCAGGAGCCCGGCAAGACGCTCGCCGACATGCTGCGCAAGGTGGAGGCCGAGATGGCCGCCTGCCCGCCCGAGTGGGCACCAGCGCGGACACCGGGTCTCACTGCCTGAAATGCAGCACCCCCTGAGTCGCTTCGCGCCTTCCCCCTCTCTCTCCTCGCTGCGCGAGTCGGGAGGGGGACGCTCCCCGCGCGGCGGGGCGGCCCTTGCGCGGGAGCACTGGCGTTGGGCCGCGCCAGTTTCATCCGCTGCGGGTGGCGCGCAGCGCGATGACTGGGGGCACTGGCCTCGGCCACGCCAGGTTCAAGGGCCTCGGCCCGTGCTGGGTGTCAGCCCATCCCGGTAGCGCCTGCTGCACGGCACGGTGCTCCCATCCTTCATCACCAGGCGCGCATCGCCGCTGTCCAGCGGCTCGATCATGGCGATGGCGTCCAGGTTGACGGCATAGCTGCGGTGCACGCGCACGAAGCGCGCCGGGTCCAGCTGGGCCAGAAAATCGGTGAGCGTGGAGCGCAACAGGTAGTCGTGCCCCTGCACATGCAGGCCCACATAGTTGGCTTCGGCCTGCAGCCAGGCGATGTCGGTGGCGGCGATCAGGAATTCGCGCCGCAGCTTGCGCACCAGAAAACGCTCGGGCCGTGCCGGAGTGCGTGGGGGCGTGGGGGCGGCGCCCGGCCCCGGTATTGCCGGGGCCTGGGGCTGTGGGGTGGGCTCGGACTCCGCAGCGCCTGGGGTTGGGGCCGCCGTGGCCGTGGCCAGGGCCGGGTCGGGCGCATCCAGCACGCGCGCCTCGCCCTGCAGGCGCAGCAGCAGAAACCGGTAGCCCACCAGTGTGCTCACGATGAGCACATAGGTGCGCACGTCCTTGAGGTATTCATAGCCCCACGCGGCCCACCAGTGGCCGGGGCGGTAAGGCGTGTCCAGCACCGTATAGGCGGCATGGCGCAGCGCCATCATTCCGGCCAGGTGCAGGCTGCAATAGACCACGCTGCCCAGCACATGCCAGGGCAGGTGGCGCGCCAGGGTGTCCCAGTGCAGTGCAAAGCGCCGCTCGTGCGCGGCCACGGCCGGGATCAGCGCGGCCACCACGACCACGCTGGAGATCTCCCACACCCAGGGCTCCCAGGCCAGCACCTGCCGCCCGGCGCCCGCCAGGTCGAGCGAGGTCACCACCGCATTGAACACCGCCTGCACCAGCAGCACCGTGGCCCAGAAGCCCACCTCGGCGCGGCGGCGCAGCGCCGGGTTGCGCAGGTAGCGGTCGGGCCAGGTAGGGGCGGCAGAGGTCATGCCCTAGTGTAGGCAGCCGGGGTGGGGCGGACCCTAGTGGCCGCCGCCGCTCGTCCCGTGGGGCCACCGCTGGTCCCAGGCAGGGGTGGGGCCATCCCATCGCCGGGCCGCCTGCGCGGTGCCCGGCCCACCATGGCGCATCTTTTGTCCCGGAGCCCCTCATCCCATGTCCCCCCGCCGCCACGACATCGACGCCCTGCGCGCCCTCGCCTTTGCCCTGGTCATCCTGTACCACGTCGCCATGTTTTATGTGGCCGACTGGCACTGGCACCTCAAAAGCCCCCATGCGGCCGAGTGGCTGCAGGCGCCCATGCGCGCGCTCAACCTGTGGCGCATGGACCTGGTGTTCCTCATCTCCGGCCTGGCCTTCGGGCTGGTGGCCCGGGGGCAGACCCCGGCGGGCCTCATCCGTCAGCGCAGCCTGCGTCTGCTGCTGCCCCTGGCCTTTGGCATGGCCGTGGTCGTGCCCTACCAGGCCTATGCGCAGGGCGTGGCCAACGGCCTGATCGCGCCGGGGTTTGACGCGTTTTTGCTGCGTTACCACCCCGGCAGCCGCTGGCCCGCCGGGGCGTTCGATGGCTGGGAGGTGGGCATCACCTGGAACCATCTCTGGTACCTGGCCTACCTCTGGGTTTACACCGTGGTGCTGGCACTGCTGCTGCCCCTGGCCGAGTCCGGCGTCGGCCAGCGTCTGCGCCAGGCCTTCACCCGGCTGCGGGGCGCGCGGCTGGTCGTGGTGCCCGTGCTGCCGCTGGCGCTGTACTCGGTGCTGCTGTGGCCCCACTTTTCGCCCACCCATGACCTGGTCCAGGATGCCTGGTTGCACGCCGTGTACTTCACCGTGTTCGTCTATGGTTACTGGATCGGGCTGGATGCGGGCCTGTGGGCCGAGCTGGTGCGCCAGCGCTGGCGCACCCTGGGCCTGGCGCTGGGCTTGTTGGTGCTGTACCTGGGGCTGCTGGGCCTGGCGCAGCAAAATGGTGTGCGGGCTGCGCGCCTGCCGCTGCGTGTGCTGGCGGATGCCTACCTCTGGGCTGCGCTGCTGACCATCCTGGGCTGGGCCCACCACCGGCTCAACCGCCCCTGGTCGTGGCTGCGCTGGGCGAACGCATCGGTCTACCCTTGGTACGTGCTGCACCAGACGGTGATCATCGTGCTGGTGGTGGTTTTTTTACCCTGGCGCCTGGGCCCTGTGGCGGAGCCCGTGCTGCTGGTGGTGGGCACGGTGGCGCTGTGCTGGGGCGTCACGGCGGTGGTGCAGCGCGTGGGGTGGCTGCGGCCGCTGTTCGGGCTGGCCCGCACAATGCGGGCATGAGCCGCCTGCCGCCCGCACTCACGCTTCGTCCCGCAGCCCCGCAAGACTTCCCCCAGCTCGCGCCCCTGTGGCGCGATGCCTGGGCCAGCGCCAACCCGGCGGTGAGCGCGCTGGCCCCACTGTCCCATTGGGCGGCGCGGGTGGATGCCGAATTTGGCCCGCCTCGCTCCACCACCGTGTTGGTGGATCAGAGCCACATCGTGCGGGCCTTCATGGTGCTGGACCGGGCCCAGGGCCATCTGCACCAGCTCTTTGTGGCCCCCGGGGCGCAGGGCCAAGGCCTGGGGGCGGCATTGGTGCAGCAGATCTGCGAGCGGTTGTGCCCCCAGGGGTGGACCTTGCATGTCGCCACCGCCAATCTGCGGGCGCGGCGGTTCTATGCGCGCTGCGGCCTGGTGGAGGAGGTGGTGGACCACCATTCCGACACAGGTCGTGAGCGGGTGTTGTGCCGCTGGGTGCCGCCCTCAGCCCTGCGCTAGCGCCGCCTCAATTTCCCCCGCCAGCTTCTTCGGCGCATCCTGCGGCGCGTAGCGGCGGATCACGCGGCCGTCCTTGCCGACCAGGAACTTGGTGAAGTTCCACTTGATGGCCTTGCTGCCCAGGAGGCCCGGGGCCTCGGCGGTGAGCCATTTGTACAGGGGGGATGCATTGGCGCCGTTCACGTCGATCTTGGCCATCATCGGAAAGCTCACGCCGTAGTTGAGCTGGCAGAAGCTGGCGATCTCGTCGTTGCTGCCGGGGTCCTGGGCGCCGAACTGGTTGCATGGGAAGCCCAGCACGACAAGGCCCTGGTCGGCGTATTGCTTGTGCAGATCTTCCAGCCCGCCGAATTGGGGCGTGAAGCCGCAGGCGCTGGCGGTGTTCACGATGAGCAATACCTTGCCCCGGTATTGCGACAGGGGCACGGACTGGCCGTTCATCTGCAGGGCTTCAAAGTCGTAGATGCTGGTGGGCATGCGGGTTCTCCGGGTGGGGATGACGGGCCATCGTAGCCTGCGCTGTCGAAGCGTGCGTGCGTATCGCTCAATGTCCCGTGGCACCCGGGCGGCGGAACTGCAGCGCCGCCAGCAGCGAGGCCAGCAGGATCAGCGTGCCGCCCAGCACGGTGCGCGTGCTCAGGGTGGAAGCGCCCAACAGGGCCGAGGACACGCTGGCAAACATCACCTCCGACAGCATCACCAGCGCCGTGGTGCCCGCCGCCAGGCG